>OGQA01000489.1_pt1 | contig 20661 bp, 19 predicted proteins | sample 1553011 | NCBI WGS metagenome assembly OGQA01 (sample SAMEA2580256, study PRJEB22360) | human gut metagenome | biome: human gut; feature: human-associated habitat; material: faeces | place: Denmark | collected 2008/2010 | reverse complement strand
TCATATTTTATATTTTATCCCCGCGCATTATATCCGGCTTTTCAAAGGCAGTGGGCGCAGCGGAAGCCCGCATGAGCGATATGTCCTTATCCGATATTTTCCTTGGCGCGGTGGGGCTTATAGTTGGGCTTGTGATAGCGCTGCTTTTAAGCACGCTCACGGCAAATCTCCCTTGGCTCATAGGCACGATTATAAACGTTGCGCTTTACTGCGCGTGCGGCTATCTTGGCTGCGCGCAGGTATTGAAGCGCAGGGGAGAGGTCAATCTGCCTTCGTGGTTCCGCCGCCCGGGCAAGGGGAGCAAATCCTCTTCCGCCGCACGTCCCAAGGTGCTTGATACGTCCGTAATAATAGACGGGCGCATTGCGGACATTTGCCAAACCGGCATGCTTGAAGGGCAGATAATAGTTCCCGCGTTCGTGCTGGCGGAGCTTAGGCACATTGCGGACAGCGCGGATTCATTGAAGCGCAACCGCGGCAGGCGCGGGCTGGACATACTCAACCGAATGCAGAAGGAGCAGAACATTCCCATAAAGGTAGTAGATACCGATTATGAGGACATTGCCGAGGTTGATGCAAAGCTTATAAAGCTTGCTTACGACATGGGCGGCGTTGTGGTCACGAACGACTATAATCTGAACAAAGTGGCGGGCGTGCAGCGCGTGCCTGTTTTCAATATAAACGAGCTTGCAAACGCCCTAAAGCCCGTTGTGCTCCCGGGCGAGGAGATGACCGTGAACATAGTTAAAGAAGGCAAGGAAGTGGGCCAGGGCGTGGGCTATCTTAACGACGGCACAATGATAGTTGTTGACGGCGGCAGGCGCTTCGTTGGCGAGGATGTTGACGTTATTGTCACAAGCGCGCTGCAAACGGCGGCGGGCAGGCTGATATTCGCCAAGCTTAAATATCAATATTAAAATAGAAAGGGGACACCATGAGGCAGAGCGAGCTGATACGCGCGGCGTACGAAGGGAAAAACACGCTGGTTATAAAAAACGCGAACGTTGTGAACGTTTTTACGGACGAGATTGTTCGCGCGGACGTAGCGGTATACGAGGACGTTATAATAGGCGTTGGCAGTTACAGCGGCGAAAACGAAATAGACGCCGGCGGCGCTTACCTTGCGCCCGGCTTTATAGACGCGCATGTGCACATAGAAAGCAGCATGGTTATACCCTCCTCCTTCATGAAGGTTATAATGCCCCACGGCACAACAACCGTTATTGCCGACCCGCACGAAATTGCAAACGTTGCGGGTGCTGCGGGCATACGCGCCATGTATAAGCTGACCGATGAGCTGCCGCTGAGGGTGCTTTTCATGCTGCCCTCCTGCGTGCCGGCAACGCCGTTTGAGCACAGCGGGGCAAAGCTGGTTGCGGAGGACATGGAGCAGTTCATGCACAAAAGCCGCATATTGGGCCTGGGAGAGGTTATGGACGCGAACAGCGTTATAAATTGCAGCCAGGAAATGCTGGATAAGCTAAGGCTTTTCGATAAGCGGCCAATAGACGGCCACGCGCCCATGCTTGAGGGCATGGGGCTTAACGCATACCGCGTTGCGGGCGCATTCAGCGACCATGAATGCTCAACATATGAAGAAGTCAAGCAGAAGCTTGCAACGGGCATGAACATACTGCTGCGCATAGGCAGCGCGGCCAATAATATGGACGACGTTTTGCGCCGCATAGCAAAGGAAAAGCTGCCCACGCGGAACATGATGTTCTGCACGGACGATAAGCATATTGAGGATATACGCCGCGAAGGGCACATAAACGCCAACGCGCGCATGGCGGTGGCCGCGGGAATAGACCCGATAGACGCAATAAAGATGGCCTCCTATAACGCCGCCCGAGCATACGGCATACGCGGCGTTGGCGCGATAGCCCCGGGGTACAAGGCTGACATGGTGCTGCTGGAGGATTTGAAGGATTTCAAGGTGAAGCAGGTTATAAGCCGCTTCGGCAGGCCATATACGGGAGAAGAGCAGATACCTTCGCCCATACTGCCGCCGCAGGTGTTCAACAGCGTTCGCCTGCCCGAAATTTCAAAGTATGACCTTGCGCTCAGGTGCCATGTCAGCGCGCCGGTAATAAAGATGATACCGCATCAGCTGGTGACGGAGCTTGTGTACCGCGATGTTGAGCGGGACGAAAACGGCTGCTTTATCCCAAGCGAGGGCATGGTTAAGCTTGCCGTTATAGAGCGGCACCACGCGACCGGCAGCATGGCCGTTGGCATACTGGAAGGGCTTGGCATAAAGCACGGGGCGGTGGCCTCAACCGTTGCGCACGACAGCCACAATTTGGTAGTTGCCGGCGATAACGACGAGGATATGCTCATGGCGATAGAATCGCTAAGGGATTGCGGCGGCGGATACAGCGTGGTCAGCCGCGGGGTGGTGCTTGCAAGGCTGCCCCTGCCAATAGCCGGGCTTATGACTGCCGCGCCCGTGAACGACGTGCTTGAAATTCAGCAGGCGCTGCTCGATGCGCTCTATTCCCTCGGCGCCAAGCGGGACAGCGATCCGCTCATCGCGCTCTCCTTCATGGCGCTGCCCGTTATACCGGCCGTTAAGCTTACGGACGAGGGACTTTTTGACGCAGTAAACTTCAAATTTATAAAATACAACTGATAAACGCCGCTTTGGCGGGAAGGAGTTAAGCCCCATGGGCATTATAGGACAGAGCGTAACGCGCGTGGACGCGCCGGATAAGGTTACGGGCCGCGCCAAATATACGGACGATATTGCGGATAAGTCCGCGCTTATCGCCAAGGTGCTGCATTCAACAATTGCGCACGGCTATGTTAAAAGCATAGATACAAGCGAAGCCGAAAGGATAAAGGGCGTGGTGAAAATAGTCACCTGCTTTGACGTGCCGGATATTCCTTTCCCCACGGCGGGGCATCCCTGGAGCACGGATGTGCATCATCAGGACATTGCGGACAGGCTGCTGCTCAACCGCCACGTTCGCTATTATGGTGACGATGTGGCCGCGGTGGTCGCGCGGGACGAGGTAAGCGCAATGCAGGCCATACGCGCCATAAAGGTTGAATACGAAGAACTTCCCTTCGTGCTGGATCCCATCGAGGCCATGCGGGACGGCGCGCCGCAGATACACGAAGGGTTTGACCATAACATACTTGCCCATACGTCATACGAGGACGGCAATTATGAAGAAACCATAAAGGAACCCGGGCTTATAGTTGTGGACAAATGGTACAATACGCCCACCGTGCAGCATTGCCACATAGAAAACCATATATGCTACGCCTATGAGGAGGCGGGCAAGATAAACGTTGTAAGCTCCACGCAGATTCCGCACATAGTCCGCCGCATAGTGGGCCAGGCATTGAGGCGGGACTGGGGCAGCGTGCGCATAGTTAAGCCCTATATAGGCGGCGGCTTCGGCAATAAGCAGGACGCTTTGTATGAACCGCTGTGCGCATATCTTTCAAGCGTTGTGGGCGGCAGGCTCGTTAAGCTGGACATGAGCCGGGAGGAAACGTTTGCAAGCAACCGCGTGCGCCATGCTATCCGCTACCATATCGTGTCCCATGTCCGCGCGGACGGAACATTCGTTGCCGGTAAGCTTGAGGCGTATTCCAACCAGGGCGCGTATGCAAGCCACGGCCACGGCGTTTGCGCCAAGGGCGCGGGCGCGTTCAGGCAGCTTTATCGTTACCGCGGCGCCTGCAAGGGGGACGCCTATACCGTCTACACAAACATAGCCGCCGCCGGCGCGATGCGCGGCTACGGCATTCCGCAGATGATGTTTGCAATGGAAAGCCATGTGGACGATATTGCAAGGCGGCTCAATATTCCCCCGCTCAGGCTCAGGCAGATGAACCTGATGGAGGTAGGCTACAGGGACAGCTTTTCAAAGAACGAGAATTATTTCGACAGCTTTAACCAATGCATCAAAAAGGGCATGGAGTATATTGATTACGACCGCAAGCTGGAGGAATTTTCGCACGACACGGGCGATATTCGCCGCGGCATAGGCATGGCCGTTTTCTGGTACAATACCGCCGTTTGGCCCATTTCGCTTGAAAGCTCGTCCTGCCGCATGGTGCTCAATCAGGATGGAAGTGTGCAGCTTCAGCTTGCCGAAACCGAAATAGGCCAGGGCGCGGATACCGCCTTCAGCCAAATGGCGGCGGAGGAGCTGGGCATTCCGCTTAAAAAGGTGCATATAATCTCCGCGCAGGATACGGACGTTACCCCCTTCGGCACGGGCGCATACGCAAGCCGCCAAACCTACGTGGGCGGCTTTGCCGTGCAGCAGACGGCGCGCATAATGAAGGAGCGCATATTGAATTACGCGCACGGGCTTACCCGCATGACGGTTCACAATTTGGACATTGAGGACGGCTATATCATAAACATAAACAACAGCAGGCGGCTGATGAGCCTTGCCGAGCTTGCAACAACCGCGCTTTACAGCCTTGAGCACAGCCAACACATAACCGCCGAAAGCACATATCAGGTAAAATCCAACGCATATTCGTTCGGCTGCTCCTTTGCGGAGGTGGAGGTGGACATTCCGCTTTGCAAGGTTAAGCTTGTGAACATGATAAACGTGCATGACTGCGGGCGGCTTATAAACCCCGCGCTTGCCGCGGCGCAGGTGCACGGCGGCATGAGCATGGCAATAGGCTACGGGCTGAGCGAGCAGCTGCTTTACGATAAAAAAACCGGCAGGCCGCTGAACAACAACCTGCTGGACTATAAGCTTTCCACCACCATGGATCATCCGCACCTTGAGGCGCAGTTCGTTGAAAACTACGAACCCACCAGCGCATACGGCACAAAGGCGTTGGGCGAGCCGCCCGCAACCAGCGGCGCGCCCGCCATACGCAACGCTGTGCTGAACGCAACGGGCGTAGAGATAGACACGGCACCCCTCACGCCGCATGTATTGTTTGAACGTTTCCGCGAAGAAGGGCTTATTTGATAAGGAGGGACACACGGCATGTATGACATAAAGGCGCTGTATGAAGCAAGCAGCGTTAATGAAGCAATAGAGCTTATGCGGCAGCACCCCGATGCAAAGCTAATCGCCGGCGGGAGCGACGTGCTCATAAAGCTGCGCGAGGGCAAGCTTGCCGGCTGCGAGCTGGTGAGCATATACGGCATAGACGCGCTGAGGGGCATAAGCATGGACGAGGACGGGACGCTTAGAATACTTCCGCTCACAAGCTTTTCGCACATCACTAAGGATCCGCTTATAAACGAGCATATAAAGGTGCTGGGCGAGGCCGTGGACATGGTGGGCGGGCCGCAGATAAGAAACATCGGCACAATCGGCGGCAACATTTCAAACGGCGTTACCAGCGCGGACAGTGCAAGCACGCTGCACGCATGGGACGCAATAGTTGAGCTTACCTCGGCCGAGGGCGTAAGGCAGCTCCCCATAAGGGAATATTATATAAGCGCGGGCAAGGTGGCGCTCCGCCCCGCCGAGCTGCTTACGGCAATACTTATAAAAAAGGAAAGCTACGCGGGCTATAAGGGGCATTACATAAAATATGCCATGCGAAACGCCATGGATATAGCAACGCTTGGCTGCTCGGTAAACGTTAAGCTGAGCGATGATAAAAAAACTATACTCGGCGCCCGCATTGCATACGGCGTGGCGGGCCCCGTGCCCATGCGCGTACCTGCCGCGGAGGAAGCCGTGCGCGGCAAGGCCGTATGCGCGCAAACGGTCGATATGTTTGCAAACGCGGCATTGCGGGACGTTAACCCGCGCGACAGCTGGCGCGCCAGCCGGGAATTCAGGCTGCATTTGGCGCACGAGCTTGCAAAGCGCGCGCTCACGGAATCGATACGCCTTAGCGGGGGTGAAATATAATGGCACAGACAAAGCTTGTAAAATGCACCATAAACGGCGAATACACGGAAACAATGGTTGACGTGCGCGCTTCGCTTACGGATATGCTGCGCAACGATTTTCGCCTTACGTCGGTCAAAAAAGGCTGCGAGGTGGGCGAATGCGGCGCGTGCAACGTTATAATAGACGGGGAATGCTTCAATTCCTGCATATACCTTGCCGTATGGGCGGACGGAAAGAACATACGCACGCTTGAAAGCCTGCTTGGCCCCAACGGCGAGCTATCGGACATTCAGCAGGCGTTCATAGACGAGGCCGCCGTGCAATGCGGCTTCTGCACGCCCGGGTTTATAATGACCGCGGTGGAGATACTCGAATCCGGCCGCCGCTATACGCGCGACGAGCTGAAAAAGCTTTTGAGTGGGCATCTTTGCCGCTGCACTGGCTACGAAAACATAATAAACGCCGTTGAAAAAACAATGAATAAGCGGCTTGGCGAAAGGGAAGGCGAATAATGTATCAACAAACCGCCCAAAGACGGGGCAATTCGGCAAAGCTTGATTTTGTGCTGCTGTTCATATTCATAATGGTGGTGTTTTTCGCGCGGCAGATATCCTCCCTTGCGGCGGCGCTGCCCGCCCCGTTCAACATAATCGTGCAGATATTCCTTTTGGGCGCAATAATAGCGGCGCTGCTTTTGGTATACGAAAAGCGCATATGCTCCTTCCGTTACAGCGTTGTTTACGACCCCGCCGCCATTGCGGACGGCGAAGAAAATGCGGAACCGCTGCCGTATAAAAAAGGCACGCTCATTTTCGAACGCATGGTGGCAGACAAGGGCAAAATAGTCGAATGCGTAACGCGGGACGAAATAGTCGCCCTTCTTAAGCCCGGCGAAGCCTACCCCGAAGGCATACCCTTCACCCGAGCGGGCGCGCTGAGTACGCTCAATGCAAAATCCTCGCACACGCTCATATTCCGCCGCAACGGCAAGCTGCACAGCCTGCTTTTCGCCCCGGATGGGGAGTTTTTGAAGAGGATGGAGGAGGCGCGGTAAGGCGCAATAAAAAGGCTCCACCGCCTGCGGGGGAGCTGCTGAGTGTAAGCGAAGCTGAGGGGGAATAGTAAAATTGCTTGGCAGCTTTAGCCATTCCCCTTTCGTCACGGCTACGCCGCGACACTTTCCCCGTAAACGGGGACAGCTTTTGGTTGGCGGTAAACTAAAAGGCTCCCCGAACAGAGAGCTGGCAATACGCCGTAAGGCGGATTGACTGAGGGGTTGACGCAAACAAGAGCAGCTTCGATACATATTGCAATTTAGCATTCCCTGCCTTTATAATAAAAGCAGCAAAAGCGGCATATAAACGCACAAAAGGAGCACACATGCTAAACGGTAAAAACATAGATAAATGGAACAACATGAAGTTCGGGCTGGTATTGTCCGGCGGGGGCGCGAAGGGCGCGTATGAAGCGGGCGCTATAAAGGCCATGGGCGAGATGGACGTTATAGAGAAGGTGTACGGCGTGAGCGGCACGAGCGTGGGCGCGCTGAACACGCTTGTGTTCGCAATGGACGACGTTGCGCTGATGGAGGAGCTTTGGGAGAACATCGGCCTTATGACCGTTGCCGCGCCAAAGGTTGCGGACGGCGACAGCCGCGCCATAAAGGACATTGTTGGCAAGCTGCACATTACCGCGCAGATGCAGGGCAGCGGGGATACCGCCGTTTTCACGCAGAATTCGCTGCGGGAGCTGATAAACAAAAGCTGCGACTTTGAAAAGATACGCGCGCACAGGGCAAAGCTTTTCGCCTGCGCGTATGACATAAACGAGCGCCACGTTAAATATTTTGAGCTGAAAAAGCTCAGCGACGAGGAAATGACGGACGCCGTGCTTGCCAGCGCCGCCATACCCCACGTTTACGACCCCGTTGAAATAGAAGGCCATAAGTTTGCCGACGGCGGAATAAACGATCCTTCCTACGGCGTAAAAAACAGCGACGTTACGCCCCTTTCTCCCCTGCAGGATGAAGGCTACGACGCCATAATCGTCATCCACCTGAGGGAGCAGGAAACGCTGGACATCGACCACATCGGCTCAACGCGGCTCATACACATTTATCCTTCAAAGCCGCTGGAACAGATAAAGGGCAGCGGCACAATGAACTTTACCCGCTCCGCCATACGCGAACGCTTCGCCATGGGCTATGCCGATATGTACATCGCCTTGGGCAAGCTTCTTATGAGCATTATAAAAGAGTAAATACCGCGTTCACAATAAAGCACGCCGCAAGGCCGAATAGCGTTGGGAGAAGGAAGGCCAGAATTGTCCATTTAAGGCTTCCCGTCTCCTTTTTTATTGTTAAAAGCGTTGTGGAGCACGGCCAATGCATTACACTGAACAGCACGAAGCATACCGCCGTTTTTATGCTCCACCCGTTTGCAATAAGCAGCGCGCGCATATCACAAAGCGCGGGCAGCTCCTCCAGCGAGCCGGACGCGGTATATGCCATTATGGCTATGGGCAGGACTATTTCGTTCGCGGGAAAGCCCAGCATGAACGCTATGAGTATCGCCCCATCCAGCCCTAATACCCGCGCGAACGGGTCAAGGAAGTCCACCGCCGCCGCAAGTATAGACTGCCCTCCTATGCTTATATTTGATAATGCGTAAAGCAGCAGCCCCGCAGGCGCTGCTACCGCCGCCGCACGGCCCAGCACAAAAAGCGTCCTGTCCACAACGCTGCGCACAATAAGCCTGCCCACGCGCGGCATGCGGAAGGGCGGCAGCTCCAGCGTGAAGGAGCTTTGTTCCCCCTTGAGCAGAGTGCGGCTCAAAAGCCTGCCGCACAGAAGCGTTGCCGCAACGCTTACGATAAGCAGCGCCGTAAGCATAACCGCGCCCGCAAGCGCGCCCGAGGCAAATGCCGAATAGGTAAAAAACATGCTTATAACGGCGATAAGCGCGGGGAAGCGCCCGTTGCAGGGCACGAATGCGTTTGTCAATATGGCTATGAGCCTTTCGCGCGGGCTGTCTATTATGCGGCAGCCCACTATCGCCGCCGCGTTGCACCCAAGGCCCATCAGCATGCATGGGCGTTTCCCGAATGCGGTCAGAATGTATATTCCCGTTCCGCATCCTCCGTTTTGAACCGATAGAATATCTTCACGCTTTGGCGCTTTATCCGTCCCTGCGCCGTTTGTTCATAATACCCCTGAGCTATCTCAATACGGTCTATCAGCTTAAACAGCATATCCGGCGTAAGTTCGGCCATGTTTATAATTTCATCAAGCAGTCTGCCTGTCTTTTCGCGTGAAACTGCCGCATCCTTCTCGGCCTGAATCGCGCCCATGCGCTCTTCAAGCGCCGCGGCCTCCTTTTCGTATTGCGCGGCGAGCCTGCCCGTGCGGCGGTCGCTCAGCCTGCCTGCGGCGTTGTCCTCATACAGCCTGCCTATTATGCTTTCTATCTCATTCAGCCGCCTTTTTATGATGCCGCTTTCCTTATCTTCGCCCCGCCTTGCCGCGCAAAGCCGCCCGTAAGCATTATCCGCAATTTTCGCCCGCTCGGCTTGGCTTATGCATAGCCGTTCTCTCAGCTCCGCCAGCACAATTTTATACAGCGCATCATAATCAATGAAGTGATTGCCGCACTCCTGCGCGCCGTGGAGCTTATATCCTCCGCAGCACAGATTGGCCCGCGAGCCCTTCTTCCGCGTTCCTGTCGAGGACATATTGCGCCCGCAGTCGGCGCATTTTGCAATACCTGAAAATATGTTGCCGAATCCGCCCTTCTTTTCGCACGTCCGTGCGCGGGCGCGCCGCTGCACAATATCGAACGTTTCTTCGTCAACAAGTGCCTCGTGCGTGTTTTTTACAATTATCCATTCCTCCCGCGCTTTGCTCACGCTCACGCGGCTTTTTAACGACGTCTTTTCGGTTTTCCCCTGCGCCGTATGCCCGATGTAAACCATGTTGCGCAGCATTTTACCTACCGTTGAGCCCGTCCACTCCTGCCGCCCCGCGCCAAGTCCGCCGTGCGTTATGCAGCGATATACGGCGGGCGAGGGGATACCTTCCGCGTTCAGCGTCCGCGCTATATCGGCGGGCTTCGCGCCGCCCGCGGCCATGGCGAATATGCGCTTTACCACTTCGCCCGAGCGTGCATCGGCTACAAGGCGGTTCTTATCCGCCGCATCCTTTTGATAGCCATACGGCGCAAACGCGGCAACGTAAGCCCCTTCCCGCATTTTGGCGGCGAACGCGGAGCGTATCTTTTTCGATATGTCGCGGGCGTACATTTCGTTTATAACGTTTTTGAAGGGCGCAATGTCCGTATACGGCCCTTCCGAATCATAGCCGTCGTTTACGGCTATGCAGCGCACGCCCTTGCTTGGGAAATATATCTCCGTATACTGCCCCGCCGTGATGTAGTCGCGCCCCAGGCGAGACAGATCCTTTACTATAACAAGGTTGACCCTCTTCGCCTCGATGTCCGCTATCATCCGCCTGAACTCCGGCCGCTCAAAGCTTACGCCCGAGTAACCGTCGTCCGAATATTCATCATATACGGCGTATCCGTGCTCCGCCGCGTAGCTGCGCAGCAATTGCCGCTGCGTGGTTATGCTTGCGCTCTCCGCCGCGCCGTCGTCATCCTTTGAAAGGCGCATGTACAGCGCCGCCCGATAGTCCGCCCTTGTCCTCATACCCCTCCGCCTTTATCGCTTCCTCCAGCAGCTCCTCCAAAATCTCGCCAAGCGGCCTTTCCGCCCCCTCCGCCGCAACACAATAAACCTCATGCCCCGCCATGCGGCCTCACCCCCTTTTGTTATTACTATGCGGGGAGGGGGAGGAGGTTGCGGTAAAGTGCTCTTTTGCGTTAAAATAAATGCAGCTATACATAAATGAAGGTGCAAGCCAACTGCTTACAAATTGTAAGCAGTTGAAAATGACCGCTTCCGATGGCAAAAAACGGTTGACCGACGCAGCCGACACCGAACAGCTTTTGCGCATAATACAGTCTATCCCTTCGCCCAAGGCGGAGCCGCTAAATAAAAGTTTTTGCACTCAATAGCAAAAACTTTTATTTTTAGACATTTTTTGCAATATGCAACAAATATATTTCCCTTTGTTCCATCCCTTGCTTCTCCTAACCTCAAATGGTATCATGTTAAGGTTGGGTGCTTGGCAGATGAGCGCCGGCAAAGGAGTATATAAAATATGAACAAACGCCTTAACATACTTGTTGCCAACGACGACGGCATAGCTTCGCCGGGGCTTTTGCGCCTGGCAAACGCTGCCGCGCGGCTGGGCGACGTTTGGGTGGCAGCGCCTGCCGGGCAGTGCAGCGGCATGTCCTAGAAGATAACCATAGCGGGGGAGATAAGCGTTGAAAAGCGCAATTTTCCCGCGGACGTAAAAGCCGCTTACGTAATTAGCGGCACGCCTGCGGACTGCGTAAAGACGGCCATAAAGTCGCTCCTGCCCGTAAAGCCGGACGTTGTGTTCTCCGGCATAAATTCGGGCTTTAATACGGGCTTTGATATTGCCTATTCCGGCACCGTGGGCGCTGCGATGGAGGCGCTTTTGAACGGCGTTCCCGCAATAGCCTTTTCCGAAACGCACGTCGGCTGCCGCGAGGTTACGGACATGTTCCTTTACGAAATAGCGCGGGAGCTTATTCAAAGGCCGCTTGCGGGCGAAATATGGAACGTAAATTTCCCCGACTGCACGCTTAACGAATACAGGGGCATACTGAGGGACGTTAAGATAGAGCCGCATTGTTTCTTCGAAAATTTCTATAATACTGCCGAGAATGAGAACGGCTGCGCGCTTTCGCCGTATGCAGAGTTGCTTGACCCCGAATGCACAGAAAAGGGCAGCGACCTTTGGGCCGTGCTGCACGGCTATATTGCCATAGGCCGCGTGAAGAATATGCTGCTCGGCTAATTTGTCTAATCTGAAAACAATATATTCATCGGCATTGTCAATGCAATGTTTGTGTGGTATACTTTGTTGCGGCAAATAAAGCCAAAAATTTTTAAATTCACAGGCGTTTAGCCGTGAATAAAAAAGTATGGAGGAAATCTACAAAATGAAGAAGATCGTAGCACTGCTGATAGCACTTGTTATGATGATCTCCGTCTGCGCCTGCACTCAGAACGCCGAGCCCGCCAACACCGACGAGCCCGCCGCCACCACCCCCGCCCAGACGACCGAACCCACCGCGGAGCCCACCACTGCGGAACCCACCGCCGAACCCGCCAATCAGCATTTCGATAAGCTGACCCTCGAGTTCGTTCCTTCCAAGGATGCCGACGTTATAATCGCCGGTACCCAGAACCTGCCGGAGCTTGTCAAGGCCGAAATGGCCAAACTTGGCTACGACATAGACGAAGTTGACATCACCGTAGGTACCAGCTACGACGCCACCGGCGAGGCCATGTCTGCCGGCTCCATCGATCTTGGCTGGCTGCCCGGCGGCACCTATGCCCTCTATTCCGATGATACCGACGTTATACTGACCGCCACCCGCAACGGCCTGTCCAACGACAGCACCAACCCCGCGGACTGGAACGGCGAAGCTAACGCCACCAAGAAGGACGGCCCCCAGGTAACCTACTATCGTTCCCTGATCTACGCCGCCCCCACCGAATACGGCAAGAAGCTGGCCGAGAAGGTCAACAACGGCGAAGCCCTCACCTGGGAAGATCTTGACGGCGCCCGCTGGGCGGTGCAGAAGACCTCCTCTTCCGCCGGTTATATCTATCCTTCCATGTGGCTGATGGCCAATTACGACGGCAAGAAGATCTCCGATCTTTCCAACGTCATTCCCCTTGATTCCGGCTACGGCACCGCCTTCTCCTACGCCGCTGCCGAGCAGGTAGACATCATCGTTTGCTATGCCGACGGCCGTAACGACTACGAAGCCAGCTGGATGCTGCCCGTTGACCAGAAGGACGAAACCGGTAAACAGGGCATGGGCCGCTCCGAGTCCATCTGGAACGAGCTCAACGTTATCGGCGTGACCGAGGGTATCTACAACGACACCGTTGCCATCTCCAAGGCCAGCCAGTATTACACCCCCGAAATAGTAGCGGCTCTTCAGGATTGCTTCATCAACATAATCAATACCGAAGAGGGCAAGGCCATATTCGATGTGTACAGCCACACCGGTTATGCCAAGGCCGTCGATTCCGATTATGACGGAGCCCGCGCTGCTCTTAAGGCCGTTTCCGAATAATAATCCGAACCGTAAAGCGCCCTGCCTATACAGGGCGCTTTTTCCCATAATACATAAGAAAAGAGTCGCAGCATGATAGAATTCAAAAATGTGTATAAGACTTATCCAAACGGCTTCACGGCGCTAAAGGACATAAACCTGAAAATAGAGCAGGGCGAGTTCGTGGCCATAATCGGCCTTTCCGGCGCAGGCAAGTCCACAATACTGCGCTGCATCAACCGTATGCACGACGTTACAAAGGGTCAGCTTACCGTTGACGGCGTGGATGTAAACACGCTCCGCGGCAAGGCATTGCGCAAATACCGCCGCAAGGTGGGCATGATATTCCAGAGCTTCAATTTGGTCTCCCGCAGCACCGCCATAAAGAACGTGCTCACGGCGGACGTGCCCGATATGCCCTTCTTCAAGGTATTGTTCGGCATATTCTCCAAGGAGCAGAAGATGCGCGCGCTTGAAAGTCTGGACAAGGTGGGCATTTTGGATAAGGCCTATACCCGCTGCGACCAATTGAGCGGCGGCCAGCAGCAGCGCGTAGCGCTCGCGCGGACGCTTAACCAGAACCCGAAGATAATACTTGCGGACGAACCCGTGGCCTCACTTGACCCGATAACCGCAAAGCAGGTCATGCAGGACTTTGTGCGCATAAACAAGGAATACAAAATATCCATACTGCTCAATATTCACCATGTTGACCTGGCGCTTAAATATTGCGACAGGGTTATTGGCATACGCGCGGGCAAAATAGTTTTCGACGGGCCCGCAAGCACCATAACGCAGGAGCAGATAGACGAGGTGTACAACGGCACCAAGGTCCCCACAATGGGCGAAGGCGAGGGCGAGCTGCACCAGATAAAGACCGAGGGCTGATAATATGGAAAACGAAAACAGCCCCGTAATAATAAAGGAAACTCTGTACGACAAAATATTTAAGCCGCAGCGCATAACCCTTGCCAACGGCCATAGCGTGCTGCGCCGCAGGAGCCGCGCGCCGCTGATAATAATCCTTCTTGCGGCGGCGATATATCTTTCGCTTATAATGACGGGCTTTGACATAGGCACCGTAATAAACAAGTTCAGCAAAATGCTGGATCTGCTCAAAAAGATACTGCAGCCGGACTGGAGCTTTTTCCCAAAGGTCATCTCCCCGCTGTTTGACACTATAAAGATGTCCATACTGGGCACGGTTATAGGCTGCGCGCTGGCGCTGCCCATCGCCATACTTTCATCCAGCAACATTAACCACAGCGTTGTTATAGTGAGCATATGCCGCTTTATACTGGCCCTTATACGCACGCTGCCAACGCTTATAATAGCCCTTGTGTGCGCGCTTATATTCTCGCTGGGCACATTCTCGGGCACGGTGGCAATAGCCATATTCACGTTCGGCATAGTTGCCAAAATGCTTTTTGAAAGCATAGAGACTATCGACATGGGGCCGTTTGAGGCCATGGAGGCGCTGGGCGCTAACAAGTTCCAGGCGTTCTGGTCGGCCTGCGTGCCGCAGATACTGCCCGTTTATTTGAGCCACAGCCTTTATTGCTTTGAAATGAACGTGCGCGCTTCCGCCATACTTGGCTACGTTGGCGCAGGCGGCCTTGGCATAACCATAAACGAACGCATAGGCTGGCGCGATTACAACAGCCTTGGCATGGTGTTGCTTTCGCTGTTTGTGGTTGTTGTGGCGATAGACTTTTTCAGCGAATATCTGCGCAGGAAGCTTAGCTGATGAGGAGGGCGTCATGGAAAAGAAAAAGAAGAACCTGATAGAGGAAATTGAACAGACGCTGGACAAAAAGCTGACCGTTGCGGAAATGTACGCCAACCGCCCGCGCAAATGGGTGCTGTATCTTGCGATAGTGCTGCTGATAGTTGTAATGGTTGGCTGGTCCGCATCGGACATAAAGTTCACCGGCCTTACCGTAACGGGTACAGAGGTTGCAAAGGGCGTGCTGCACGGCGTTTTCAGCCCGGATAAAGCTCTGCTTTTCGGCACATCGGATACGGACGTTCCGTATCTTCTGCTGCAAACCATCGCCATTGCGGTGCTCGGCACGCTTATAGGCGCGGTGCTCGCAATTCCGTTTGCGTTCCTCGCTTCGTTCAACATTATGCCTAAGCCCGTAGCATACGCGGTAAGGGTGCTTATACTTATGATACGCACAATACCCAGCATTGTTTGGGCGCTTATGTGGATCCGCGTTACAGGCCCGGGCGCGGCCTGCGGCGTTATAACGCAGTCCATATGCTCAATAGGCATGATATCAAAAATGTACATAACGGCAATAGAGGATCTTGATACGCATATACTCGAAAGTCTGGACGCGATGGGCTGCACGCCTTTTCAAAAGATCCGCTACGGCGTTATACCCCAGCTTACCGCAAGCTTTATTTCAACAACCATTTACCGCTTCGACATAAACCTGAAGGACGCCACCACCCTTGGTATAGTGGGCGCGGGCGGCATAGGCGCATCGCTTGTGCAGTGCCTTAACAGCCGCCGCTGGGCAATGGTAGGCGCGTTCGTATGGGGGCTGATGGTGCTGGTGCTTATAATAGAGCTTGTATCCACAAGGATACGCCGCAAGCTGGCGCACGGCGCATAAAACACAAATTTTTGATTTCCGCAATGCCCCGCCGCACCAAACGGCCGGGGCATTATGCATAGCATAACCATGAAAAAGCTTAAAATATACTACACAAGCGATGTTCACGGCGCGTTTTCACCAACCGACTACGCCACGGGCAGCCGCATAGCCGCGGGGCTTTCCAACTGCATTGCCGGCTTCAAAAAGGATGGCGATACGCTTATAATAGACGGCGGGGACATACTTCAGGGCAGCCCGTTCACATATTATCTTTACAGCCAAACAGAGCACGGCAGCAAAACAATAGCTTCGCTTATGAACATAGGCGGGTACGACTTTGTAACCCTTGGCAATCACGATTTCAATTACGGCAAAGCGGCGATAGAGGAATATCTTGCCGCGCTCAACGCAAAATGCCTTTGCGCGAACGTGCGCGGCATAAGGGGCGTTGAAGGTGCCGCCGTAATAACAACGCAAAACGGCCTTCGCGTGGGGCTTGCTGGTGTTACAACGCATTATGTGAACATATTTGAAAAGAGAGAGAATATGCGGGGCATAACCGTTACCGACGCTTTCACCGCCGCGAAGGAGGCTTTAAGCGAGCTCAAGGCGCGGCATACGGACATAAACATATGCATATACCACGGCGGATACGAGCGCGATTTGGCAACCGGCGCTCTCCTTTCCTCAACGGATGAAAACCAGGGGTACAGAATATGCGCGGAGCTTGATTACGATATTCTCCTTGCGGGGCATCAGCACATGGCGGCGGAGAATAAGCGCGTGTGCGGCACGTTCACCTGCCAGCCTGCCGACAAGGCGAAGGAGTATATCAAGCTTGACATTTCGGTTGAAAACGGCGTAAGCGCAGTCTCCCGCATTTGCCCCGCGGGGAATAACGAAAGCGCAGCCGCGCATGAGCTGCTCGCCCCGTATGAGGAGCGGGCCGCCGTGTGGTTCGATACGCCTGTCGGGCATCTTGACGCGGAGCTTCTGCCGGATGAGCATATAAAAATGGCCGCGAACGGCAGCCTTATAGCCAACTTTTTCAATCAGGTTCAGCTTGAAGCTACGGGCGCGGACATTTCCGCAACAAGCCTCGGCAACACGGTGAAGGGGCTGAACCGCGACGTTACCATACGCGACATAGTATCAACCTATATTTACCCGAACACGCTCAAAACCCTTTGCGTCACGCGCGCGCAGCTTAAATGCGCATTGGAGCGGAGCGCGGAATACTTTGCGATAGATGCCGACGGCAAGCTGAAAGTGAGCGAAAGCTTCCTTGCGCCGATAGAGCAGCATTTCAATTACGATTATTTTTCGGGCATAGAAGCCGCGTTCGATATACGCCGAAGCGTTGGGGACAGGGTGGTTTCGATAAAATATAAGGGCGAGGAGCTTAGCGGCGATAAGCTCCTTACGCTCTGCATGAATAATTACCGTGCATCGGGCGCGGGCGGATACGACATTTACCGCCAATGCCAAACCGTGCGCGAGCTGCCCACCGAAATTGCGGAGCTGATAATTGCATACGTTGATAAGCACCGCAATATAACCGTGGACAAGCATAAATGGCTTAATGTGATTTATTAACATAAAGAAGGAGACAGCATGAAAAACAACGTATTCAAGGTGGTTCTGCTTCAGGCGCTGCCGGCGTCCGGCAAGTCCGAGGTGAGAAATTTTATGGCGCATGTGGAGCCGGAAAGGCTGCAAAACGAGTTCCATATAGGCGAAAACCTTCAGCTTGACGATTTTCCCTATGTGCATATGATGCGCCGCATTGACGAGGAGCTTGCAAGGCTCGATAAGCCGCGCGTGTTCTATCCCGGCGAAGCGCCTTTCCTTGACGGGCGCGACTGGGGCACGCTGTGCAATCTGCTCAACGAGGATTATCACGACCTGATGAACCGAAACATTGCGAAGCCGGACTCCGCGGCGAAGCTGCTTTTCGACCGGTTCGACAGGGCTGCCGCGGGCGCGGGCATACCGAACAGGCTTGGCGTGCTGGATGAAAACACGCGGAATACCATTGCCGAAAGGCTTGAAAAGGAGGCCCGCGCAATGCTTAATGAAAAGCATGCCGGCTACCCCGAAAGCTTTGAGAACAAGACCATAATAATCGAGTGCGCGCGCGGCGGGCCGGACGGCGCGGCAATGCCGCTCACGGGAACGTTCGGCTATCAGTATTCCTTGCCCATGTTCTGCCCGGAAATACTTGAGCAGGCCGTTATACTCTATATTTGGGTAACGCCCGAAGAATCCCGCCGCAAGAATGCGGACAGGGCGGACCCCAACGACCCCGGCTCCAATCTGCACCACGGCGTGCCCATGGCGGTAATGCTTGGGGACTACGGCTGCGATGATATGGAATACCTTATCAAAACCAGCGAGGTTGAAAACACCGTTACCGTAAACGCGCACGGCAAAACATATCATGTGCCAATAGGCGTATTCGACAACAGGGTGGACAAGACCTCCTTCCTGCGCGGCGAGCCCGAAACCTGGGCCGCGGACAAGGTTGCCGACGTTACCCGCGCCATCCGCACCGCAACGGACAATATGTTCAGCCACTATAACGGCTAATATCCCATTCAGGCAAAAGCTAAGGCACGGCATACACCGTGCCTTTTTGCTTTATATTTTTATGTAGCGCTGATTGCGGCTGTTGGGCTTATCGGGAATTGTCATAACCACCAACCCAAGCCGCATGGCGGGGGAAAGGTAGTTATTGCGCAGGGCGTTCCTTGATTTGAGCTCAAGCCTTTGCATCAGCTCCGCCGCAGTATACGGAGTATCGTACTCCATGCGGTCCATAAGCTTTTTCACGCAAAGCGGAAGCCGATCGTCCGCGCGCGCTATCTGCTCCGCAAGCTTGTCCAGCACGCTGTCTATCATCCTCAGCATGAACTCTATAAATGTATCCGCGCGGCCTTCGCCGTGGCAGGCGGCAATGGCATTATAATATTCGTCCTGAAACTTCTCCGTTTGACTTTCAAGCGGAATATATTCAAATATGGGCTTCCACTTTGAAAGCAGCGCCGTGTGCCAAAGCCGCGCCATTCTGCCGTTGCCGTCCGCAAACGGATGGATAAACACAAATTCATAATGAAACACTGCGGACAGTATCAACGGATGCACGCTTCCCCTTGCGCGGTTCATCCAGTCAAACAGATTTTCCATAAGTTCGTTCACAAGCTTTGCCGGCGGGGCCACGAAAACGCACCTGTCGCCGTTGAACACTCCTTCTTCCCCCGTGCGGAAAAAGCCGGATTCCTCCACAACGCATTTTGTCATTATGCCGTGCAGCGTTTTCAAATCGTCAATGCTGTATGGGTCTATTTCGGGAAGCCGCTCATAGGCTTCGTATGCGTTTTTAACCTCCTGTATTTCCCTTTGCGCGCCTATTACCATCTTTCCGCCTATAACGTCGCGCACCTGCCCCAGGGATAGGGAATTGGCCTCTATCCGCAAAGATGAATGTATGGATTTTATTCGGTTGTTTCTGCGCAGCTGCGGCTTATTTTCAAGCCCGCGCGCCGTGCTTATTCTGCCGAGCTTTTCGGATATTGATGCCACGCGCTCAAGCATGCTGTCCGTGATGGTATACGGCGGGTCATATCTGTCCAAGGTGCTTCCTCCATTGTTTATCTTGCGCATTATCTTGCGCACTTTCTTGTACATCATACATTAGTAGAATGAAATGCGCAAGCCCGCATTCGGGTTTAGCCCATGCACATGGTCAGGGCCTGCTTGCCGCAGGAGCCGGAGCGGCTGAAATAATGGTCCATATTGAACGCCGCGCGGGGAAGATAGCCAAGCTCTTCAAGGAAGGTGAACATGGGGAAGAATATTGCCATCGGCGGCAGCATAACGCTCACCACCCACGCAAGCACCCTGTATGCCCCCGCGCTGAGCGCAAGCGCCGCGCCCTGCGGCAGGCCGAGTGAGAGCAGCGCGGAATTTAGCGGCGGCTCAAGCGAAAGCAGCAGCTTACTCAGCCACGCGGAAGGATAGTTCGCCCCTTCAAGCGTTATGTAGAACACCAGCGCAAGAAGCATAAGCATTATCGGTATGCCTGTGTATCTGCCGGTAAGTATCCTGTCTATCTTCATGCGGCGTTCGTCCGCTTTTTTGGATACGGCAACGCACTTAGCGCATATGCTTTCCGAAAGGCAGAAGGCGGCGTTCGGGCAATCGCACGCGAAGGCGGGCGGGGGAGAAGGCTCCGCTTCAAGCGCGGCGTTGATTTTTATGAACAGCTCATCTATGCCCCTTTCGCTCCGCGCGGATACGGCGGCGCATGGCAGGCCGCTTAATGCTTCAAGCTTTGCTGTGTCTATGCTTATGCCGCGGCGTTCGGCCTCGTCCATAAGGTTTATGCATATAACCGTGCGCGCGTGCAGGCGCGAAACCTGCATGGCAAGCGTAAGCGAACGCACAAGGCACGTTGCGTCGCATACCACCACCGCCGCATCCGCATTGCCGTCAGCTATGAAGCCGCTTGCAATCTCCTCCTCCTTTGAATGAGCAAGCAGCGAATATGTTCCCGGCAGGTCAACTATTCCGTACCGCTTCCCGCCGCGCGTGCATACGCCCCGCGCAAGGCTCACCGTTTTGCCGCTCCAGTTGCCCGTGTGCTGCTTCATGCCGGTAAGGGCGTTAAAAAGCGTGCTTTTGCCAACGTTTGGGTTGCCGCAAAGGGCTATAACAGGCTCATTTTGCATAGGCTTCACCCGTTTTTATAAGCCGCGCGTCCCCTTCGCGAAGCGCTATAACGCTGCCGCGCACAAGGTATGCCTTTATCCCGCCGCCGGGAGCGGCAAGCACGCATTCTATTTCCGCTCCTTCCGTAAAGCCTATATCCATAAGCCGCCTGCGCATTGCCGCATTTTCGGGCGAATTATCATGAGTTTTTATGCGGGCACTAAGGCCAACGCCAACGCCCCAAAGATCATACATATACATAAATGCCTCCGTAAACATGCCTGAATATAC
>OGQA01000482.1_pt1 | contig 20887 bp, 13 predicted proteins | sample 1553011 | NCBI WGS metagenome assembly OGQA01 (sample SAMEA2580256, study PRJEB22360) | human gut metagenome | biome: human gut; feature: human-associated habitat; material: faeces | place: Denmark | collected 2008/2010 | reverse complement strand
GTCATGCCTTGCCTTTTGAATGACAAATTGTCGCTCTGGGCGGCGCGCAGCGTCGAGCAGTTACGGCGTTTGGTAAAACGCCGTAACTTAAACGGCCTGCGCCAGCTTCTCGGCTCGCTCGGCGGCGGCGAGTGCCTCGATCACGGTGCCGAGCTGATCGCCCAGAAGGACGCCGTTGTAGGTGGAGTTGAAGCCGATGCGGTGATCGGTCACGCGGTCCTGGGGCTGGTTGTAGGTACGGATCTTCTCGGAACGGTTGCCATGGCCGATCTGGCTCTGGCGCTCGGCACCGAGCTCGGCCTGCTGCTTCTCGAGCTCCATCTCGTACAGACGGGCACGCAGCATCTGCATGCAGACCTCGCGGTTCTGGATCTGGGAGCGCTGCTCCTGCGACTGCACCACGGTGTTGGTGGGCAGGTGGGTAATGCGCACGGCGGAGTAGGTGGTGTTAACGCACTGACCGCCAGGGCCGGAGGCGCAGTAGGTGTCGATGCGCAGGTCGGACTGGTTGATCTGGACGTCGATCTCCTCGGCCTCGGGAAGCACGGCGACGGTAGCCGTGGAGGTCTGAATGCGGCCCTGGGACTCGGTCTTGGGGACGCGCTGGACGCGGTGCACGCCGGACTCGTACTTCATGACGGAGTAGACGCGGTCGCCCTCGACCTTGAACTCAATGGACTTAAAGCCGCCGGCCTCGCTGGGGCTGGAGTCGAGCACGGTGGTCTTCCAGCCGCGCGACTCGCAGAAGCGCTGGTACATCTTGTACAGGTCGCCGGCAAAGATGGCCGCCTCGTCGCCACCTGCGGCGGAGCGGATCTCGACGATGGTGTTCTTGTCGTCGTTGGGGTCGCTCGGGATGAGCATGTACTTGATGTCTTCCTCGAGCTGGGGGAGCTTGGCCTCGTTTTCGGAGATGTCCATCTGGAGCATCTCCTTCTCATCGGCATCGGTGGTATCGTGCAGCATTTCCTTGGCAGCCTCGATGTCATCGAGCGCGCCGATGTACTCGCGCGAGGCGGCGATGAGGTCAGACTGGTGCGCGTACTCCTTGTTGAGACGCGTGAACTCCTTAATATCGGAGGCGACGGCCGGGTCGGAGAGCTTCTTCTCGAGCTCCTCGTAGGCCTTGATGATCTTTTCGAGCTTGTCGCGCATGGCGGGACTCCTTTATGTGCGTGAAGGCGAAAATCGGCAGAGTTGATGGGGCGCGCGGCGCCACTGCGGGGGTAAGCCCAGCTAGAACATGTCGATCTTCAGATACATGCGCATCCCTTCGCGTATGAGGTACATAGTTGCGGTCTAACCCATACATGATAGCGTGCGCAGGCATACCTGCATATAACCCGCACGGAATGCGACAAAGGGTCAGTCTCTTTCCTTGAATACAACTTCATCCGAACGCCTCCCGCATTCATCCGCACATATACGGATAAATTTGGGAATCCGATACCCTGAGGGCCGGATCGGCCGGCCCCGGGAGATCGGAGGACGCCATGTCCGGAAAGGGCGGGAAGGGCGCCGCGAGGGCGGTCCCGAGGACCCACGGCAGGCTCACCGGGTACGAGCGGGACACGGTCCAGAGGATGCTGAAGCGCAGGGTTCGCTCGGCCACTTCCTCGAGAGGTTCAAGGGCGTATCGACCCGCAGGCTCCACAGCTGCCTGATGTGGTTCAGATGGCTGCGCGAGGCCGCACGCGTCGGGGACAGGACGTCGCTCATGCGCGAGCAGCTCGACGACGGGCGCTACGAAAAGATCCGGAAGAAGATGATGGAGCCGGAGTACGAGTTCCATCTGGAGCCGGACGTGCAAACGGCGGGTTAACATAGCCTTTCACCAAAAAGGGCGAGCGGCCGCGCCCTGCGACCACCCGCCCTCAATCAAAGCCCTTCTCGGCCGCCGTAGCTACCGGTTCCGGCGCCGCAGGATAACGCCTGCGGCGATCAGCACCACCGCGCCGCCCGCGATGCCACCCAGGGCCATCGGCGACAAGCTGGTATCGCCCGTATACGGCAGACCCGGCTTCTCCTCCTTCGGCACCGGTGACTTGCTCGGCGGATTGGTGGGCGGCTCCGTCGGCGGGGTGGTCGGCGGCGTGTACGTGTTCTTGAACACCGGCGCCACGGCGCCGTCATAGGTTACCGTCGCCACCAGATGGCCCGCACCGTCGTCCGTCACCGTCACCGTTACCCGGTGCTCGGCCGCGTCGTACGTCACGTTCTTCTGACCGTCGTCCACCTCGGAGATGCTGTAGGCGTACGTTCCGGGCTTGTCGTACGAGATCGCCTCGAAGCCCACCGTGCCGTCCGCCGCGTTCTTTGCGGTCTGCAGCACCTTGCCGTCGGCATCCTTCAGCTGGAAGGAGAACTGCCCTTCCTTCAGGTCCTCGCCGCTCAGCACCTTGGAGGCCCCCAGCTTCACCTCAGTCGCGGCCGGCGCGTAACTGTTGCTGAACGCCACCGCATCCGCAGCCTTGCCGCCCTTGCTGTAGGCAACCTGCGCCTCCAGCGCGTGCGTCTCCGCATTCTCCGTCACCGTCACCGTCGCGGTAAAGACCGTCGTGTCGTAGGTGACGCCGTTCGCCGTCGCCCCTGCCCGCTCGGACACGGTGTAGACGTACGTCCCCACCTTGTCCAGCTGCAGCGGCGCGAAGCCGAACGTGCCGTCGGCGCCGTTCTGCACCGTCTGCACCACGTTACCGTCGGCGTCCTTCAGGTCGAAGAAGAACTCACCCTCGGCCAGGTCGCGGCCGGTCAAAGCCTTCGTTCCGGTAATCGTCGCCGTCGTTGCCGTCGGCGTGTAGGTGTTGGTGAAGGTCAGATCCGCAGCCGTCTTGTTCGCCGTCGCGGTCAGCTGGCCGCTGCCGTCATCGGTCACGTTCACCGTTACGTCCAGCACCGCATCGCTGTAAGTGATGGTGCCATCTTGGCCCGCAACCTCCTTCACCTGGTACGCATGCGAACCAGTTGCGGTGTACGAGATGGCCTTGAAGGTAAACGCTTTACCCACGTTCGTGGTCCGGTCGATCTCCTGCCCGGTGGCCACGTCAATCAGCGCGAATGTGAACTCGCCATCGGCGGGCGTCCGCGTGGTGGCCGGGTCGGCATTCTCAAGCACCTTGGTGCCAGAGATCTGGTAGGAGGTCTGACCCGGCTGGTAGCTGTTCGCAAACGTCATGGTGTTGGGGGTGACGCCGTTCTCGGTGCCCTCGCTCGGCTTCACCGTGGAGTTCTCTACCACCAGCTTGCCGTCGTTGTTGTCCTTCACCACGTAGGTCAGGGTGTACGTCTTGCCGGTGTAGGTCACGCCCGGCACGCCCGGCGCGTCCCCCGTCGGCTGCACCTCGCGGACCGTGTAGGTAAAGGTGCCCGCATGGTCGAAGGTCAGCTTGTCGAAGGCAACCTTGCCGTGCGCATCGTTCTTCTGGGTCTGGATTACCGAGCCGTCAGACCCCACCAGCTCGAAGGCGAAGTCTCCCGCCTTTAGCTGATAGCTGCCGTCGTGCACGTCAACGCTCTTGGTGAGGGCGATCGCGCCGGAGTCCGTCGCCTGTGCCTCGTAGGTGTTGGTGAAGCTGGGCTTCGTGACATTCGTGCCGTCGTAGGCGACGCTCGCCTGCAGCGTGCCGGCATTGTCCGCAACCGTCACCACGGCATGGTGCACCGCGGCGTCGTAGGTCACGTAGGCCAGATCACCCTTCCGCTCCACGATGGTGTACTCGTGCGTGCCCGGCTTCGCGTAGGAGAAGGCGTCGAAGTTAACACTTCCGTCCGCGCCGTTGGTCGCGGTCCGGACGGGCTTGGCCCCGGCAAGCTGCTCAGCCGTCAGGTTGCCCTCGTACACATCGAAGGTGAACTCGCCGCACTTGGGGACGATCGGCGTGTTGTCGTCCTTCTTCACATAGCTCTTCTGCGCACCGAGGGCCAGGCCGGTCGCGGCCGGCTGGTAGGTGTTAGTGAAGGTATCCGAGCCGGATGCGCTCGTCACGATCGCCTTCGCATTCAGTGCTCCGTTCCCGCCGTCCGTGACCGTCACCGTATAGGTGAGGGGATGGCTGTCATAGACCATGCCCGGCTCCGCGCCCGGCTGCTCCACGATGGTGTAGGTGAAGTCCTTGCTCGCGGCGCCGTCCAAGTCGGAGAGCTGGAACTCGCGCGTGAAGCTGACCTTGCCGTTTGCATCGTTCTTCGCGGTGTCGAGCACGTTGCCGGCAGCGTCCTTCAGGTCGAAGGTGAACTCGCCGTCCGCGGGCTTCGTCGTGTGGTCGAAGCCGTCCGCAACCTTGATGGTCTTGGTCGCCGTCAGGATTACGGAACCCTTTGCGTCGTAGGTGTTGTTGAAGGTGGGAGCCGTAGCGGCACCGTCATAGGTGACGGTCACCTTCGTCTTGTTGTTGTCGCCCTGGTTCTGCTCTACCTTGACGTGGACCTTGACTTCCTTGGCGTCGTAGGCCACGCCGTCGACGGTCTGGCCGGCTTTCTCCTCCTTGAGCGTGTAGTCGTACTCGCCCAGGTTCAGGTTCTTGACGGCCAGCTCGACCTTGCCGCCCCGGTCGTTGGTGCCCTTGGCGACCTCGTTGCCGTCCTGGTCGTACAGGCCGAAGGTGAACGCATCGGCCGTCAGGTCCTTGCCCGCGAGAACTTTCGTGGCCTCAACGGTGACGTCCGCCGTCGGCTTCGAGTTGGTGAAGGTCGGCACGGCCTTCTCGCCGTCGTAGGTGGCGGTCGCCTTCAGCTCGCCCTTCTCGTCGGTGACCTTGACGTGGACCTTCACGTCCTTCGCGTCGTAGACGATGGTCGAGTCGTTGCCGGCAACCTCCTTGATGGCGTAGTCGTGATCGCCCGGCGTAGCGTAGTCGATGGCTGCAAAGGCGACCTTGCCGTCCTTGTCGTTTTGGACAGCCTGGAGCTCTTTGCCGTCGTTGTCGAGCAGCTGGAACGTGAAGTCGTTCCCTGCGAGCTCACCACCTGCGAAGCGCTTCTTCGCCTTGAGCGTTACCGAGGTCCCCTTCGGTCGGTACGTGTTCGTGATCTTGGCGATTTTGTCAGCGACCTTGATCGGGTTATCCTCATGGCTCACGCCGTCGTCGGTGTAGGTCTGCTCCATCTTGACTTCCGGCTGCGACAGCGTGCCGTCGCCGTTATCCCTCACCGTCACCGTGACGCGGTAGGAAGCGCTCGAATACCCGAATCCGGGCAGCCAGTCAGCGTCGTTTTGAGACGGCGTGGCCTCGGCAATGAGATAGGTGTAGGTGCCGGGCTTGGCGTACTCAATCTTACCGAAGTCGAACTTGCCCCCGTTCTCGACGGTCTTCACAACCTGCTTCATATCACTCACGGGCGCATCCTCGGCACCGTCGGGCATCGGCGTGCCCTTGTCCGCGCGCAGGTAAATCTTGAAGCTATCGCCATCTTTCCAGTCACGGCCCTGGAGCACCTTCTGCGCCCAGAACGCATTGGTGAGCGTCACCGGCGACTTTACGCTGTAGGTGTTTGTGAACACCAGCTTGTTGGCTTCGGCCAACGTGCCGTCGGGATTCTGTTTCGCGATCGTGCCGGAGATGCTGTCGCCCTCGCCGCCCAGGGCGTTGCCGCCCTGCTCGCGCTTGGTCAGCGTGAAGCCGGCCGGCATCTTGCCCGCGCGGGTCAGCTCCTGAACCGTATACTTGTCACCCTCGGCGAGACCGTACACGCGAATCGTCTGGCCGGCCGTGATGGTCTGCTCGCGTCCGTTCGTCAGGTTGAACATATCGCCGACCTGCTTCTCATCGGCCGCGCCCGCCTTCTCGAAGACTGCAGCCTTATACGTCTTCCCCTTGGGCACGGTGAACTTGAAGGTGAACTCCGCATCCTTATTGCCCGTCAGTCCATCGGGCACGTCAACCTTCTTCGTCACCTCGAGGCTCGCCTCGCGCTTGTTAGCCACGCGCACGCAGGTGGCGCCCGTGAACAGGGCATTCAGGTTCATGTCGCCCAGATCGGCGCGGGCGCCCTTCGCATTAGCGACACCAGGCTTATCCTGGGTGATACCCATACGTATCCAGCCCGTCTCGGTCTCCAGGCGGTAGGGTTTGCCCTCCTCGGTGGGCCCATACTGGTAGACACGTCCGTTGGCACCGTACTTGAGGTGCACCGTGTCGCCGGCACCGGCGGGATCGACATTGCTCCACGACAGATTACCGTCAGTATCGGTCACACCATTCGAGGTCTGCCGCACACCCTTGATCCACGTGAGCGTGTTGTCGATGTCGCCCTCTGCGCCAAACTGGCCCAGGCTCTTCATCAGCGCGCCCGGGCCCACAAACGTCGAAACGCCGTCATCGCGCGTACCGGCATCGGCATGGACGCCGTAATCGTCCACAATCACTTTGGTGAGCGTGTCGTTGAGCAGGAAACCGCTCGGCGCTGAGATTTCCTTCAGGTAGTAGGTGCGTTTCGTAAGCGGCTTGTGCTCCTTGCTCGTATTCGGGAATATGCCCGCACCTTCGAGCGAGACCGGGTTGCCGACCGACCCCGTCGTCAGGGTGTCGTAGGGGGTCTGCTCGCCCTTGAGCACGACCTTGCCGTTTGCGTCTGTTGTCACCTGATCGGCCGTGTACAGGCCGAACTTCGCCCCCTCAACGGGCTTACCCGCGGTATCGGTCTTCTGCACGAACAGGCGATTCTGGATGTTCGAGACGAGCAGGCGCGTGGCGAACTGCCGCCGGAAATTCTCCTTGCCGTCGGGGAGGTCATCGCTGAACACGTGGACCGTGTTGTCCATATCCGCCTCGGCGATGGAGCTCGCCGCTGTGTAGTAGATGGCCACCGTGTACTCGGCATCCTTGCGGGCATCACCGCTCAGCAGGTAGTAGTACTTGGAGATGTCACCGGGCAGATTTTGAATCTCTACCTGGTACTGGCCGCTCGTGTTGAGCGTGAAGGCGTGCAGGTCCTTCTTCGCCGCCTCGATAGCGCCGGCCTTGCTCGACTTCTCGGCGAGGGTGTACCCCGCTCCCGTCAATGGGTCGCCCGACACGGCGTACCAATTGTTCTGATCTTTGATATCTGCGTTTGCGCTTTTATCGCGCTTGAGCACCACAGCGAACAGTATGCCGGACTCCAGGTCGTCGATCTTGTCGGACTTCGTCAGGTTATCATTTGCCTTGTACACGGTCGACGGCGCGGTGATGGTCTCCTTCGCAGCGGCGAACGCACCGGTCTTCCACACGACGCTGTCCGCGTCCATACCGCCGCGGTTGATGATGACGCCGCCCGCGTCCTTCTTGTCGCTTGCGGGCACGTACTCGAGCTGCATGTTACCGTCCGTTGCCGTGAGGCTCGAGCGGTAACCGTTGGGCGCTTTTGTTTCCTTCAGGAGGTAGTGCTGGTAATGATACTCTTTATAAAGGTCATCGAAGTTGATAACGCCGTTGTCCACGTCATTTGTGAGCGTCAGTTGTCCATTCGCGTTCGTGGTGCCGGAGCCAAGTAGGTTATTTTGATTAGCGGTCGTGTCAGTGAAGTTCTCGTCTGTCTTGTACAGCGCGAACTGAGCACCCTCCACCGGACCGCCATCCTGGTCGAACTTGATGATGTCGGACTCGGGCACCGTCACGAGGTTGAACTTGAGCTCCATGTTGGAGTCGGTGGCGCCGCGCTCCAGGTAGAAGAACTTGAGGGTGTGGTTGGTGCCGTCTTTGAAGGTGTTGCCGTCGAAGCCCGAAGTGCCCTTTTTCGCCGCCTGGTACTTGCTCAGCAGCGTGCCGTCGCTTTTGTCGTTCACCTTAATGTTGCCCGTATGAAAGTTGATACTCAGACTCGCACGGCTGTGAATACCGCCGATATCACCCACGAGGACATCATCGATGAACACCCAGACGTCATCATCGCCGGCGAACTCGAAGGTCATGTCCTTCTTATCGTTCGTCAGGCCGCCGTTGGGCTGCACGAATCGCGTGGACATTGAGAGGCCGAAGTGGTGGTTGACGTGGTTACCGGCGTTGTCTGCCGTGATGCCATTTTGGACGAGCCGGCCGCTTTCCTCCTTGAACACCTTGTCTGCCGCATCGAACGGGAAGAACTGACCCCGATGGGACGAATCGCCCACTCTGTCAATGCCCCAGGTGTCATAGACGTCGAAGGCATTCTTGTCAGCGTTGTAGGCTGCGTAGTTTTCGGAGCTGTCATAGACGTAGTAGCCGTCCTGAACCTTGAGGAGGCCCGTCACGCCAAAATGGGACGTCTTGCCGGTCTGGGCAGAGGAATCGAACAGATAGCGGAGGGAGTCGCCGCCATAGGTACCGGAAAGCTGCGGGTAGCCGTCTGAAAGCGTGTTGCTGACAATGCCGGGCTGCGGGTTCGTGTTGCCCGTCCAATGGTTGAGCGGTGCATCACCCTGGCCATCGTTAAACTGGAACCGGTGGCTTGCGTTGATGCCGCCGTTGCCGGAAACCGACAGATGGTCATCGGGATTCACCCAGTAATCAAACAGGTTGATCGTCGTCCCCGAGGGCGAAGTCGTCGTGACCGTGTGGTCCGAAAACGCTGCTTCCGCACGGGTCGGCAGGAAGAAACCCACCGTCAGCGCGACGGCGAGGGCCAGAACAATCGCATATGGCGAGACCGGGCACAGCCCGCGACGACGGCCATAAGACATGACGGACCACCGCTCGCGCGGCCGGTGTCTACCAGGATGTTCCCTGCTGGGACCCCCCCCGATAACATTATTCACGAGTAGAGACGTCGTCTCTCTGAGCTCCTGCATAATTTCCTCCCCAGTCACACGGCGACCTGCCCGGGCGCTCCCCGGGGGCCGAGGCAGTCTGGCACATGCCCGCAGTCGTTCAAGAAATACCAACCCCAGCATATGTCTCTTAAGATATCTTAGTCTTACTCTATAACAGTTTTTGTCTCATTACCGATGAAATCGGCTCAGTCCCTTTGTCGCATGCTAGAGCGTGTGGAGCAGGGCGATGAGGAAGCGGATGCCTTGGAGGTAGGCGCGACGGGTGATGCGCTCGTTGGTGCCGTGGACGCCGCGGTCGCATTCGTCATCGTCGACCACAAAGGCGGAGAAGCGGATGCACTCGTGGCAAATGCGCTGGTAGTTGGCGGCATCGGTTGCACCAATCACGGTCGAGGGCACGATGCTCATCGGCTCTTGGCCCACCGCAGACGATCCGTTTTCCTCCGTCGGCTTGGGATCACGGAAATAGCGGGCGGCGATGGCGCGGACGGCCTCGAGCCCCGGACCGCCCACGCGCGGGGACGGCGAGGGCTCGGAGCTGCCGGGGCCCAGCTCGACCTCGACTCGGCCGGCGAGCCCAGCGGTGGCAACGGCCTCGCGGCAGCAGGCCACGACATCGGCCACGCTCGTACCCTCGAGCATGCGGAAGTTGATATTGACCCACATATCTTGCGGCATTACGTTGGCACCGGTACTGCCGCCCTCGATTTGCGTGGGCGCACAGGTGGTGGTCACAAGCGGGTACAGCTTTTTGCTGGCAAGGCAGTCGCGCACGATGGCATCCTTGCTGGCAGCAATCTCGTCTGCGGTATAAAGCCCCAGCTCGACGAGCTGCGCGGCAAGCAGATCGGTCACACGCGCCGGCCACTCGATATCGCAAATCGCGGCAATAGCGCGGCTGAGCACTTCGAGCGACGTACCACCGTAGGGGTTGGAGGAATGCCCGCCCTCGCTCTTCGTCTTGAGCATGATATCGGCATAGCCCTTCTCCGCGAGGTCGGCATGCATAAGCCAGCCCTCGCCCGCGCCATACTCGGCAGCCGAAACAATACGGTAGTCGCCCTCGTCGATCAGGTACTCAAGCTCAATGCCACGCTCCTCGAGCACACGACCGATCGCCCCCGCGCCGTACTGCGTGGTTTCCTCGTCCTGGCCAAAGGCCAGGAGCAGCGTGCGCTCGTGCTGCCAACCGTGCGCCAGCGCATACTCAACCGCCTCGAGAATGCCTGCGACCTGGTCTTTCATATCGATGGCGCCGCGACCCCAAATGTAGGTGTCGTCCACATGTCCGCTAAAGGGGGCATGCGTCCAGTCGTCCTCGGTACCCGGCACCACGGGGACCACGTCCATGTGACCCATGAGCACAACGGGCTTGAGTGCGGGGTCGGAGCCGGAAAGCGTCACCAGCAACGAATGATCGATGAGCTCGACCTTACCCGCCGTAAATACATGCGGCCAAGCCTGCTGCATATACGCGCGCAGGTCGTCGAACGGCTGCCAGTCCACCGCCTCGGCATCCATACTCGAGATGGTCGGAAACGACAGCACACGGCCCAGGCGCTCGCACGCACCAGCCTCGTCTATATCGGCAAAATCATCCTCATGCGCAAAAAAGCGCCAAACCTCGGCCATGGCATCCTTTCGATTGTGACGACAAGGGCCGCCCCACCGGAGCGGCCCTGCTACATAAGCGTTTGCGGTCGGTTACTTGTCCTCGAGATAACGCGAGAGGAACTCGCGGGTACGTTGGTGTTTAGGGTTGCCGAAGAGCTCGGCCGGCGCGGCATCCTCGAGCACTACGCCCTTGTCCATAAAGACCACGCGGTCGGACACCGTGCGGGCAAAGGCCATCTCGTGTGTGACGACCACCATGGTCATGCCGTCGGCCGCGAGCTTGCGCATGACCTCGAGCACCTCGCCCACGATCTCGGGGTCGAGTGCGGAGGTCGGCTCGTCGAACAGCATGATCTGCGGATTCATGCACAGGGCGCGCGCGATGGCCACGCGCTGTTTTTGACCACCGGACAGGCGACCCACGGCGGCGTGCGCGAACTTCTCGAGCCCCACGCTCGTCAGATGCTCCATCGCAATTTTTTCAGCCTCGGCCTTGCTCATCTTTTTGAGCGTGACGGGCGCGAGCGTGCAGTTGTCGAGCACGTCCATGTTGCTGAACAGGTTAAAGCCCTGGAACACCATACCGATGTCCTCGCGCAGCTTGTTAATGTTGCAGCGTTCGGCCGTGAGGTCCTGACCGTGGAACCAGATGTGGCCCGCGTCCGGGGTCTCGAGCAGGTTGAGGCAGCGCAGGAAGGTCGACTTGCCCGAGCCCGAGGCGCCGATAATGGTGACGACCTCGCCGGGGTTAACGGACAGGTCGATGCCCTTGAGCACCTCGAGCGAGCCGAAGCTCTTGCGCAGGCCCTCGACGCGGATGAGCAGCTCATTGGTCTGTGCGGCGGCCGCGGTGCCGGTAGTGGCGGTATCTGCCATGATGATTCTCCTCGTCTTGAGCCTAGTTGGAGCTGGGCAGCGTTGCCGGGGCCTCGGCGCCGAGCTTTTTGCCAAAGGCCTCGAGCAGGCGGCTCGCCACGAGCGTCAGGATCAGGTAGACCACGAGCGCCACGCAGTAGACCTCCATCTGGCGGTAGTACACGCCAGCGACGGTGGTGGTGGCGTACATGAGGTCGAACACGCCGATAACCGAAAGCACCGACGAATCCTTGATGTTGATGATGAGCTCGTTGGTGAGCGCCGGAATCGCGTTTTTAATGCCCTGGGGGAACACGACCTTGCGCATAGCCTGCCACTGCGACAGGCCCAGCGAGCGCGCCGCCTCGGCCTGGCCGGAATCGATGGACTCGATGCCGCCGCGCAGGACCTCCATCATGTAGGCGGTGGAGTTGAGCGAGATGGTGACGAGGCCAGCGGTGAAGGTGCTCCAGATCTGGTTGGCCTGGGCGGTCTCGAAGCCCATGCCGCGCAAAACGGTGAAGCCCGCGTAATAGATGAGCAGACCCTGGACCATCATGGGCGTGCCGCGCACGATGGTGGAGTAGACGGCCGCAAAGCCGCGGCCGATGCTCTTAAAGAAGCGCACCAGGTCGTTGTCTACGCGATCGAAGGTCTGAATACGCAGGAACACAAAGAGCAGCGCCAGGAAGAAGGCAATAACGGTGCCGAAGGTGGCAAGCGCGATGGTGATCTCGATACCGCGGATAAAGAAGTCCTCGCTCTTATAGGTCATGTAGACCAGGCTCGACAAAAAGTCGCTGGGGTTGGAATCCGAGACAATGCTCACCTGCACCAGGTCGATAAACGACATGACGCAGCGGTCCACGAAAAAGATTGCCGCGATGGCGACCACGACGTAGCTGCCCAGGCGCGCGCCGCGACGGAAGCGCTCGGAAGCAAACGGCGACGCCTCGCGATAGTCGCTCCAGTGCATGAGTTTGGTGACGAGCGCCGCCGCCGACACGACGAGCCAGGCCCAAAGAATCGCCCAAAGGCAGTCTTGGAACACGCCCGTGGGGGCCAAGAAGCTCAGCGGCGTGGGGTTGCGCTGGCTAAACACCAGACCGAGCGCCGCGATGACGCTCGTGCCCAGGTACACATAACGATGGTCGGCCTTGATAAAGGAGGCCAGACGATTGATGGTTTTCATGCTGCCTCCCTATGCCGGCTGACGATCGAGGCACGCGTCCCACATCTGGTCGCGCTCCTCCTGGCTAATGCCCTTGAGTGTCTTGTCGATGAGCTTAAGCAGTTTGTCCGAGCCCTTGCGGCAACCGACATTTGCCGCGACCTCCTGCTTAAAGCCCTCGCCCTCGGCAAAATGAATAGGGACAATGCCCGGATTTTGGGCCATATAGCCCTTCTCGTTCTCGGTGTTGTAGGTCACGGCGTCGCACGTGCCCTGCAGCAGGTTCGAGAACACCGTGGGGACGGAGTCGACCGGGTTCTTGTGCACAACGCCCGGGATCTCGTCGATGACGGTGTCGAGCATGGTGTCCTTTTGGCCGAGTACCGTGGCACCGCTAAAGTCGCTAAGCTTGGTGGCGTTTTGGTAGGGAGAGCCCTCTTTTACGAACAGGCCAAAGTAGCCAATGAAGTACGGGTCGGAAAAGCCGACAGACTCCTCGCGCTCGGGCGTGGCGCTCATGCCGGCGATGATGAGGTCGATCTGGCCGTTGTTGAGCGAATCGATAAGGCCCGAGAAGCTCTGCTTGACGGCAACGGGCTCGCCACCGAGGGCCTTGCAGACGATCTTGGCGATCTGTACGTCGTAGCCATCGGCATAGGCGCCCTGCACGTTGTCGATGGGGATGGTGTACTCACTGGCTTCGGAAACCTGCCAGTTGTACGGGGCGTAGGCCGCCTCCATGCCAATGCGGATCTTGTCCTTGCCGATAACGGAATCGGACAGGTCGTCGCGACCGCCGTCCGTCGTGGGCTGAACTACTTCCAGCGTGGAGGGGCGCTGGCAACCGGCAAGTGCGCCGGCGACGACAGAAGCGCTCGCAGCGAGAGCGCTACCCAAAAAGATGCGACGGCTGCATACCGGCTGGGTCTGCGCATCGCACTGTTGGGGAGAATGCATAATCTGCCTTCCCTGTTGAATCGTATGCTGACGACTTAACAGGATATACGCCAGCGACCAGCAGCGCAGCACAAGCTCGAAAAATTAATAGACACACGGTAGTCATTGGGAGCGTCGATGTTTTGGCAATGCCAGCGAGCGCCGCCCAGAGCGAACAAGTTGGCATGAAAAAGGCACGGCATAGACCTTCTGGTCATGCCATGCCTTTTGAATGACAAATTGTCGCTCTGGGTGGCGCGCAGCGTCGACCGGTCCGCCGTTCGTTAGAACGGCGGAACCTCTAGAACAAGGTGACGCTAAAGCTACGTTTATCGGTAGCGCCCGGCGCCAGCGTAATGGTGTTGACCTTGTGCTCAAAGACGTCGTCCTCGGTGTCCATGGTGGTGTGACCGGTCCAGGGCTCGAGCGCCACAAACGGAGCGTCGTTGGCGGCAGACCACACGCCAATATACTTAAAGCCCTCAAAGTCGATCTTGACGCCGTGGCCCGACTTGCGGCCGCGCAGCGTGAGCGTGGAGCCCGGGGTATCGGTGAACATGATGGCGTCGTTATCGAAGCTGCGGTGCGTAATGGGTAGCACGTCCGAGTTATCGGGAGCCTTGTAGCTGCCCTCGAACGTCATGAGGCCATCGGGCGTGATGATGGGGGCCTCGTTGGTCCAAGCCTCGGTAAATGCCAGCTCGTAATCCTCGAATGCCTCGTCCTCGGCACCGGGAGCCGGTACGTTAAACGCGGGGTGGCCGCCCACCGAGAACGGCAGGTCCACGTCGCCGGTGTTGGTGACGGCAAAGGTCTGCGTGAGGGTGGCGTCGCCGGTCAGGGCATAGGTCATGTTGAGCTTAAAGTGGAACGGAAAGGCCTTGAGCGACTCGGGCGTGTCGGTGATCTCGTACGTTACCGAGGAGCCGTCCTCCGAAACCTCGACCAGCTTGTGCTCGACGATGCGTGCGAGGCCGTGGCGCGGCATCTCGCAAGTGCCAGCCGCAGACGTCGCCGTGTTGTTGCGCAGCGAACCCACAATGGGGAACAGGATGGGCGCGTGCTTGCCCCAAAAGGCGGGATCGCCCTGCCACAGATACTCGTTGCCGTTGAGGGCAAGGCTCGTGAGCTGGGCACCCATGGAATCGATGGCCGCAGTGAGGCCGCCGCGCTTGATGGTAGTGACGGTAGACATGCTACTTCCTCCAAAAGTAAACAATAGTGTCGAGGGCTATTGTCCCACTCTTGGCGGCGGGACGGGACGGCAGGCGATTATTGAGTAGTCATAGCGGAATGAGTAGCGAGCGCCTACTGGGTATCCACGTAAAGGTCGAACCCGCCCTGCGGTGTAGTGTCGACCGTGTCGGGCGCCTGTGAGTTAAAGCTCACGGGAACCATGCGCTTTGAGACGCGGAAGCGCGTGCCGTCGGTGGCGACGGGCGGTTCATCGACGGTGAGCTCGTAGTCGCCGGGCTTAAGTTCGATGCCGTCACCAGCGGAATTGACGTATTGATACTCGTCAATCGTCTGCCCTTTGAGCGTGCGCCCCACGATGTGGATGAGCATTTGGCTGTCGCCGCGCGCGGTGTACCACGTCGCGCCGTCCTTGACCTCGACCGACACATGTACCGAGCGCGTGCGGCCGAGCGATTGCTCGACAGACATCTCGACCTTGGCGGCGTCTTTTCGCTGCTGCTCGACATGGCTCCAGACGTTTCCAATTGCCGAGCATGCGATAACGCCGGCCATGAAGGCGATAAGGATGGGGCCGAGCGGAGAGCGACGTCCTGCATCTTCCTCGCGAGACAGATTGGGGCGACGTGTGGGCGCGGGCGCCTGGGCACCCTGCGAGGGCACGTCGAGAATACTGAAGGATGCCGTGCTGTCGGGATCGATGGTGTGACGCAGCTGTGGGGTCTTTGCCGGCGAGATCGATATGTCGGCTGGCTCGCCGAGCGTGGCCGTAGCGTCGGCCTTGGCCTCGTCTGCCTCGGCCTGGGCCCAGGCTTGTTCGAAGGTCAGGGGCTCGACGGGGTCGAGGGCGGCGTCCGAGTCGGCGGCTACGTCGTTGCCGGTCTCGTCCTCGTCGCTCGACACGTCACGCGGCGCGGGCTCGTCCCACCCCTCGTCCGGAGCCTCACCCTCGCTATACCACCATTCAAAGTTATCGATATCCATACGGGGCGCCCCTTAGGCCTCGCAAATAAACACTCGCTAGCCTTATACCCTCAGACGGCACGGCAGCTCGCCGGCACAGATAGGAAAACCATCACAACATTCGACGGTTTTCCTCGTTTTTAAGTTTTTCAACGAATGTTGTGACGGTTTGGGCGACTGGCCGGCAGCGCAATGTGACAAAGGGACTGTCCCTTTTCACATTCTGTTAGAGTTGCAGGGACTGAATCCCGCTTATTAATGCGACATTGGAGTGACAACCTTGACCGCCGCAACCACGCCTAAAAGTAAGTCAACCGCCGCCGCGCTCTCCCCTGCGCGCACCAATCTTTGCCTGGCGCTGCTCGTGTTGTTAGGCTTTTCGCTCGGCTGCTCGGAGTTCGTGGTCATTGGCATCGAGAGCGACCTGGCGACGGAGCTCGGCATCTCGCTTGCCACCGCGGGCCAGCTCATCAGCGTGTTTGCGCTTGTCTACGCTATCGCGACGCCAGTGCTCGCGCTCAGCACGGGGCGCTTCCGTCGTTACCAACTGCTCGTGTGCTATAGCATCGTCTTTGTGCTCGGCAATCTGGTCATGGCGCTGGCACCCAACTTTCAAGTGCTGTTCGCCTCGCGCATCATCTTGGGCTCCGTCTCGGGTGCACTGCTCGCCGTGGGCGTGACGTATATCCCCGAGCTGCTGTCCCCGCAGCAGACCTCACTCGCCATCTCGGTGGTGTACGGCGCGTTTTCCGTGGCAATGGTCTTTGTCACTTCGATCGGCAAGTTTGTGGCCGACACGCTCGACTGGCACGTGGCCATGTACGGCACACTAACCTTTGCCGTTCTGATCTGCGGAGCGCTCGTGGCGTTTATGCCGCGCGCTGGGCAAACCGACGAGCCCGCCACCTTTCGCGAGCAGGCGGGGCTGCTACGCGAGCCGAGCATCATCACCGGTATGCTCATCTTCTTGTTTGGCGTGGGGTCGGTCTATGTGTTCTACGGCTACGTGACGCCCTATCTGGAGCAGGTGTTGGGTATGGGCACGGTCGAAGCCAGCACCACGCTCATGGCCTACGGCGTGTTCTGCCTGGTTTCGAACATCCTGGGCGGATGGATTGACGCGCGCTTTGGCATGAAGGCACTGCTGGTTACGTTTGTGCTGCAGGCAGCGGCATTGTTTGGGCTGTTTGCCGTGGGCGCTGCCATGCCGCTCGCACTTGTCTTTGTCTTTAGCCTGGCGATGCTCATGTACCTGTTCTCGGTGTCGTGCATCACGCACTTTATGGACGTGGCACGCAGCCGCCATCCCAAGTCGATGGTACTCGCAAGTTCGGTTGAGCCCATGGCGTTTAACGTCGGCATTTCGTTTGGCACCGCAGTGGGCGGCGCCGTGGTAAGCAGCGTTGGCATTGCGTACGTGGGCGCAGTGGGCGCCGCGTTCTCGCTTGTGGCCTGGGCACTCACGCTGGTGACGATTAAGTTGGCTCGCTGGGAACGCAAGAGGGCGATGGCGCAGGCGTAGATGCGATACTCGAGCTCGATAATGGCGATCGAAAGGAAACCGCATATGCAACGTGTACTGTTTATCTGCTATGGAAACATCTGCCGCTCGACGATGGCTGAGTCGGTGTTTACCGAGCTGGTGCGGCGCGCCGGGCGCGCGGGCGAGTTTGTCATTGATTCCGCTGCGACCTCGACCGAGGAGATCGGCAACCCGCCACACCACGGTACCGTTGCCAAACTGCGCGAAGTCGGGATTCCCGTCGTTGCGCACCGTGCCCGCCAGGTGCGTCGCGCGGAGTATGGCGACTGGGATCACATTGTCTATATGGATGCTGAGAACGCGCGGGGCCTGCGTCGCATCTTTGGCGACGCAGGCCCCGACGGAAAGATTACGCGCTTGCTCGATTGGACCGAGTGTCCCGGCGACGTGGCCGATCCCTGGTACACCGGCAATTTCGATGCCACGTACCGCGACGTGCTCGCCGGTTGCACCGCTATGCTCGAGCAACTGTAGGCGCTCGGGCGGCGCGGGCACACGGGCCACGCCATCGGCATAAAACGAGCGTGGATTTTCTCCCACTTTGAGCGTTCGAGTGCGCTCTAAACGGGAGAAAATCCACGCTCATGAATGTGACAAAGGGACTGCCCCTTTGCCACATCCGGAACTGGCCCTAGACCGGCTTGACCTCCAGCTTTATCCCCTCGACACAGGAGTCGCCCAAAACATCCGAAAGGGCCCAGGTCGCATATAGCGGCAAATAGAGAACCGCTCCGTTGCGCTCAACGTTGCCTCTCGAGAAAACAATCCCGAGCCTTACGCCATATTCAGCCGTATCAAGCACATGACCGAGCGCAGCGTGCGCGTGGTAATAGGAGCCCGATTTAACCTCGATCGGAACAGCCGTCCCATCCGGTCCATCGACCACAAAGTCCACTTCACCGCGCTTTTTTGTCTGATAGTAGTAAAGCTGGCGATTTTGGGCAGCCAGCTGCTGGGCCACCACGTTTTCGTAAATGCCGCCCAGATTGGGCTCCTTGCTATCAAGATACGCCGCTTGGGCGACTCCAACGGGGTAGCGCGCCATCAACATGCCCGTATCCGATTGATATAGCTTGAACTGCGATGGCCGTGCCGTCTTGAGCAGGGGCGATTTTGGCTCGGTTACGATATCGGCTTTGAGGGCAACGCCGGCATCGACAAGCCATACAAAATCTCGCTGATACTTCTCGTAGTGAGCCTTGGGGTCAATGGAATTGAGCACGAAGCGCTTGTTTTCGCCCTCGAGCATAATAGGGAGCTGATCGTAGATGCTCTGCACCTGAAGGGCTCGCCCGCTTGCATACTTGGAGATATCCCGTCGGTACTGTTCGTTGAGCTCTGACTGCAGCTGACGAACAGAGGCAAGGTCGCCCCGCGTGTCAAGGAAACGCTGCACGACCTCTGGCATTCCGCCGACAACGGTATAGGTCCTGAAGTTTGCCATCATCGCGTCATGAATGTAACCAGGAATGGGCTTCTCGTTGATGCACGCGTCGCGTATCGTTTGGCGAGCCCCTTCGCTCACCCCGATTGCCCAGCAAAACTCCTCAAAATCGAGCGGGAACATCCTAAGCTCGTGGACATACCCCACGGGATAGGACCTGACGCCCTTGAACTGAGTCCCGAGCATTGACCCCGAAAACGCCCAGCGGCACCTCCCGTCCTCAACAAGGAACTTTGCCATCGTCATGATGTCGGGGGCCTCTTGGACCTCATCGATAAACACGAGCGTTTTGCCTGGTGCAATCGACTTTCCCGAAAGAAGCGTCACCCTGCTGATGAAATCATCGGCATCCCGCGCCTCGAGAAGAGCATCTTTTGCCTGGCGATTTTCCATGAGGTTAAGCTCGATGTAGGTTGCATGGTTGGCTTTGCCAAATGCGCGAATCGAATAGCTTTTGCCAATCTGGCGAGAACCCGTAATGAATAAGGCCTTTTGCTCGGCAGACTTCAGCCAGCGCTCCAGCTCTGCAGCTATTTTCCTGCGCAGCATAGGCTCTCCCCTCAGTGTCATCAAATGAAATGCAAAGTTTTATACGCTTGATTATCGATGAAACGCAGAATTTTTAGAACCTAAAATCGGATGAAATGCAGAGATTTGAGATTACAAGCATAATAGAAGGGGCACCACCGGCGAATGTGACAAAAGAACTGTCCCTTTGTCACATTGCGCTCGACCACTCGTCGACGACCTCGGCAAGCCAGACGTTCAGCGTATCGACCTCGGGACAGCAGAACTTTGCCGTACCAGGCTCGTTGCCGGGCACGGTTCCGCCATAGCGCAAGATATCGATATAGGGAAAGCCCACATGGCAGGCCATAGCGCACATCTTGCCGCGATCTCGGTCGAAGTCAAAGACGTCACCCGGCTTGTGCCCGTGATGGCAGCGGCATGTGCCCAGCTGGTCCACGCAGCTCACGCGGATACGCGGACGCTTGCCACGCGGCGCGCCGAGCGGTTTGTTCTCGCCCGCCGCCTCGGTGCTGCTCTCGTCGGCGTTACTCATGGTCAATCACATCCAGGCAGGCCTCGATGGGAAGGCCGGCGGACTTATCCTCCTGGTCGGCATTGCGCTCGATGAGCTCCGCTACCACACGCATGGCATCGCTCGTCGCGCGCTGCAGGCTCCAACCGGCCATAACGCGGCCGATAAGCACCGCCGAGAACGTGTCGCCCGTGCCCGGAAAGTAGACCGGAATCAGCTCGAAGGGAATCGTGAAGTACTCCCCCGCCACATGGTCGTAACCGATGACGACATTCGCACCGTCGACCACAGCGCTCGTAATGACCACCGACTTGGCGCCCAGGACACGCACGGCATCCACAAGAGCGCGGCCCTCATCGGGCGTGATTTGCTCGGCAATGGGCGTATCGGTGAGCAGGCAGGCCTCGGTGTAGTTTGGCACCGCATAGTCGGCGCACTCGAGCAGGCTGCGCATGAGACCGATCGTGGACTCGGGCACGCCGGCATAGAGCTTGCCGTTGTCGCCCATGATGGGGTCGACGAACACCTTGGTGCCCTTTTGCGCGCGACGGTGGCAGAAATCCGAAATGATGCGCGTCTCTTCCTCGGTCACGATAAAGCCGGTGGAGATGGCGTCGAACTCAAAGCCGAGCTCCTCCCAGATGGCAAGACTCTGACGCACGTACTCCGTGGTGTCGTGGATGTAAAACTTGGGGTAGTTGAGCGTATCGGAAACGAGGGCCGTCGGCAGGTTGTGGATACGGTAACCCATGTGCGACAGCACCGGCAGCATGGCAGAAAGCGCGACCTTACCGTAGCCGCACATATCGTTGATCAGCAGCAGCTGAGTGTTCTTCATGAGTGTCCCCCTTGGGTCTGGTGCGACGCGACGGCGCCATAGTGCGACTAAGTGTAGCGCAGGGGGCGTTGCAAGCGGGCGCAGGCGCCGAGGAGGGCACATTGTTGCGGAAAGGTTACGGAAATGGGAGGCAAAATCGCGGCGGTAGCGGCACAGTAGCTGCCATCTATTTACTACCACTCCAAAACTATGCCGGATTACTACGATAAACCGTTAGCCTCCAACCACAACGAATTGCACTCCGGCAAAACCGCAGGTAGACAGCTTGTGATTTTACGAAAAACAATGCCGAGGTCTGATATTTCGAATTCATCGTAGTAATCCGGCATAGTTTTGGACAAAGCAACTTCGAAAGGGTGTCACCGCAGCCCAAAATGATTCGTTTTCCTCCGTCCCCCACGGATCACTCAACAAGAGCGTCCCCAACGACTATCCCAACAAGGGCAACGCCGATGTTTTGGCGAAGTCAGCGAAAACCCGTCAGAGCGAGCAAGGTGCCTTGAAGCAAGGCGGCATTGACCTTCTGGTCATGCCGCCGAAGCTGAAAGGCAGATTGCCGCTC
>OGQA01000474.1_pt1 | contig 21075 bp, 17 predicted proteins | sample 1553011 | NCBI WGS metagenome assembly OGQA01 (sample SAMEA2580256, study PRJEB22360) | human gut metagenome | biome: human gut; feature: human-associated habitat; material: faeces | place: Denmark | collected 2008/2010 | reverse complement strand
CTCGCGCAAGTCCAATGCCAGAAAAAAACTCAATTGCCGTCTTTGGAGCAGAAATATCTATAACTTTGTTTTTCACGTAATTCGCTCCTTCCAATAGCAATAGCTACTATATCGAACATTTGTACTTAAATCTATCAAAGCAGCATTAGATATATCGTTTTTCACGCAAACGATAATCCCTTCAAGCCTAATCAATGCCTAGGTGCAGTTCCGCTAGAAAAAGAGGAACAAAAAGGGGCAAGGCATCGGCCTTCGCGCCATGCCTTGCCCTTTGGGGTTTCCCTGCGCCGTCAGAATCGCGCGCAGCGTCATCACGGTTTAAGCGAACATTGCGCCGTTCATAGAACAGCGCAATCGATTATTCGCCGTCAGTAACACCCTGCTCACGGCGGTTCTTAGCCCAAACCTTGGTGGACAGGCCGTACAGGTCGATGAAGCCCTTAGCCGCCTTGTGGTTAAAGGTGTCAGCTGCATCGTAGGTAGCCAGACCGTAATCGTAAAGGCTGAAGTCGGACTTACGGCCGGTAACGGTGCAGTTGCCCTTGTAGAACTTCAGGCGAACGGTGCCGGTTACGCACTGCTGAGTGGTTGCCATGAAAGCATCGACAGCATGCTTGAGGGGGCTGAACCACTGGCCGTTGTATACCATGGTTGCCCAGTCATGCTCGAGGTGAAGCTTGTAGCGCAGAACCTCGCGCTCGAGGCACATGTCCTCAAGGCCACGATGAGCAACGATCAGAGCCAGAGCACCAGGAGCTTCATAGCATTCACGGCTCTTAACGCCGATCATGCGGTTCTCGATCATGTCGATGCGGCCAAAGCCGTTAGCACCGGCGATCTGGTTCATCTTTGCGATGATGTCCAGATAGCTCATCTGCTCGCCGTCGATAGCAACAGGCAGACCGGCCTTGAACTCAACCTCGATCTCGGTAGCCTCTTCGGGAGCCTTTTCAGGATCGGTGGTCATAGTGTAGATGTCCAGCGGAGGACGGTTCATCGGGTCTTCCAGAACGCCACACTCGATTGCGCGGCCCCACAGGTTGTCGTCGATGGAATACGGCTTGCTCTTGGTGGTAGGAACGGTAACGCCATGAGCCTCTGCCCAGTCCATTTCCTCCTGACGAGTATGCATATCCCACTCACGAACGGGAGCAATGATTTCCAGCGTAGGATCAAGAGCCTGGATGGAGGTCTCGAAACGAACCTGGTCGTTGCCCTTGCCCGTGCAGCCATGAGCAACGTACTTGGCGCCGTACTTATGGGCGGTATCTACCAAGTACTTGGAGATCAGCGGACGAGAAAGAGCGGAAACCAACGGATACTTGTTCTCGAAGTTTGCGTTGGCATAGAGAGCTTTGGACAGGTAGTCTGCGGCAAAGTCTTCACGCATGTCGGCGATGATGCAGTCGATTGCACCCGTTTCCAGAGCGCGCTGCTTAACCTGCTCGAGGCCTTCGTGCTCCTGGCCAACTTCGCCCACTACAGCGATAACGTCAAGGTTCTTTTCGTCCTGCAGCCACTTGATGCAGACGCTGGTGTCCAGGCCACCAGAATATGCGAGTACGCACTTATCCTTTGCCATTTCCTTAATACCTTTCACTTGGCAATTATTCATTAATTCAAACCCACTAAAGGGGTATAGGAGGGAGGGCTTGCGCCTTCCCGAAGTTTTAAGCTATTCGCGAGCCACAGCGATCATGCCAGGCAGCGCATCGATAAGCTTGTCGATCTCGGTTTCGGTGACGATCAACGGGGGCAGGAAGCGCAGCGTATTGCTGCCGGTTGCGTTCAGCAGGAAGCCCTCTTCCAGGCCCTGAGCTACAACCTTATGAGCATCGATGCCCTCTTCCAAGTCGGCGCCGAGCATCAGGCCCATGCCACGAACCTCGGTGACGCCTTCAACCTGAGCAAGCTTCTCGGCGAAGTAGTCGCCCACTTCGGTTACGCGGTCGTCGTAATGGCCGCGCGAAAGCGTTGCGAGCGTTGCGTGAGCAGCGGCCATAGCCAGGTTGCTGCCGCCGAAGGTAGAACCATGATCGCCTGGCTCGAATGCTTCAGCAACCTCGATGCGAGCAGCGCAAGCGCCCATGGGGAAGCCAGAAGCGATGCCCTTGGCCATGGTGATGATGTCGGGTGTAATGCCCAGATTCTGGAAGGCGAAGGGGAATTCGCCGCAGCGGAAGATGCCCGACTGAACCTCGTCAACAATGAGAAGCAGACCGTTCTTACGGCAGAACTGAGCAACGTCATAGAGCGTATCGGGATCCCAAGGATATACGCCCGCTTCGCCCTGCACGGGTTCGATCATAACAGCGCAAACATCTGCCAAGTTGTTGTAAACCGCCTGATGAAGCGCGTTCAAGTCGTTCATAGGCACATGCAGGAAGCCACCCGGCAAAGGCTGGAAAGCTTCCTGCTTTGCGGGCTGTGCCGTGGCGGCAAGCGTAGCCAGGGTGCGGCCGTGGAAGCTGCGATCCATCGTAATGATGGTCTGGCCGCCGCCGCCCATCTTCTTGGAATACAGGCGAGCAAGCTTGATGGCGCATTCGTTGGCTTCTGCGCCAGAGTTGGCGAAGAACACCGGCCAAGGAGCGCGGAAGAACTTAGGCACGCAAACGTTCAGCATGTCGGAGAGGAGCTTTGCAACCTCGCCGCGCTGCTCGATGTAATAGTAGTTGCTAACGTGAATGAGCTTGGCAGCCTGATCCTGGATGGCGCGCACAACGGCAGGATGGCAGTGGCCCAGGCTGTCTACGCCGATGCCAGCAATAAAGTCGAGGTAGGTTTTGCCTTCGTCGTCTTTAACTTCCATGCCAGAGCCTTCGACCAGCAGTACCGGCTTACGAGCGAAGGTATGCATGACGAAATGGTCGTCGAGCTTCTTTGCTTCTTCAAAACTCATGGTGTTCCTTTCTTTGCGGATGGGGATCGGCACAAACGTTTCCGAGCGTCGAAGCCCATCCGTTCATTTTACGAGTTTGGGGGTTTAGCGAATACCCCACACACAGTGTTTTCTACAAGTTCTCGCTCAGACGAGATGCCAAGATGCCCAGCGGGCGCATCTCTTCCTTGGAGAATTCCACCGTGTCGTCGTAGATCAGGGTGCCTGCACCGCTTGAGGTAAGCAGCTCCACCAAAATCGAATGAGGCTTGGTGCCGTTGACGATGTGAGCACGCGGCACGCCGCCTTCGATGGCTTCCACGCACGACTGCAGCTTGGGAATCATTCCGCTGCTTACGCTGCCGGATTCGAGCATTTCACGTGTCTCGTTTACCGTCATCTGGGAAATAAGCGAGCTCTTATCCGAGAAGTCTTCGTAGAAGCCGTCAACGTCAGTGAGGAAAATGATCTTATGGGCGCCAATTGCAGAAGCGATTGCACATGCCGCAGCGTCTGCGTTGATGTTGTAGGAACCGCCGTCGTCGCCCTTTCCCACCGAAGCGATAATCGGCACATAATCAGAGGCGATGAGCGCATTGATGTAGGCGGGGTTCACTTCAGTAACCGTGCCCACACGACCCAGTTCAGGGCTGCGCTGCTTGGCGATGATGGTTCCAGCGTCGGTTCCGTTTACGCCTACAGCCAGGTTGCCATGCTCGTTCATGGCAAGAACCAACTCTTCGTTTACCTTGCCCACCAAGGTCATCTTCACAACATCCATGGCTTCGTCAGAGGTTACGCGCTGGCCATCTTTAAACTCGACATCAATGCCGAATTTGTCCATGTTCTTGTTAATGGCAGCACCGCCACCATGAACGATAACGGGATTGACACCCATAATCTTCAGCATAACAATGTCGCTCATCACAGCATTGCGCAGCTCGGGGTCGACCATGGCAGCGCCGCCATATTTGATAAGGATGGTTTTGCCCGTGGCATTCTTGATCCACGGGAACGCTTCAATAAGAACCTCAGCAGTATGAGAAGAAGTTATCTTTCGGTCTCTTGCGTATTTCATGAACGGTAGTCTCCATTAATCGAAACGTATTCGTGGGAAAAGTCGCAGGTCCATACGGTGGTTTCCGCATCACCTGCGGCAAGGCTTGCTTCGAGCACAATCTCGTCGGCCTCAAAACGTCGCAGCGCCTCTTCCTCACTAAAGGGAACGGGGAGGCCGTCACGCAGAACAGGCATGCCCATGATGTCAATGTCGACGTTTTCCTGCGCAAATTTCGCGCCAGAGCGACCCAGGGCACCGGCAATTCGGCCCCAATTGGCATCGTGCCCGTAGATAGCCGTTTTCACCAGCGGCGAATTCGCTACGGTGCGCGCAGCCAAATCGGCTTCCGCATCGTTTGCGGCACCACGTACCGTAACGGTTACGAGCTTCGTGGCGCCTTCGCCGTCGCTCGCCATCTTGCGAGCAAGCTTCTGGGTTACGGCATTAAGCGCCTGGCAGAACTCGGCATACAGCACGCTATCTTCCCCCGCCAAGGGAGCAGACGCAGCAGCTGCCTTGCCGGAAGCGAACAGAACACAGGTATCGTTGGTGGAAGTGTCGCCGTCTACGGTTACCTTATTGAAGCTCTGGTTTACCGCTGAAGAAAGCGCTTTATGCAGCAGCGCTGCGGGAATGGGGGCATCGGTGGTGAGCACCGAAATCATGGTGGCCATGTTCGGCATGATCATGCCCGCGCCCTTGCACATGCCGCCCACCGTGAAGGTGACGCCCGGGTATCCGATGCCGTCGCCGGAGAAGCTGACCGCGCCGTGCTTGGGGCAGCAGCCTCTTTCGAAACGGTGTCAGTGGTCATGATGGCGCGAGCAGCACTATTCCCCGTGGTTTCGCCGATGATTCCGTGCAGCGCAGGAACGCCGGTTTCGAAGGGAGCAATATCAAGCTGCTGACCGATGATACCCGTCGAGGCAACCAGCACGTCTTCGGACATGCAGCCGACCGCCGAGGCAACGATGCCGGCAGCCTTGCGGGCGTTTTCGAGCCCAACCGACCCAGTTGCAGCGTTGGCGATGCCAGAGTTGATTACCATAGCGCGAGCAAAGCCGTAACCGACTCCGTCAAGGTGTTCGCGGGAAACGGTTACCGGAGCCGCGCAGAACACGTTCTGGGTAAACACTCCAGCAGCAGGACACAGTTCGTCTGCCTCGACCAATGCCATGTCAAGGCGGTTGGGGTCATCGCGGAAACCGGCATGGATGCCACCGGCGCGAAAGCCCTTGGCGGACGAGACGCCACCGTTTTCGATGGTAATCAGGTTCGCTTTAGTCATATTTTTCACTCCTAAGAGGGATTGGCAACAGTATCGATCGCCGTAGTCTCAGGAAGGCCACAGACGATATTTGCACATTGGACCGCCTGGCCAGCCGCACCTTTAACGATATTGTCAATAGCGCAGGTGGCAACAACGCAGCCAAGGTTAGCGTTATAAGCGACGCCTATATGCGCACGATTCGTGCCCACAACCGAAGAGGTTTTAGGCTGCTGACCCAAGGGCAGCACGGTGACGAACGGCGAGTTTGCGTAGGCGTCGCAGTATCGTCGATGAATCGACTCAGCAGTTTCGTTTCGCTGAGCCTCCCGGGTTAACTGAATGGTTACCGTGGAAAGGAGGCCACGGGTTGCAGGGGCCAAATGAGGCGTGAACACCAGGCGACCCTCGATGCCCAGAATCTGCTCGATTTCAGGAGTATGGCGATGGCTGGCAACGCCATAAGCCTCCAGGTTTTCGTTAGCGGAAACAAAATGGGTGCGTGCCGTAGCGCTGCGACCAGCGCCGGAAACACCCGAGATTGCATCGGCGACCACGATGCCTTCGGAAAGGGCAATGGCAGGAGCCGCAGCAAGAGAAGTAGCAGTTGGGTAGCAACCCGCACAAGCCACCAAGACAGATTCGCCGTTAGCGTGGCGCTCGGCGGCGGCGTTCAGCTCTTCACGATTCAGTTCTGGCTGGCCGAAAGCGGCAGTAGCAAGAAGATCAGGCGAGGTATGCTGCACCTTGTACCATTTTTCGTAGGTTTCCTGGCTGCGCAAACGATAGTCGGCAGAAAGATCAACCACCGTGACACCGGAGTCGAGAAGCCCAGGGGCGGATTTCATAGCAACCGTGTGAGGCGTAGCAAGGAACACCACATCGCAATTGAACAACTCGGCGTTGTCGTGGCGAGAGAAGGCCAGATTGGTTACGCCGGAAAACGCCGGATACACGCTTGCGAGGGTTGCGCCTTCATCGGAATTGGAAGTAATAACACGCAGATCGAATTCAGGATGTCGCAGCACGATGCGCACCAGCTCTGCTCCTGCATATCCGGCTGCGCCTACGATACCGACCTTCAACATTTCGCTGAGCCTTCTTTCGATCTAATCGCCCAACGCGGATACCCGCGCGAGTTCTTTTAATGAAACACCCTGTACTACAGGTTTCTTTAGGGTACTCCAATTCTGCCAGCTAGGTAACCCTCTCCACAAAAGTATAGAATGGAACCGCGAGTGATATTGATGGGCTGGCATCGAACAACGGGAACAACGGCAAGGAAAGCATGGGGGGGTGGGGCACGCAATACCGAGCTCGTCGATCAACAGGGCGACCGAACCTGCCTCCAAGCGCTGCCCTGAATCTCCCGTGATGCCCATCAGGCCCGCCCCATAGCGCCGCTTTCTTTTACGGGATCCAGCCCCGACGATGGGCCTGGGTCCCGTAAAAGAAAGATACAAGCAGGGCTACTTATTCACATACTCGCGAATGTAGCGCTCGATACCCGTCACGCAGGCAACAAGCGTTTCATTCACAGGCGTGGGCACGTTGTACTTGGCGCCCTGCGCCACAACGGCACCGTTGATAACGCCCACTTCCGTAGGGCGATGCTTTTCGAGACTCTGAAGAATAGACGGCTTGAAGCTCTTCGGCAATCCGGCACGCGCCAGTTCAAGCACATCCATGGGATTGGAATAGGTAAGCTTCACGCCAGCCGCCTTGGCAACGTCCATGCCTTCCTGAACAGCGGCGCAGGAACAAGCCACCAGCTTTTCTTCTTCGTACATATCGCCATAGGGCAAATGTGTGATGCCGCACACCGCGCCCGTGGCAACATTGACCAGGAGCTTATCCCAGATAACACCCATAATGTTGTCGGAAACGATGCAGTGCATCCCCGCTTCCTCAAACGCGGCGCCAATGGCGCGAGTGCGCTCGGTTACGCTGCCGTCAAGCTCGCCGATAAAGGTATCCTTGCCAGGAATGGTAGCCTGCACGCGGCCCGGCTCCAGCAGCATTCCGCCGATATAGGTTTTGCCGCCGATAACATGCTCGGCACCGACGCAATCACACAACACGTCTTCTGCGCCAAGGCCGTTCTGCAGCGACATCACCGTAGTGTTGGGGCCAACAAGCCCGCGTCCCTCTTCCATGGTCTTGGCGGTATCGAACGCCTTGCACAAAACGATGACCAGGTCGCACGGCCCAATGCCATCTGGCGTGGTATGACCCGAAAGCCTTACGGTTTCCTCTCCTGTAGGCGTTACCATAACCAGGCCATTTTCATTGATGGCATTCATGTGCGGAGCGCGCCCCACGAAATGAACCTCGTTGCCAGCTTTCGCCAACGCACCGCCGATGGTGCTTCCCAGCGAGCCAGCCCCTAAAACGCAAACCTTCATTGCTCCCCCTAGTTAAACAAATTCAATATCCCCCAACAGGCGCAGCGAAACGCTGCGCCAAGGCGATACAGCAGCCGTTGGTGACGATGCCTCCATCAATCGCGCCCACGCCAACAGCGGAATCGACACCCGCAGCGTAGCCGTAGACGGCGACACCTCCACCAGCCGCAGCTACTGCCGCCCGTTGATCTCGATGGTTAAACCAAACGGCGTAACAAACCAATTGCGAGGTTTGCCTTCAGCCTGCTTCACGCCACGCTGGGCATACACCGCTTCCAAAAGAGCGTCCACGTCGTCGGCAACCAGACCAATGTGGGAAACATCGCCCGAGTAGTCACCGCCACCCGCTTCATCTCGCTGAAGTTGAATGCCGCCAACCCATGCCTGATTCAAAGGCGATTCGCCCGACGCCGGGTCAGTCAACGCGATTTCCATGCCCATCACGTCGGTGAAAAACGCTAGAGCTGCTTCGAAATCGCGAACTCTTACCGCTACATGTTCAACGCACGGAGCCGCCATGTTATTCGCCTTCCACCTCGAAGAACTTCAAGATATGCGTCGCTACGCACACCACCGTACCGTCCTGGTTGGTAACAACCACATCGGCGTACGTTTTCATGGCAGCCTCGTCCACCTCTTTTACGGTATAAGTCGCTGTAAGGGTGTCACCAAAATACACGGGTGCAGTAAAGCGCAAATGATCGTATCCATACGATGCACTGGGGATGGGAGACTCGTATTTTTGCTGAATGAGGGTTGAAGCCGTGCTACCAAAGGCAAAGGTAAGCACGCCATGCACGATGCGCGTCCCGTACTTCGTGGTTTTCATGAACGCCTCGTTGAAGTGCATCTGGCTGTAATCTCCCGTAATACCGCCGAACTGATATACGTCAGATTCGCTAACCGTCTTCGTGAACGAACAGCTGTTGCCAACCTCCAAAGGTACCTTAGTCATTGCCGATCCCCTTCCTGCCGGTCACCGTCTCCTGCGGATCAATGCGGCGTTTCGTTGCACTTCGAACCAGCTAATGTTTGGTCAGGGTTTCCACTTGGCAATCTGGTCCAAACAACGAAACGCCGCAATTGATCCTCCCGCAGAACAAGCAACCAATGCGCAAACGATTCCTTGCGAAACCTTTTGATCTCGCAAGAAAAACGGTACTCCACTAAGGCTTTTACGTCTGCTGCAAAGTATTGGCAGAACCTGCGCTAATATATGAGCAGGATTCATGATTGCGCATATACCCATTTCACGGGCGCGCCTTAAAGAGGAGATGCTTCGATGAACCTCGCTCAACTCACCTATTTCTGCCATTTGGCGAAAACCGAACACTACACGCGCTCGGCAGAAAGCCTTCACGTCTCACAGTCTGCCCTCTCCCACTCCATTTCTTCCCTGGAAAAGGAACTTGGATGCCGGCTATTTTGTAAGGCGGGACGCAACGTGCAGCTTACCGATGATGGACGAGTATTCTTGAAGTACGTTTCAGAGGGGCTTGCTTCCATCGACAGAGGCATTGCCGAGCTCGACCGCAGAAGCAACGGCCTTTCCGGATCCATCAACGTAGGCGCTATCGCAACGGTGCGATCAGGCTATCTTCCCGTAGCAATGCAGGGTTTTCGTTCACAATTCGGAGACAAAACCGAGTTTCATGTATTACAGGGCGAAACAGCGCCTTTGAATCAAAAGCTCGAACAGGGTGTATGCGACCTGGTAATTGCGGGGCCCGTCCATAAGCCAGGGATCACCTGCACCACGCTCTTTCATCAGCGCTTAGTGGTAGCGTTGCGTCGCGACCATCCGCTAGCAGCGCTCAAAAAAGTGCGTTACGAAAATCTAATCGGCCATACCGTAATCACCTACCGACGCGGCATAGCTTGCGGGGAAACCCTCGAAGCATTCCTGCAAGAAACCAACGCACCCCTTAGCAAACTAACGTTGGTGCGCAACTACGAAGACGAGGTGATCCTGGGTGCGCTCGCCGTACACGAATCAAGCGTAGCCCTAACCATGCTCACCTCGAATTTAGCGCCAAACCCCGACATGGTTATCCTGCCGCTCGATGTGGAAGGCGCCAAAGAGTTCTATCCTATTTCGCTCACCCGTCGCGAGGACGACGCACTAAACTCCGCCACGCAAGCGTTCATCGACTATCTGCTTTCGTTCGAAGCCCCCGCCTATGAACGGAGCGACTTTACTGCTTAAAACGCCAATTCCGGCATCGCTGGGGCTACCGTATTGCCCACCTGCAAACGCAACGACTTCATTGCTCGCAACGTAATTTACGGCTGAAGCGTTTCCACTTCCTTGATCCATGCGCTCACGCAAGCATCGGAAGGCATACGCAGATCGCCTCGCGGAGACACCGCAACGCTACCCACCTTAGGGCCGTCGGGCAAACACGAACGTTTGAACTGCTGCGAGAAAAAACGCCAATAGAACGTGCGCAACCACTTCAGGATGGTTTCGTTGCTATAGCGTCCCGCAAAAGCCTCCTTGGCAACGCGATAGATCTTCGCGGGAGGAAAGCACATGCGAAGCATCTGATACAGGAAAAAATCGTGCAGCTCATACGGCCCTACCAAATCTTCCGTCTTCTGAGAGATAGCGCCGTCTTCCGGAGGAAGAAGCTCTGGGCTCACCGGCGTATCGAGAACGTCGTACAGAACCCCCGCAAGCACTTCATCGGCACTCGTGTCGGCATAGTGGCGAACCAAATGGCGCACAAGCGTTTTGGGAACCGAAGCATTCACCGCATACATGGACATGTGGTCGCCATTGTAAGTGGCCCAACCCAGGGCAAGCTCGGAAAGATCACCTGTACCTATGACGAAGCCATTTGCCTGGTTGGCAATGTCCATCAGGATCTGCGTGCGCTCGCGCGCCTGACTGTTTTCGTACGTCACATCATGGATCGACGCATCATGATCGATATCGGCAAAATGCTGCATTACCGCCTTGGCAATGGGAACCTCTTTGAACGTGGCACCCAAGCTTTTAATCATGGCAACAGCATTGTTGTAAGTGCGGTCGGTGGTGCCGAAGCCCGGCATGGTTACCGCAACGATGCCCTTACGGGGCAGTCCAAGCATGTCGAAGGCACGCGCCGTTACTAGCAGTGCCAAGGTTGAATCCAAGCCGCCGGAAATACCAACCACGGCACTTTTCGCATGCGTGTGAGCCAGACGCTTCTTCAGACCCAGCGCTTGGATGTTCAGGATTTCCTCGCAGCGATCGGAGAGCTGATCTGCGTTGGATGGAACGAACGGATCAGCGTCAAAGAAGCGCGCCAGCTTCGTTTCCTCCTCGGCCAAAGCGAAGGAAATTTCGCGGTACTCCTTCGATTCAGCTGCAGGGAACGTGCTCATGCGGCGGCGTTCCGAAGCAAGACGCTGTACATCGATAGTGGCCACATTGGTCTCGTTTTCAAACGTGGTCGATTCCGCTAGCACGGTGCCATTTTCGGCGATAAGGTTCTGTCCGCCGAACACCAAATCGGTAGTGGATTCGCCCTCCCCGGCCGTGGCGTACAGATAGGCGCACACCAAACGGGCCGATTGCCCAGCCACCAAATCTCGGCGATAGCTTCCCTTCCCCACCATTTCATCGCTGGCGGAAAGGTTGCAGATCACGCTAGCCCCCGCCAACGCATGCTGCACACTAGGCGGATTGGGAACCCACAAGTCTTCGCATATTTCAGCGGCCACGCAAAGATCCGCCACGTTTTCGCAAGAAAACAGCAGGTTGGTGCCGACGGGTATCTCTTCGCCGCCGAACTGGACCGTACCCATATCGGCAGACCCAGACATAAAGTGGCGTGTTTCGTAGAACTCGTTATATGCAGGCAAGTTCACCTTGGGAACGAAGCCCAATCCCTTCCCCCGGCACAGTATGGCAGCAACGTTCAGCAGCTTCCCCGCCACGCGAAGGGGCATTCCTACTGCGATAAGGGCATCCACCTGGCGTGATTCTTCCGCAATAACGGAAAGCGCCGCCTCTGCCTCGTCGAGCAATTTCGTCTGCCAAAACAAATCGCTGCAGGTATAGCCCGTAATGCACAACTCGGGAAGCACCATTACCTTTGCATGCGCTGCGGCCATTTCGTTGATGCATGCAAGAATCGCCTGAGCGTTGGCTTCGCAATCGGCAACCGCCACTTGGGGCGTTGCCGTAGCAACCGTGATGAACCCGTCTTTCATAAACCCTCCTCAAGGGACGCACCAAGGCAGATGCGCGTATCGTTCCCTGCAATTATAAGGTCGAGAAGGCATGGCCAACTTCATTTTCCCGCTCGTAATCACTTTGGAACAAAAATACGCCCGCAGGAACAACCTGCGGGCGTATTTAAAAACGCGAATAGGACATTTGGCTCATTGCCCTGCTCCCATAAAAAGAAGCGGCCTTTGATGCTTCGCTTAGCGAATTACGTAACGAGCACCCTTCTGCTTGATGGGCCTCGGCTCCATGTCGGCGTATCCCAGAACAATAGCGCCAATCAGCTTGCCATGACCGGTTGCAAAGTGGCTGCCCAAAGCGTTGCCTGCGCGCACCACTGCTTCGACCCAGCATGACGCAATGCCCTTGTCGTATGCGGCAAGGCACATGTTTTCCATGGCGGCAGCAACACTCTCAATGCAGCTTGGAAGAAGCTCGTCAGAATAATCGGGCTTGTTCAAGAAGCCCAGAATAATGGTCTGCGAGCCGCCCATTGCCGACATGAATTCCATGGTTTCCTCTACCACTTCAGGGTTGTTCTTGAAGCGTGCCTCAAGCTCCTTGCGGTGGGAAAACGCGGTAGTTCCCAATTCCGAGAACAAGTAGGACAGATCTTCCTTTTTGGTTAGAGCCACGAAATACCACGGCTGCAAGTTTTGTGCCGAAGGAGCGCAAAGGCCAGCTTGGATAATCTCTTCAAGATCTTCTTTCGGGATCGGATCAGGCTTGAACTTCCTAACGCTGCGCCTACCCTTGATTGCCTCCATCAACTCCATTTCAATCATTCCTTTCTGCGCTTTCGCGCTCCCCTTCACAAGATTGATTTCGCTGCGCCGCCAGGCCCCACGCCCAGCAAACGCAACCCCTCCTGAAAAACCGCTAGCATGCGGCGTTTTCTGCTCTATAAAAACCGCTGAACTTCTGCCAGCAACGGAATAGGCGCTTCCTCGGGAATAAAATGACCGCACGGAAGCGTACGTCCCTGCACGTTTATGCAGAACTTAAGCCAGCATTGCAGTGGGTTGAAGAACTTTTCCACCAGACCGTTTGCACCCCACAACACCAATGTTTCAGCGGTGATTTTCTTGCCCGCATCAAGGTCTTCCTTATCAAGGAAGCGATCGATGCATTCGCCGGCACGGTATTCCTCGCAAATGGCGTGAATGCATTCCATGTTGTAGTGGCGAAGGTATTCGTCGTACACCTCTTGAGGGAACGCTTCAGAAGAGGTGTCATTTTCCGAATTGTAGCGACCGATGTGCAGCGCATTGCGGAAGTACATTTTACGACTGGAAAGAATAAGGTCTTCAGGGAATGGCTCGTCCTGCGTAAGCAGATACCAATGGAATAGCGCCTTTGCGAACTCCGCCGAGCTTAAGGCATACATGTCATATGTCGAAACGATATCGAGAAGCACAAGCTTATTGACTACTTCTGGATGATCAAGCGCCATTCGGTATGCGACACGGGCACCACGGTCGTGTCCCATGACGGAAAAGCGGTCGAACCCTAGCTTGCCCATCACGGCAATACAATCTTCAGCCATGATGCGTTTCGAATAGGTGCTATGATCAGGCAGCCCTTCAGGCTTGTCGCTGTCGCCATAACCACGCAGATCGCACATGACCACGGTAAAACGATGAGCTAAATCACCTGCAACCTTATGCCACATAAGATATGTTTCGGGATGCCCATGAAGCAGGAGAAGGGGCTCGCCTTCCCCCATCACTACCGTGTGAATGGCTACACCGTTTGCCCCTTGGATAAAACGATGCGTTGCTGTTTCAAACATAAGGCCCCCAACCCTTAAGCTTGCTGCAATCGCGTTCACAGATAATCCCCATTAACCATGAACGTGTTCGATTAGAAGTATACTCCGCAAAATGAAACAGGACATCCAAAGATGTCCTGTTTAACCAACTCTTTAGATGGAATAGGCTGAAAAAAAACGGCAAACCCTAGCCCCAACGCTCGAAGGGCGGATATTCCAACCCAAATCGATCGAATATCTTGCCAATTAGTTGGTCTTCCATGTCGTCGATAGTTTGCGGGTTGTGGTAGTACGTCATCATCGGCGGCATCAGCGTTATACCGGGAACACTTGCCAGCTGTGCCAAATTGCGCAAATGAATAGCATTCATCGGCGTTTCACGCGCGACCAAAACCAACGGCCGTTGCTCTTTCAACGTAACATCCGCCGCGCGAAGCAATAGGTTATCGCTATAGCCGCTGGCAATACCTGCAACCGTTTTCATGCTGCAGGGAATAATAACCATGCCTTCGGTTTTGAACGTACCGCTCGCAATCGATTCGCCTAAAGAAGCATTGCTATGTACGTTATCGGCCAAGGCAAGCGCCTTATCGAACAGTTCGGGTTCTTCGTAGCTTGCCGTAAGCCTTCCGCTGTCGGTAACCACCACATGCACTTCACATTCGGTGTACTGCTTGAGCTGGCTTATGAAGCGACAAGCCAGGTGCGTGCCGCTTGCACCACTTATTCCAACAACAATGCGCTTCACGCCCTACTCCTCAAAATCAGGCAGCCAGTGCTTAGGATCCACTTCCTTGAACTGGCAGCGCTGGAAGCGGTCTTTCTGGCTGTACGGCACCGTGCAATCGAAAATGACCTTGCAGGCAATGCCATGGTCGCGAATTGAAGGCGAACATGATGGGTCGTTTGACGGATCGAGCGGATGGCAGCGAACTCCAGGAATGGTAACGATGTCCACATCGCCCTGGAAACGCGTGTTCATCGCCCACAGCACATCTTTGACGTCGAAGGGGTCAACATCTTCGTCAACCAGGAACACATGCTTCAATTCGCTGAAAGCGGAGAAAGCCAACAGGGCCATTTGACGCTGACGGCCCTCGTCGGAAGGCATGATCTTCTTAACTTGAAGCACCGCCATGTACTTGCCGCCACCAGGCGTAGCACAATACACGTTCTGCAGGCGCCCAGGCATAGCCTTTTCAACCATTTGAATGATGCTTGCCTCAGTAGGAATGCCCGCCATGCTTACGTGCTCTTCGGAAGGGCCGATGCAAGTTTGCATGATGGGGTTCTTGCGCGTGGTTACCGCCTTGACCTTAATAACAGGCAGCTCAGACACAGCAGGGCCAGTGTAGCCCGGGAATTCAGGCATAGCCTTGCCCGAATGGGTGTTCTGATCTTCCGCAACACGCTTTCCGGGCAGCAACTCGCCTTCAATAACGTATTCAGCATTGGCAATGCAGCGCTCTTCAATGGTGAGGCACTTCGCCATGCGAACTGGCTTTCCGCGCAGAGCGCCCGCAACGTTGAGCTCGTCGTAGCCCAAAGGCGTGGTGGGCGGCTCAAAGCAGGTTGCCAATTCAATGGCAGGATCTACGCCGATACTGATAGAAATTGGAAGCGGCTTACCCAGCGCTTCAGCCTTTTCGTAGAACGCGCCGATATGGCGAGCACCAGGAACCATATAGATGGAAATCTCATCGGGACCTTGCAAGCACAAGCGATGAATGGTGATGTCAGAGACGTGCGTTTCCGGGTCGGATGCGTAGCACATACCCAAAGTGATATACGGACCCGCATCTTCCGGCGTATTGGTAGGTGCCGGAACAAGCTTGCGTACATCGAAGCCTTCTTCAGTGGCAAGGTGCACTACTTCTCGGCATACTGCCTCTTCTTCAGGCACATCAACGGGCGGCACAGGGTTCAATACCGCTTCGTTGAGCATGAAGCCCAAGCGCTTCGGATCAGCATCAAGCAGCTTCGCTACCCTATCGCGACTTGCGAGCAAGCCAATAGCAACACGTGCATCGGGATGGCCCTTGATGTTATTGAACACCATGGCGGGGCCTTCTTGCGTGGGGCGGGGCACCGTACCGCCTGCGCCGACGTGGCGATACACGCCGCACAGCTCCGCCTCGGGGTCTACCTCGACGTCGGTTTCCACCAGCTGACCAGGGATCCCACGCAGAAATTCAAGCGCGCTGCGAAGATCGTCAACGTTATTACTCATAAGTTATCCCTCCTCCAGAACATGTTCACAATTATAGGGGAATGGCCCACTCATCATAAGCAAGGAGCAAGCTGTTTTTCACCTTGAAATACGGGGAAGCAGCAGCGGAAATTGGTATGTAAATCTCTTCGATTGCCCCAAGCCGATTTAATCGAACCCCCAACCGAACCTCGAACCAAGGCATGCGCAAATAAGCCAACAAGCGCAACTCCAACAAGTCAAATTCCATGAAGGTGCAGCTGGCCGGGCTTCGCCGTCAAACGCGCATGGCATAGCAGCTACGCCGCCAGAATCCTGCGTAGCGCTATGCCGAACTGCGCGTCTTGATCCTTTCGGCAAAATAGCGCAACAAAAAAAGAACCCAGAGCGTGCACTCTGGGTTCTTTCAAGCTTTAAAGCTTTTAGCTCCGAGTTTTAGACGTTTCCGTCAGGTGAGGTTATTTTTCCTCGTCCTGAAGCTTACCAGCCTTAGCGGCCTCCAAGCGAGCATGGAGTGCAACCAACTGGCGCTCAGTCTCTTCATCCTCGATGCGCTGCAGTTCCTTGTTGTAGGCGTAGTCTGCGCGGATCTTGTCGTTGTCGGAGATGAGCAGGTAGAGGACGATTGCGGCAAGGAAGCCGACGCCACCGCCGCGGGCTACGATGAAGCCTGCGATCATGCCTGTCATGCCCTTGTCAAGATCATCGCGTACCAGACCGAATGCGATCTGCGAGCAGAGCCAGCCTTGGATGAGCAGTACAACTACGAGGAGTGCTGCAGATGCTGCAAGGGATGCCTCGTACAGAGGATAGACGAACAAACCAAGTACGGTGAACAGCAGGTTGGTACCGGAACCATCGTAGATGGAGTCCATACCCTGGCGACCGGACTGCTTATAGCGAGCATAAGTAGCTACGCAGTAAGGAGCGGACAGCGGGCCTGCGAGTGCAGGATAAGGAGCGAACAGGGACAGGATTACATTACGAATACCGCAGATGACGTTGGTACGGTTCGGGTCGAACTCGATGTACTCGTCGTCGCGAGCTGCCTGGAGACCAAGCTGCTGAACGGTTACGAAGTCGCCGTATGCGATAACCCATGCAACGATTGCGTAAGGCAGAGCAGCGATCCAAACGCCGGGATCACTAGCAAAGCCGATGAACAGAGGCGAAACAACTGCGAACAGGCCCATGAAGTCAGGAACCTTGATGATTTCGCCAGACCACTGGAAGTTGAACTCGCCAGCAACGCCGCCTGCGATGAGCAGTGCGATAACAGCCCAAAGGAAGCTGTAGTTGCCGAGGATAGCAACGAACTTGTTGGTATCCATGTACTTACGTATGCGCTTGGAGAACATAAGCATGAATACAACTACCAAGCCGCAGAGGCAGCCAACGGTAACGGTATCGATAGCGCCGCCGGTCTTCAGGCGAACAGCTACGGCGTTAACGCCAGCGCCCATTACGATACCAGCCTTGATGGCGGGAGGTACCATAGTGTTGAGCTTCTTCGATAGGCCTGTTGCACCCAATATGATGAACAATATGCCTAATTCAAGCTGGATAGCTGTTAGCATCTGCAATCGAGCAACACCTGGGTCGAGCGATTCCAAGAACACGACGATAATTGCCATTGCCGGGGTGATCCAACCGCAAATGGAAGGCTCACCGAGCAGCCAGTTCAAGGTGTACATCATTGTTTCGAAAACAACCAAGGCCCATGCAACTGCTGGGTCAAGGCCCAAAGTGGTGATAAGAACAGCCAGAGCGCCGTACGAAGTACAAGCATTCATCAGGCCGGTTACTACTTCAGGTGGTGAGATCTTGAAGTGAATGAACGGAAGACGAATACGGAATAGGCCAACTTTCCAACATGGCTGAATACCACCGTATTCACGCTTTAGCATAGCCATCGCTTAGCCCCTCTCTCCTCTTGCGCATTCCTGCGCAAAAATAAAATCGACCATCTTTCTCCTCCTTCTTTGATTGCATCAGGCTTGCACGTGCACGCTTGCTTGCCCAACGCCTTCAACCAATCGGGAAAAGAATTGGAGAGAGTTCTGCTTCACTTGGCTGTTAGAGCTTTCGCTCCAAAGGCTAAGCCAAACGGAAATCCCAACTTCCCCCGATCCCTTGAAGATGGTCCCTACTACGAACTATTGCGCCTTGTGCCCGATCCCCCGATGGGCGGCGCTTAGGTTCAATTGCGATTATTCTCCATTAGATGAACATGTTCTAATTGATTGCGAACGTGTTTTACATAGCTCAAGCGAATGATATTCACCGAAGTTATGCAAAACGCTCCATCCATCACCGGAATCCACATTTTCGCCCCTCAATATCCCTGACTTGCGGCGTTACCGTTCTGTCAACCGATTAATGCAAATGGCACTCATTGCGAACGCAAATGGAACCCCACAATCTATTGATTTCCGTTGGTTTCATCGTTTTTCGCGCACTTACCGTTTCCTTCTTGACGCAAATAAGCATGATCCCGTAACTTTTCTCGAGGATCTTTTTTTGGAGTCGGTACGCCAGAGTGGGGCGTTGCTAATCGCAATGGACGTGTGTTACCCGGGACTCTGTGCTTCAAGACGAGAATTCGCATCTGTTCCACCTATATATAAGAGAGGAGCACTACGGAATGATCGCCTTAACTACCGCTCAGATCATCGCGATTGTCATATTCGTCGTCGTGATGGCACTCATCATTTCCGAAAAAGTGCATCGCACCACCGCCGCGCTCGCTGGCGCGGTAGCCCTAATCCTTTCGGGGGTTCTTACCTTCGATAACGGAGTAGAGCACATCGACTTCGGAACGCTTGGCGTTCTGGTTGGCATGATGATCTTCGTTGCCGTCGTTAAGAACTCGGGCATCTTCGAGTACCTGGCAATCAGAGCTGCCAAACTGGCAAAGGGCAATCCCTGGATAATCATGGTGTTGTTCTGCCTAATCACCGCTGTTCTTTCCGCATTCCTGGACAACGTCACCACCGTTTTGCTTATCGGCCCTGTTACCTACACCGTTTGCAAGATGCTGGAGATCAACCCCATTCCGTTCTTCCTGACGGAAATCATTTCTTCGAACGTTGGTGGCACCGCAACGCTCATCGGCGACCCGCCGAACATCATGATCGGCTCCGCCACGGGCCTCACGTTCTTCGACTTCCTGGCAATCAACGGCCCTGCCGTGCTCATCATCCTGCTTGTTTCGCTGCTGATGTTCTACGTTATGTACGGCAAGAAGATGGGCGTATCCGCCGAAAAGCAGGCTTCAGTCATGCAGCTGCACGCCCATGAGGCAATCAAGAGCCAGACGCTGTTCAAGAAGAGCGTTGTGATGATCGCTCTGGTCGCACTGGCTTTTGTGGTTCACGGTGCGCTGCACATCGAACCGAGCGTTGTTGCCCTTACTGCAGCAGCCATCATGCTGCTCATCGGCAAATCCGACGTTGAACATACGCTCATGGACGTAGAATGGGCCACCATCGGCTTCTTCGCTGGCCTGTTCGTGGTTGTTGGCGGCCTTGCCGAAACCGGCGTTATCGAAATGATGGCTTACGCGCTGATCGACATCACCGGCGGCGACATGATGATCACCATCATCGTGCTGGTATGGGCATCGGCCATCATCTCTTCCTTCCTGGACAACATCCCACTGGTTGCCACCCTTATTCCCATCATCACCACGATGGAAGCAACGGGCATGGACGTAATGCCTTTGTGGTGGGCTGTATCGCTCGGTGCCTGCATCGGCGGCATCGGCACGCTCATCGGCGCTTCTGCCAACGTGGTTCTGGCGGGTATCTCCGGCAAGTACGGCCATCCCATCACCTTCATGGACTACACCAAGGTCGGCTTCCCCATGATGTTGGTATTCACCGCTATCAGCTGCGTTTACCTGGTGCTTCGTTTCTGCGTTTTCGTCTAGCGTCCGGCATCCTGCCCCAGCACACGGCAAATAGTGCTCACAGCGCCACATACACATAGCACAGGACCCCGCTTCGGCGGGGTCTTTTTTTGTGAATGAATCGCCCACTAAATGCCAATCGTTGTTCACGACCATTAGATGAACGCGTTATTGACGCTGAAATGGCCTAGCCGTACCCTTTCTATAAGGGAAGTCCGATGCTCATTAGGAGGCCAATGGCCTTCTTTTGTTTTATTGCATCGGTTATGGGGGCTATGCTTCCCGCAAGAGAGAAGGTCCGTTCCCTCAGGGAACGGAGTTAAGTTAGGAGTGGTGTATATGCCTGAATTCACTACACCGCAGATCATTTCAATAGTGATCTTCATTGTGGTGTTCGCGCTGATCATCTCAGAAAAGGTCCACCGTACGGTCGCCGCGCTTGCGGGCGCCGTTGTGCTCATCCTGACAGGTATCCTCAGTTTTGATACCGGCATGGAGCACATCGACTTCGGCACGCTGGGCGTCTTGGTAGGCATGATGATATTCGTTGCCGTAGTTAAGAATTCGGGCATATTCGAATACATCGCTATTAGAACAGCGAAGATAGCGAAGGGCAACCCGTGGGTAATCATGGTGTTGTTCTGCATTATCACCGCTGTTCTTTCCGCGTTCTTGGACAACGTCACCACGGTATTGCTTATCGGCCCTGTTACCTTCACGGTTTGCAAGATGCTCGAGCTGAGCCCCGTGCCGTTCTTTATCACCGAGATCATGGCCTCCAACATCGGCGGCACGGCAACGCTCATCGGCGACCCGCCGAACATCATGATCGGCTCCGCCGCCCACCTGACATTCATGGACTTCCTGGCATTCAACGGCCCTGCCATTATCGTGATCATGGTTGTTGCCATTGCAATCTTCTACGTAATGTACGGCCGCAACATGGGAGCCTCCGCCGAACAGCAAGCGTCCATCATGGAGCTCCATGCACATGAGGCCATCAAGAACAAGTCGCTCTTCAATAAGAGCGTCGTGATGATTGCCCTGGTTGCCGTCGCCTTCGTATGCCATAGCATGGTGGGCGTGGAACCAAGCGTTGTTGCCCTTACCGCAGCTGCCATCATGCTGCTTATCAGCCGCGCAGAGGTGGAGAAGATTCTGCTCGACGTTGAATGGGCGACCATCGGATTCTTCGCTGGCCTGTTTATCGTTGTTGGCGGCTTGGCCGAAACCGGCGTTATCAATATGCTCGCCAATGGCCTTATCGATATCACCGGCGGCGACACGATGATCACCATCATCGTGCTGGTATGGGCATCGGCTATTATCTCTTCCTTCCTGGACAACATCCCCATG
>OGQA01000467.1_pt1 | contig 21158 bp, 14 predicted proteins | sample 1553011 | NCBI WGS metagenome assembly OGQA01 (sample SAMEA2580256, study PRJEB22360) | human gut metagenome | biome: human gut; feature: human-associated habitat; material: faeces | place: Denmark | collected 2008/2010 | reverse complement strand
CTTTATTTGATTAAGTACAATAAAGCACTCGTTCTTTTGCTTTCCGATATACAAAAGATGATCGCTGTATGCGTAATACTGCAGGTTTTCACACATGCGCAAAGAAATTTCCGGATAGGTTTTGCGCGCCTCTTCGGTTTATTTTTCAATTTCTGTAAGACGCGGACCCGTCAGACCTTCCTGCTCTAAAAGTGCAAGTTTTTTAAACCCGAGTTCGTCAAAAAACGTCAGTACTTCCGTGGTGTTTATAAAGGTTGCCTTAGTGAATGCAGTACCGCTCCACGATTCGTCTATTTCCATTCGATCGAAAAGATCCATAGCGGGTTCATGTAGAAGAAGTTCGGGAGCCGTATCTATATAATAGTTCAAACCTACAGTAATCGTGATGAATGAGGCAAACAAAACTCAGTTTTTTGCGAGGTACTTTTTCGCTTGCAAAACACATTTCTTTCTGTCCTCTGCATCGGGCAAATGATACATCGGCCCCATAATAAGCACATTATCGAAAGTCGATAAATTGAGAGCAGACAAATCGCGCGCATCACAGACATACGCATTTATCAGTACACCATACTCCCGAAATTTCTGTTTGCGAGAACAATATTGTTTTCGCTCAGATCGACAAGGGCCACGTCGTACCCCTGTTTGGCAAGCCATACGCTGTATCTGCCCGGCCCTCCTCCGATATCAAGAACGGTTTTGCCTTGCAGATACTTTTTCAGATAATGCTTTGTTATCTCAAACTCAAAGTGGAAACCTTCCAGCCGCTCCCATTCCGACTGCGCGTTTTTATTATAGTTTTCTCTTACGATCTCAACATCGTTGTTTTTCTCTTTTTCCCGCAAACATTTTCCTTTCTGATATTTCAGTCAGTCCGGTATTTCTTTCAAAACACCATATCATGTTCTTTTCAGCACATATAATATCGAAGAAAAAGCGGTATCGATCCTTGGGCGCTGACGAAGCGTCTATAGGGTTTCCGCAGTTCAAATAATACATTCGAAGAAAATACGAACTCTGTCTCCGTTGCCGGTAAAATGTTTGCAGGGATTCCGGAATCCGAACAATATATCGGAGAAAAAGCGGTATCAATCCTTGGGCGCTGACGAAGCGGCTATAGGATGTCCGCAGTGCTTGCTGTACATCTCAAGTATATAAGTGTAGCATTCGCACATTTTTTTCAGTTCTTTATCAGTGAAGTTGTGTGTAAGAAAAATAAAATTATTGAAATGTTCCTCGTTGTTTTTTTCCACGAGGTTATAGCCGGTTTCTGTGGCGGAAACATATATTTTTCTTCTGTTTTCGGCAGGTATCTGTCTGACTGCAAGATTTTTCTTCACCAGCGCTTCGACTGCTCGCGTCGTTTTACTTGTCGTGAATCCGCAATATAATGCAAGCCTGCTCATGCTTACGGGCTGAGTATCGTGAATTACGATAAGTGCGCTTTTTTCTATCAGACTGAGCTCGTAGTCGGAAAAAACCGTTTCGTTTGAGTTGGGCGATATTTTACTTTTGCGGAATCTGTTCAGACTGTTGTCCAGGACAAAAAGATTGAGTCTCAAATCCTTTAAGACGGCGGAAGGGAAAGCTTCCGAAGCATTTACAGTCATATTCATTTCTGCGGGAGAGTCGATTTTTATATTTTCCATTTCAGATACTCCTTGAACTTACGGTATTTTTATTTAAGCATAAATGTGAAAAAATGTCAACGATTTTGATTGACATATATTTTATTTTGTGATATTATCATTATGAAAATGTTCTATTGTAGAATATGTAAGCTTTAAGGCTTAATATATAAAACGGAGGTATTCTTTATGAAGCGAGTCGGCAAAGCAATGATTTTTGCGTTAGTTTGTCTTGCGGTACTTGCAGTGGCAGCGGGCTGTGAGAAAAACTTTGCAAAAATAACTTATGTTGTAGGAGACGAGGTACATACTCAAAGTATAGCGTATGGCTCGGAGTTGATGTTGCCTTCATTGGTGAAGGAAGGTTACAGGCTGGACGGTTGGTATAAAGACGAAGCGCTAACCGAGTTATTTGATCCTGAAGGGTATAAAGTCGAGACGGACGTCACTTTATATGCCGAGTGGGTGAAGGGCGATTTTACCGTTACATTTTCAGGCGCTGAAGGAATAAAGTCGCAGATAGTGGTAAGCGGAGGGACGGCGATCGAACCTGCAGTCAAAGCGGCGGCGGGAGTAGAGTTTGTCGGTTGGTACAGCGATGAGGAAAAGACTCAGAAGTATGATTTTTCGCTCCCCGTGACGGAGGACATCACTCTTTACGCTCTTTTTATACCGAAAGATTTCAGTGTGACATACGACGCCGGCTATCCTGAAGGAAATGCTCCGGTTCAGGGGGAGGTCGCTTATGACGGATCTTTCATAATAGCGGAGGCTCCCGAAAGGACGGGTTATGTTTTCACCGGCTGGACGGACGGTGCCGATCTTTATCAGCCGGGCGATACCTATCATTTAAAGGATGAAAAGGATATCGTATTGGTCGCATGTTGGGAGACTGCAGTATATAAGGTAGAGTTCAGAGACGATACGGGTAAAACGATCGCCGAACGTGCCGTTCCTTACGGCGGAGCCGCTGTTGCGCCTTCCCGCGGGGAAGTGCTTTCATCGAGAGCTCATTATGTATTCAGCGATTGGGACGCAGATTTCGGCTATGTAACCGGGGATATGGTGATAAATGCTCTTTACGAATACGTGCCGTCTTCAGAAAGCTATTTTGACTTTACTCTCAGAGAGGACGGAGAAAGCTATGCGCTTTCTTTAAAGGCAAACGTCAATGTTGAGGAGCTTGCGCTTCCGGCGGAGCATGAAGGACTGCCCGTTGCGGAAATAGCCCACAACGGTTTTGAACGCAGTCGTGTCACGAGCGTATACATACCGTATTCTTATAAGATCATCAGCTATGAAGCGTTTTTCTCATCAGGCATACAGAATGTGGAGATAGAAGAGGGACTCGAATATATAGATCACTGTGCATTTCAGAGTTCTTCTATAAAAAATATCAACTTTCCGGCTTCACTGAAGTCCATAGGATACTTTGTTTTCGAATCTGCGTTTTCAATGTTTATGCCCGAGCTCAGTGAAGAGAACATATATTTGGTCAAAGAAAACGATATGATCCTTTCAGCAGATAAAACCAAGCTTTACTTTTTCTCTCCCATGTCTGCAAAGCTTGTAGTGCCTGCAAGCGTTACATTTATAAATCCCGGTATATGCACAAGATATAATAATCTTCAGTCGGTGGTGATCGAAGGCGACGTCGAAGAAATAGCTTCTGCATCCTTTTACCAGTGTTATTCGCTGACAGAATTGATTATTAACGGAAGTGTGAAGCGTATCGGGGGAGAAGGCGATGTTCCTGCAGGATACGAAGGAGAATGCGAGCTTCCCTCCGCAGGTGCTTTTATGAACTGCAATCTTAAAAGCATAAGACTTCCGGGAGTCCGTTATATAGGTGCCGGCACTTTTCAGTGGAATTTTATTTTGGAAGAGATTTATATCGACAATACGATAGAATTCCTGGGCGATAATTTCGTCGACGGAAATCGTATGGATCTGAAAAAAGTAGCCATGATAGACGCTGTCGAAAACGACTATTACGTGATCGAAAACAATACAGTTATCGAAAAAAATACGGGTATCAACGGCGGAGATACTTTCATGATGTTTATAGCTTCCAATGTCGTGAGGGAGTATTCTATTCCGGAAAGCGTGACTTCCATAAGACCTTTTGCGTTTTACGGAGCAGCATATCTTGAAAAGGTAACGGTACCCGAAGGCGTTGAAGAGATATTTGCAGGCACGTTTATGATGGAAAATACGGCTCTGAATCCCATTACGGGCGAATACGAGCTTCTTACCGAGCTTACTGAAGTAAATTTGCCTTCCACTCTGAAACGCATCACCAGTGATATTTATGAGTGGGTAGGCGTAAAATTATGGGGAGCGGTGAGAGGTGCTTTCCTGAATTGTATAAAACTCAGATACGTGAATTTTTATAACGGCTGCAATCTTGAAGTGTTGGGAGAAAATACTTTTGCAGGCGCATGCTTAGAAAGTTTCCATATCCCCGCTTCTCTGACGGAAATAGGGATCTACGGATTGCCTTACGATAACCTCAGAGAGCTTACCGTTGACGAAGATAATCCCGCTTTTGCCATTGATAACGGCGTGCTTTACAACAAGGACTTTACCGAGCTCATAATTTATCCTGCCCTGAAAGAGGGAGATACATATGCGATCCCCGAGGGAGTAGTGTCGATAAGGTCAAACGCCTTTTATAAGAGCAAGTATATTAAAGAAGTGATATTCCCTTCGTCTGTCCGGGATATAGGTAATTACGCTTTCTCAAGTAGTAATATTGAGATAGCAGAATTGAATGAAGGAGTGGTTACCATAGGCGAATATGCGTTTTATATGTGTAATATGCTCAGGAAACTTGTTCTTCCTTCCACTCTCGAAACCATAATGCCCGATGCTTTTGTAAATGTGCCTTCATTGGAAGACGTCGAGTTCAAGGGTACCGAGCCTCCTGCGATTTATACTATGGAAGCTCCGATTTTCATAAGCGTGGAATTTGATCCCGAGCTTTATCAGGATATTTACAGCGTGAACGAAAATCTCGTTATCAAAGTACCTCAGGAAGCTTTCCGGGCATACTATGAGCTGTTTGCGGGCTACGGCTTCGGTCTGTGCGACAGGATCGCTCTCGAAGGAGTAGCCGCAACCACGTTTATATTCAATTCAAACGGCGGAAGTGAGATCGAGTCGGTAACGGGCTATGCGGTGTCGGATATGCCTATTCCCGAAATGGTGGGGTCATCCCTCTACTTTTACGGCTGGTATCTCATTGACGGCAGGGAGACCGGTGAATGGGGCGAAAGAGTAGAGTTTCCGTATTTCGGAGATGGCAGAGAAGAGGTGGTTTTCTATGCACGTTGGGAAACGGAAAGATATCAGGACGGGACCTCCTTCCTCTTCGCTTATACTCTTACCGATGAACCTGTCGTCTATACCCTTGAAAACAGCGGATATGTATATTTTATCTATACCGCTTCCGCCACAGGAAGAGCATATCTCAGATATGATCTCGAAGGTTTGTTCCTCGGTTATTCGGCATTTACCGTTCCCGAGCAGAACTATGATTATTGGCTGCCTTCTTACTATGACGACGACAAAGTCAGATATTGGGATTTTGTCGAAGGAGAAACTTATTACATCATTATGATGAATTTCTCCATTGACGGCGATTATTCCGTAACTGAGATAACTTCGTCCTTCTATATCGAGATTATCGTTCCGGAGAATAACGAAGCGAACAGCATAAGCTCTTCTGCAGCGGCAATACTTCCCCGCAAATTCGAATTCCGTATCCGGGAAGTATAGATATATTTCAGTGTACAGATAATAAGAGCCGGAAAATTTCCGGCTCTTTGTTTTTTAAGTAAACTCCGGTTCGTTTTTCCGCGTACTTGATTAGCCGCGCGCTTCAAACACTTTTTCCATGAGATAATTCGTAAGGAATATCCCGCCTCTTTCCACCTGCCTGCTTTTTATTAAGGTATAACCTCTGTGTTCAAAAAAAGGCTTTGCAGTCAAAGAAGCATGTACGGTGATCTTTTCAACAGGAAAAACTTTTTCCAAATAATCGCAGAGCGCCGTTGCGATTCCTTGTCTTTGATAGTCTTTATGAACGTAAAGCCTGTCCAGATAACCTGAAGGATATATATTTCCGAAGCCCGTGATCTTACCGTCAGTTTCCGCAACAAGACAAAAGCTTTCTTCGAAAACCTTCCCCCATGAGGACAGATCCGCGTTTTCGGGCGCCCAGACGGCAAGCTGAGCGGCTGTGTAGTCTGAAGCGTTGACGCTGTGTACGGTGTCACGGAAAAGTTCTGCAAGCTGTTTAAGGTCAGCGTGATCGTATTTTCGTAATATCATTTTTTACCTCTTTATTTGCGGTTTTTACCGAGATTGCGGCATTCCGCCGATTGCCGAACGTGCGGCAGGAGTAAACGCCGGTTCGGAAAACTTGCGCGAGAGTGTCTGTGCGCTCAGCCGGGGCAAGACCGGTCGGCACTGACGCAGTAATATCGTTCAGTGCGGCGGAGGCTTTTCGGCACAGTTATTCACGTTTTATTTTACATCACACGTTTTATTTTACATCACACGAAGCAGTTATGCAAGCAAAAAAACGTATCGGTATCACGTAATGCCGGATCGCGCTTTATTTAGTTATAAGATTAACTTCAGCCATTAAAATGTGAGGGGGCAAAATCTTTACAGCGCTTGACTTTGAGCACGGCTGAGTTTATAATGAAGAAAATCGATCGAGTTTTATGGGACTTGCGGAATTTTATCCCGTTTTTATGGATTATCGGAATTTTGCGGTTCTGCGGAACCGGATCAAAACATATAAAATCATTTTCGGAGGAGAGATTATGAGTTATATCCAAGAGGTCATTGCCGCAACGGAAGCAAAGAATCAGGATCAGCCCGAATTTATGCAAACTGTCAAGGAAGTGCTTACTTCGCTTGCTCCCGTAATTGAAAAAAACGAAGCGCTTTACAGGAAGAATGCAATTCTTGAGCGTATGGTAGAGCCTGACCGTCAGATCATGTTCCGCGTGCCGTGGACAGACGATCAGGGAAATCCCCATGTCAACAGAGGATTCCGTGTACAGTTCAACTCCGCTATAGGTCCTTATAAGGGCGGACTTCGTTTCCATCCTTCAGTGAACCTCAGCATCATGAAATTCCTTGCTTTTGAGCAGACTTTCAAAAACAGCCTTACCGGCCTTCCTATGGGCGGCGGCAAGGGGGGCAGCGATTTTGACCCCAGAGGCAGAAGCGACGCCGAAATCATGAGATTCTGCCAGAGCTTTATGACCGAGCTCTACAGACATATCGGACCCGATGTGGACGTTCCCGCCGGCGATATGGGTGTAGGCGCAAGAGAAATAGGTTATCTTTTCGGACAGTTCAAGAGAATTCGCGACAGCTATGAAAACGGCGTGATCACCGGTAAGGGACTCAGCTTTGGCGGAAGTCTTATCCGTCCCGAAGCCACCGGTTTCGGAGCAACTTATTTCCTTCAGGAAGTCCTTAAGCATGAAGGCACTTCCATTGAAGGCAAGGTATTCGCTCTTTCCGGCTTCGGCAACGTTACCTGGGGCGCAGTAAGCAAGATTACCGAACTCGGCGGCAAAGTCATCACCATCAGCGGCCCCGACGGATATGTTCTCGATGAGGACGGCGTGAAGGGCGAAAAGATCAATTACCTGCTTGAAATGAGAGCAAGCGGCAGAGACAGAGCTCAGGATTATTCCGATAAGTACGGCTGCAAGTTCTTCCCGAAGGAAAAACCTTGGGGCAACGTGAAGGCCGATATCTATATGCCTTGCGCCACTCAGAACGAAATCAAACTCGAAGACGCCAAGAAGATCGTTGAAATCGGCGTGAAGTACCTCAACGAAGTTTCCAATATGCCTACCACAAACGAGGCTATGGAATACCTCATGCAGCACGGCGTCCTTGTCGCTCCTTCAAAGGCGGTCAATGCAGGCGGAGTTGCCGTTTCCGGTCTCGAAATGACTCAGAACAGCATGCGTCTTTCCTGGTCCAAAGAAGAAGTGGACGAGAAACTTAAAACCATCATGGTCAATATCCACAACGAGATCGAAAAAGCCACCAAGGAATACGGCCTCGGCTATAACCTCGTTGCCGGCGCTAATATCGCGGGCTTCCTTAAGGTAGCGGACGCCATGATCGCTCAGGGACTTGTGTAATTTGCGGAAACTGAGCCTTTCTGTCTGCTTTCGGACAACACAGACTTTTGCATTTTAAGAGAAAAAAGTCAGACAGATGCAGGTTTATGGATCGATTGTTTAAAAAGGACGGGTCTCCCGTCCTTTTTGGTTTATATTCGCAAAGTTGGTTTATATTTGCGGCGTCGACATATAAATTGCGGCGTCGGGTGTTTTATATTCACAGCGTTGACGTACAATCTGAGGCTTCGGTAATTACGGCGCTGTTTGTATCTGTGGCGTTGACATATATTCGCAAAGTTGGTTTATATTAGCGGCGTTTTTTACGGTTTTTGTGCTGTCCTTGCCGTGTTTTACACTGCAGAGGGCAGAAAAAGGGATTAGACAGACTAAATAAGTATATTGTATAAAATTCATAACACATGTTCAACAAAGACCGTCTGAAACAAAGTAAAATAAAAGAATATGGTTTTGCTGTGAATGAAATTTCGCAAAAACACTTGCATTTATTTTCAGAATATGTTATAATATAAAAAACGACGGAAAGGAGATATTTGTGTCTTTTAAAGGGGATAAAATAAGGCTTGAAAGAGCAGGTATTCCGAAGAGCGTCACCGCCGAGGCGGAAATAAAATAAAAAAAGGAGACAATATGAAATACGAAAAGAGGGCTGATGTACCTGAGAGGTATACCTGGAACAAAAGCGATATTTTTGCCACGCCCGAAGAGTGGGAAAGAGCCGTGGCCGGATTCAGCGGAGTATTTGCGGCTATAGAGGGATTCAGAGGCAAGCTCAAAGACAAAGAGACGATCCTTCGTTTTTACAAGCTGTTGGATGAGAAGTCATTGGAGCTTGAAAAGATATATTGTTATACGCATTTAGAGTATGACGAGGATACGAAAAATACTGAAGCGCAGGAGAGGATAGGCAAGGCGCAGAATTTATTTGTAAGGTTGAATCAGAGTTTATCGTTTGTGGATCCCGAAATGAGTGCTTTATCCGATTCGTTTATAAACGAGATGATAAATGATCCCGAATTTGCTGATTTTGACATCACGTTAAAGTACATACTCAGGAACAAGCCACACATATTGTCTGAGGAAGGTGAATCTTTGCTGGCCGGTGCTGGTGATTTTTCCGGAGGTTTTTCGACAGCTTTCAACAGAATGGATAACGGAGATATCAAGTACGGCACGATAAATATAAGGGGAGAGAAAGTGTCTTTGAGTCACGGAACGTACAGTGTGCTTATGCAGGACAAAGATCAGAAGATAAGAGCCAAGGCGTTCAAGCAGTATTATAAGAGTTACATAGACGTTGTCAATACGCTTTCGTCGTTATACGAAAGCAATGTAAAGAAGGACTGGTATTTTGCCCGTTCGAGGAAATTCGGCAGCACTATGGAGTCTGCTTTGTTTTATGAAGAGGTGGACAAGAAGGTATATACCAACCTTATCAAGAGCGTGCACAAGAGTCTCAAGCCTTTGCACGAGTATGTAGGGCTGAGGAAGAAGTTACTCGGGCTCAAGACTCTGAACATGTATGATATGTATGTTCCGGCTTTTGAAGACGTGGAATACAAGCTTGATTTTGAAGATGCGTTTGAGCTTGTGAAGAAGGGGTTAGCGCCTTTGGGCGAAGATTATATCGCGTTGCTTGACAGGGCGAAGAATGAGCGTTGGATGGACGTTTATGAGACTCCGGGCAAGAGGAGCGGTGCTTATTCGATGGGTATTTCGGGAGTGCATCCTTTTGTGCTTCTCAATTATCAAGAAACTCTCAATGACATAAGTACGATAGCTCACGAGCTGGGGCATGCCATGCACAGTTATTACAGCGAGAAGGGGCAGTGCTATAACAAGAGCGGGTATAAAATATTTGTTGCAGAGGTAGCGAGCACCTGTAATGAGATACTTCTGCATAAGTATATAACAGCCAATACTGACGACATAAAAGTAAAGAAGTATCTTATCACGGTATATCTTGACATGCTTCGCACTACAATGTATCGTCAGACGATGTTTGCAGAGTTTGAGTCTATCTCGCATGAGATGGTCGAAAAGGGGCAGACGCTCACTTATGAGAATTTATGTGCGGAATATCTTAAGCTCAACAAGAAGTATTACGGCAGACACGTCAAGCATAATAAAGAGATCAGTTACGAATGGTGCAGGGTGCCGCATTTTTACAGGGCGTTTTATGTATATAAATACGCTACGGGTATCATAAGCGCGGTATGTATTGCTGAAAAAATACTCAAAGAGGGTGAGCCTGCAGTAAAGAAATATAAGGAATTTCTGTCACTCGGCGGTTCAATGGATCCGGTAAGCGAACTCAAGGTAGCCGGTGTGGATCTGACGACTTCGACGCCGTTTGAAATAGTCAATAAATCTTTTGAAGACGCTCTTGAGCAGCTCAAGTCGCTTTGCGATTAAGAGTTCAAAGAGACGTATAAAAAAGCAAACAAGGCGGAAATTTCTGTTTCCGCCTTTTTCAATACCGTCGGCGGGAAAGAGGATTTGCGGCGAACGGCGCAGAAAGACGCACGGAAGGGGATCGAGCGTGCAAAAGACTCGTATTCCGAGAAGGGGGGAGGCGGTCCCGGGAGTGCGGCACAGCATAAAAGTTGACATCGGACGGAAGATGTGGTAAAATAATATATACTTTCCGAGAATGCATTTTCAGGAAAGTTTAAGGAGGTGTAAAATGGCTGAATGGTGGAACGGGATGAGTGTATTGCAGCAAGCGCTTGTGTGCATAGCCGGCAGCGCTACCTTGATCACGATAATCCAAACCATACTTGCGCTTATAGGCTTCGGTGAAGCGGACCCCGATGTGGATTTCGATATAGGCGACGACGTACCTCTTGACAGCATGGTAAATATCGGCGGACTCAGACTTTTCACTTTCAGAGGCATCATTGCCGGACTGACCGTCGGCGGATGGCTTGCTTACGGTGTAAGTGTTTTGGGTTTGGACGATATATGGTCGATATTGATAGGCATAGCGGGAATGATCCTGACGATGATCGTGTTTGCCATATCGTGGAGAGCCGCGATGAGACTGCAGGGGGACGGAGCAGTGCAGCTCAGGAATGCGGCAGGAAAACGGGCAAGAGTATATATACCTATCCCCGCATCACGCGGAGGCGTGGGTAAGGTAACGCTGACTCTTCAGGACAGGTTTGTGGAAGCCGACGCGGTGACCGATGATAATGAAAAGCTTGTTACGGACAGTCAGGTGGAAGTCGTAGATATCATTGACGAGAATACGCTGCTGGTGAAAAAGACAGATGCGGTCGTCGGTGAGGGCAATACTCAGGATGCCCTTAAGGAAAAGCAATGAAAAATAAAACAGTATAAAAAAAAACAGTATAAGAAAAAAAATATTGTGGAGAGTCTATGTTTATATGCTGTGATGTAAATAATACAGTAAGACATATCAAAAAAGGAAAGAAGGAGGAAATCGATGGTAGTAATAGGTTTTTTGCTCAGCGGAATAGTTTTTGAGCCGTTGCTGATAGCGCTTGTGATACTTGTAGTGGCGTTTCTTGTATTTCTTATTTCGAGATACCGTAAATGTCCATCAGACAAAATACTTGTCATATACGGAAAGATAAAGGACAATAAGGACGGCACGCCGCGTTCGGCAAAGTGCATACACGGCGGAGCGTCATTGGTGTGGCCCTTTTTCCAAGGGTATCAGTACATGGATCTCACGCCCATATCGATCAGCGTCGACCTGAGAAACGCACTCAGCAGACAGAATATAAGAATTGACGTACCAAGTACTTTTACGGTAGGTATATCCACGGAGCAGGGAGTTATGCAGAATGCCGCCGAAAGGCTACTGGGACTTAAACTCAATGAGATACAGGAGCTTGCAAAGGATATCATTTTCGGACAGCTTCGTCTTATTATAGCGACGATGGATATCGAGGAAATCAATACCGACAGAGATAAGTTCCTCGAAGCAGTGAGCAGAAACGTGGAAACAGAGCTCAAGAAGATAGGTCTCAGGCTCATAAACGTAAACGTTACCGATATAAACGACGTATCGGGCTATATAGACGCACTCGGAAAAGAGGCGGCGGCGAAAGCTATAAACGACGCGAAGAAGTCCGTGGCGGAGAAAAACAGAGACGGAAGCATAGGAGAAGCAAACGCTTTGATGGATCAGAGAATAAATGTTGCCGACGCCAATCAGAAAGCCATAAACGGCGAAAATGAGGCTATGGCGAAGATATCTCAGTCCAACGCCACGAGAAGGGAAGTAGAGGCGGAGTCATTAAGAAGGGCAACAACGGCGGAAAATATCGCAAAAGCCAAGGCTCTCGAAGATTCCTATACTGCTCAGATGGAAGCGGAAAAAGCGCGTGCAAGCAGAGAGAAAGCCACCTTGGAAGCCGATACGATAGTAAACGCGGAAATAGAAAAACGCAAGATGGAAATACAGGCGGAAGCCGAAGCCGAAAAGATGCGTCTTCACGCAAAGGGCGAAGCTGACGCAATATATGCCAAAATGCTGGCACAGGCAAAAGGTATCGAGGAAGTGCTCACCAAGCAGGCGGAAGGTTTTAAGAATATAGTCGAGGCGGCAGGCGGCGACGCAAACAGCGCTGTAAGACTTATGATCTCCGATAAGCTTGAGAATCTCGTGCGTATACAGGTCGAAGCTGTAAAGAATATAAAGATCGACAAAGTCACGGTTTGGGACACCGGAAAAGGCGAAAACGGAAACAGCTCAACAAGTAATTTTATAAGCTCGCTTTATAAATCCGTACCTCCGCTCAGCGAACTTTTCGACGCCGCAGGAATGAAACTGCCCGACTACCTCGGAACGGTAAAATCCCCCGAATCCGATCAGAATGCGGACAATAAAGACAGGCAGACAGCCGTGTCGGAAAACGTCCCCGTCAAGACCGAAGAATAGTTTATGATTTTTATCGGAAGGTATGACCGCTTATTTGAACCGGCTGCACAAAACAGTGCAGCCGGTTTGATACTCCGGAGAATATGATCGGATTTTTAGAGTTTCAAAGCGGTGCGATGTCGCTTTTTTAAGTGCAGCGCCCTTATCCGGATTTCAAATCAGGTTTTTTCTGCCAGTATCGGCTTATTATTTAATTAAAGCTCATACCGTAATTCAAGCTAATATCGCTAAAAAGTATTGAAATATAAAACACGATCGCCCGCGCATCGGAAACCCTGCCTTTTCAGAACGGTTTTTTTCACGGAAACAGGTCAGATGTATTGCATCAAGGCATTTGTACTCATCAGGCAAGGCTGCAGGCAGTCGAAGGGAAATATTTTCGCGAAAAAAATCGCCGGTAAAAAACGACGTAAATTCTATCCCGAAGAAATCTGCCGGTAAAAAACGACGTAAATTCTATCCCGAAGAAATCTGCGGGTAAAAAACGACGGAAATGCTATCCCGAAGAAATCTGCGGGTAAAAAACGACGTAAATTCTATCCCGAAAATATCCGCCTGTAAAACCTGCGGCTTAATTTTTTATCGACCTTTTTTAAGCATAGAAAAAACGGCTGCAGCAGGCGATTTGTTTCGGCTGTACAGTGAGATGTTCCGATAGGCGGTCGTTTCTGAAATGTATCAGGGGTCCCGGCGGGTTTCGTGATCCGCTTTATATAAAGTGTGAAACTTTCCGAAGCTATGAAGAAAAATGTTTTTTGCGATAGTACAGTAAGGTCCGGATGCGAGATCTGAAAATAAGAAAGAGAGGCCGTATTCTTCTCAGGACTTATTGACCGTTGTCTTTCTCGTATAACGCCACAGAAAGATACTTATTCATCAAAACTTATTGATGTAATGTCATTCCACAGCGTGCCTGCAAAATCGGCAACGATGTCTTTTTCTTGTTGCGTTACTGTTTTGAACATCGTAACCGACAATTTTTTATTCTTCTTTTTCCATTTGCCGACCACTTCACCATCAATCATCAATGCAGGCATTACAATTCCCGCGAGATTGAATATCGCTCTCAAATTCTCTTGGCTTAAAAACAAGCTTTCCTTTTTTTCGTGAGCTGAAAGAAGTTGGTCAAATCCTGCAAGGAACAGACATTTTGGAATCCCTTGATCGTAAGTCTGATTGTTGTCGATATAAAAATAGGTTTTACCTTCACATTCTGCTGTTGATACAGGCAGTTTGGAAAGCCAATCCTTAACCTGTGCGGCTGTTGCATGAAAATAGTACATGGCATCGTGAATGGTGGAAGGTCCCATGTGCGTAAAGTATCGACGAGCCATTTCAAGGTTTGCTTCTTGCTCCGGAATGGGAGTAAACGCAGGAGATAAGCAGAAAGCTTTCTTTTCCTGGACAACATAGTTTATAAATCCACGTTCGCACATTTCACGAACGCCGCCACCCCATTGGTCGAACATACTGCTTTCTTCGGGTTCGGTCATACCGTTTTGTCTGCAGACATCTTTTAATTCTTCTCTTGTCAGCTCGGAGTATTTAAGAGCATCTAAGATCACATTAGCAAAATAAGCCTGTCGCTCCGGTGTAAGTGCCCATTTATCACGCTGATTCCAAAACGTATATCCACGCCAATCGTTGCGAAGATAATCCTGCCCATTATTGCAATGAATAAATAAGGGTAGATCATCTTCCGCAAACACATGGACTGTTCCTCTGACTGTCCAGTTTTTCACAAGTCCGTCTTTGACAGTATCCTCATTATAATCTGAGCATCTTATTTTCAGCGAGTGCATAGCGTTTACCATGAATTGCGCTTGAACACCACAAAGATCATGGAGGACGGTCATTTTATCTGTCGGTTGGAGCAAATGTTGATTTGCCATCTGACGAATTTTTATTTCTTCTATGGTCATCGCTTGTTCTCCAGTTGATTGTACTTATTTACATACTTTTCTTGGTAGTCCGAAATTTCTTTGCAAGGGTATTCCGAGCATTTACTACAAGCATCTATACCATGCTCAATGCAACACTTTTTGAAAGGACATTCCTTGCACAGCTCAAACACGTTCTGGGATCTGCCGCCGTCGCAGTAGAATTTTTCAAGAGGAATGTCAAGTCCAAAGCTCTCTTTATAAAAGCTCTGAGCCTGTCTGCGCAGATCATCATTATTGGTTTGCGTTGCAATATAGGTAACACACTTTGAACAATCATGACCACAGTAACACGCCTTCCTGCCCGGTGATAGGGTTTATTTTGTTTTCAGGAAGATAATCAAACTCTGTAGATCATTTCTCAGCTTTCGATACTTAATCCGGTATATATCTCGTATATATCTCGCCGTTTTCACTTTCAATTGCACATACCATATGATGTGCATGTATAAAAGGAGAAACATCCTGAGGAGCATACTGTTCTTTTGCTTTGTAACAGAGTTTTTCCCGAATATCCGTATAACTTTCGTTTTCGGTTTTTATAGTTTTTGTCCATGACCGGCAGACGGAAAGCGTTCATACCTTCTGACTGTCGGAATTGCGGTTTATCCAGCCGAGTTCGACACGTACTTCCTTATTTTCTATATCATGGTTTGAGTAACAGTAAGCGTCAAAGCCCGCAAGACGGAATCCCTGACTCAAATAGAAATCTATGGCGTTTACATTGCAGGATTGCGTTTCGAGTATGATCATACGGAAGCCGTGCTTTACGGCGTACTCTTTAGCTTTGTCCATAAGAGCTTTTCCGCGTCCGCGTTTACGGTACTTTTCCGAACACCACAGTTCCGTTACTCTGAGCCTGTCTGACCATTTTTCGGGATAAATTTCTATTGCGCCCGTAAGAGAGCCTTCGTCGAAGATCCCGTAAGCCGAAGCGCCCGGCCAATGGGGGGCGAAAAGTCTGTCAGGGTAATCGTAAGCTTCCGGCGAGTGCTTTACGGGAACGGAAAAAGCTTTTCTTTCAAATACAGCCGTAAATCCGGAAGTATCCGCTTTTATTTTTACGTCGTAATATTCGGAGGAGGTATATTCCACGGGAAGAATGAATCCCTTCCATTCCGACTTTTTGAGCCTCACGATCGACGGCTTCTTATTTTTTGCTTCGGGTGTGCACATGATATGCTGATCTCCTTGTACTGACGTTTATGTCATTATCCTATGATGGCAAGGGCGGCGTAACCCGTTCCGATCAGCACAGCCAGAAACCCGAAATTTATCAGCAGGAAAATACCGATATATTTTTTTATGTTTTCAGGCTGTACGGCGTTGAAGGAACGTAGAGTTATCAGACTTGCAAGAGACGCTATGGGAGTTCCGAGTCCTCCGATATTCACGGCGATAAGCAGACCGGCGTAGTCCTGAGTGAACTTTGAAAGCAAAACGGCGGAAGGCACGTTGGAAATAAGCTGACAAGAAAGTACGCTGAAAAGGAGCGCGTCTTCACTGATGAGCTTGCTGAAAAAATCTCTTACCGCGTCTATGCGAGCCATGTTGCCCGAGAAAATAAAAAATGCACAGAATGTGAGCAGGAGAGAGTAGTCTACTCTTAGGAGGGACTTGTAATCGAATACGATGAGCGATAGGGTTACGGCGATCAATCCCCAGTAGTAATCGAACACCCGGAAGACGATAAGTATCGAAAGCGCGAAAAGTACCGAGTAAACGATCATGCGCCAGACGGCAGGACGTTTTTCGGGAGCGGATCTGAGTTCTATGGGAGTAGGTTTCACAAAAAGACATACCGAAAGAATAAGAACAAAAGCTACGGCAAAAGGAAGAGCCATAATCTTAAAGAATTCCGCAGCCGGGATACTGAAGAAAGAATAAAGATAAAGATTCTGAGGATTGCCGAAGGGGGTCAGCATGCCGCCGAGGTTGGCAGCCACATTCTGCATAACGAAAGTCAGGGCAGTCAGCTTACGTTCTCCGCACATGCTCAGGGCGAAAAAGCCGAGAGGAAGGAATGTGATAAGAGCCATATCGTTGGCCATTATCATAGAACCGAAATATGTAATGAAAACCAGCGCCAGAACGAGATTGCGTTTGGTTTTGAAGCGGCGTATTATGACGTTTGCAAGCCATTCGAAAAATTTGATGTTTTTGAAAGCCGCGACTACCGCAAGTGTACAGAAAAGACACGTAAGAGTTCCGAGGTCGAAATAACCTGCGTACTGATCGTCGAAGGGTACGAAAACGCACGTTACGGCAGCCGCAACTACTGCAATAAGAAGCACTATGTTATTTTTCAGTACCCCGATAAAAATAGCCTTAGTTATTCTTTTTTTCAGTGCGCCGTGCATGTGTTTGACGTTTTGGACCGGCGATTGTTCCTGTTCTTCCATAAAATTATCCCTTTGATGATTTAACTGATAAAGTATAACTCCCCTGATCGCATCCGTCAACTTCCGGAAGGGCGCCCTCACGCTTTCCTGCAGGGTTTTCGGCTTTTTTTCAGGATACTAAAAGACTTAAAACTTACTTACGGAAAACCACCGGAAAATCTGCCCGCTTTCATTGGGGAACCGAAAGCGTCTGCAGACGTTTCTTGAGCGGAAACAGTGCCGTCAGGAAGAGGAAACTGTTTTCCGTGCTTCAAACACGTGCCTTGTCTTCCCGGGGGCCGCAAACGTGTCTCGTTTTCCCGGGCTCCGTAAACGTGTCTCGCTTTCCCGAATTACGTAGGCAGGTCTCGTTTTCCCGGGCTTGCAAGCGTGCCTTGTTTTCTCGGGCTCCGTAAACGTGTATCGCTTTCCCGAATTACGTAGGCAGGTCTCGTTTTCCCGGGCTCCGTAAGCGTGCCTTGTCTTCCCGGGCTTCGCAAACGTGTCTCGCTTTCCCGGGCTTCTAACGCGTGCTTTGTTTTCTCGAGCTTCGTAAACGTGCTCAGTCTTTTTGATTGAGAGTCCATCCGAAGTCGTTATGGTAGATCATGAGCTTAGTCATACCGCCGTCGACGCAGATATTTTCACCGGTTATAAAGCCTGCCTTGTCGGAACAAAGAAAAAGCACTATATCGGCGATATCCGCGGGTGTACCCACTCTTCCTGCAGGGTGCTGAAGGGCGTCGGCACCGGAATGAGCTTTGAAGGAAGTATCTATCCAGCCGGGTGAAACGGAATTGACCCGTACTTTTCCCGCAAGTGTGACCGCAAGCGCACGGGTTAAAGCGGCGATCCCTCCTTTGGCGGCGGTATAGCTTTCCGTTTCGGGCTGACTCATCCTGTCTCGCGTGGATGAAATGTTTATTATAACGCCGCCCTCGGAAAAATAGGGCGAAAACAGTTTGGCAAGGTAAAAAGGCGCAGTTACGCCTACTTTCAGTGCATATTCGAATTCCTCATACGAGCATTCTGTCAGACCTTTTGAAAGGGGAGGCGCATTGTTTATAAGGTAATCGATTTTACCGTGTTTGGCGACGATTGTTCCGGCAAATTTTTCGAGCGTTTCTTTATCCGAAATATCTCCGACGAAACATTCGTTGGGAAGGATATCGATAATATACGCTTCGGCTCCGTTTTTTCTGAACTGTTCCGCAATGTATTTTCCTATTCCTTGAGCTCCGCCTGTTATCACGGCGACTTTATTGCCGAACATAAATCACTCCTTATCGATTTTGCTTGATTATACCACATTTTTCGTCATTTGTCATATTTTTGAAGCTGATGTGAACACAATAAAAACCATGTCGGAGAACAGGATTTTATCGGTCGCCGGAAAAAAATGAATACCGATATATAAATCATGTCATAGTTTCAGGAAACGATATCTCCCGAATGAGCTGTTAATTTCGTTTATGGCTCTTCACCGAAACGTGCGCAAATTCCGAGCAGGCGCCGTTTTCGTAAAACCGAAAGCCGGACGGCAATGTTTTCGCGTTTTTTGTACGCAAAGTGCGGAAATGCGCGTCTGAGCTAAACAACTTGTACTATTATTGCCGAAAAACGTTTTTTCGGGCTTGCCTACGCACAGATACAACGTTTCGCCTTTTTTGGCAGCGGAGCACGTAATATGCGGTTAAAATCCGAAGGGAGTTATTTTAAGGACAAAAGGCATTAAGAAAAAACTTTTTCGGCGTCTTAGCTTCAAATTCCTTTTCCCGCCGTAAAACTCTGCTTGAGTTTTTTTAAAGCTTTGCCTGTTCGCAATTGCAGAGAAACGACCGAACTAATCGTGCTTTTGTCTGTGATGACATATAAAAACCGGCCATTTTTCTATGGTTTTATCTGAGCCTGAAACAGTATGCCGGATTTTGTACGCGGCGAATCGCTTTTTTTCGCCCAATGTCGTTTGACTGACTGAAAGTTGCTGTTTCACGCGGTTTCCCGGCACGGCGCTTCTCGGATGTCAGTTAAGTGTATTTGCTTGATTTTTGAAAAATTACATGATATACTTACATCGGAAAAGCACTAAATATCTTTTGCAGAGGCGGCGTTTGTTTTTCGGCATGATGTATGCTTTGATTTTATTGATTTTCCGTCATAAAAATTAAGGAGTATAAGATTATAAGTAAGAAACTGTTGATCGTTCTTGTCATATTCACGGTGTTTTGTTTTGTATTGTCACTTTCGGCATGTGTTTTGAACACCGTAACGCCTCCCGGAGGTGACGTCGGTGAAGATCCCGGGGAAGATATAGGTGAAGAACCGGGCGGTGACGTCGGCGAAGAACCCGGGGGAGATATAGGTGAAGAACCGGGAGAAGTTCCTACGGAAAATTTAGAGTATACGCTGTCTTCGGACGGTGAATATTATATCATTTCCGGTATCGGAAGCGCAATTGAAACCCATATAGTTATAGCCTCTGAGATTGACGGGATACCCGTAAAGTCCATAGGCAATAATGCTTTTGCGGACAACAACGATATCAAGAGCGTATACATACCCGATGGAGTAACGAGTATCGGAGAAGGTGCTTTTTTAAGGTGCGGTTTTCTCGAGAGTGTCAATATACCCGAGAGCGTAACGAGTATCGGGAAGGGTGCGTTCATGCACTGTGAATTTCTTGAAAGCATAGTTATTCCTGACAGCATAAAGGAGATAGAGGAGGATGTGTTCAACTACTGCATGTCTCTTAACAGTCTTGAAATAGGCGAGAATGTGGAAAGTATCGGAACGCAGGCATTCTATAAATGTGTTTTGCTTAAAAAAGTTACAATACCTGACAGTGTAAGGACAATAGGTGACTATGCTTTTGCCGAATGCGGATTTCTTTGCGAGCTGGATCTTGGAAACGGAGCGGAGAAAGTCGGAAAGAGGGCTTTCAGTTATTGTTACTCACTTATCGGCATCGACATTCCCGACAGTGTGACATATTTGGGTGAAGGCGCATTTGCTTATTGCAATAATGTGAATGAGATCAGGATAGGCGGCGGATTGACGGATATAAGCAATGACGCGTTTACGGGCTGTACTGCTCTTATCGATCTGGTCATAGGCAGCCGAGTCGAGCGTATAGGTGATCGGGCGTTCAATTGTTGTGTGTTTCTGAAAGATTTTTCGATGCCTCAAGGCTTAAAAAGCATAGGTATGTACGCTTTTGCCGACTGCGAAAGTCTTAAGCAGCTCGATCTCGGCATGTATGTCGAGAATATAGGAGAGGGTGCTTTTATCAGATGCAAAGCTCTTTCAAATATCCGCATACCCGGCAGTGTCGTGGAGATAGGAAACTGGGCGTTTGCCAACTGCGACGAATTGAATACTCTTGAAATTTCGGACGGCGTCAAAAAAATAGGTAATTACGCGTTTTCCGAATGCGGCAAGCTGGAGTCTTTATGTATCGGGAATGCCGTCGAAAGCATAGGCGATTGGTCTTTCAGAGGGAGCGGTAAGCTCAGTGAAGTCGTGATACCCGAAGGTGTAAGTAATATAGGAGAAGGCGCGTTTTCGGGCGGGGCAGTAAAAGAAGTGGAGATCCCCGACAGTGTGGTTACTTTAGGCAGTTCCGCATTTGCGCATTGCGCTTACATTGAAAGGGTGTTTATCGGACGCGGCGTTTCCGAAATAAGCAGTTCGATGTTCGTTGATTGCTACAATCTCCATACTGTCTATTTTGAAGATAATATCTCGGAAATAGGCAACGACGCTTTCAGAGGGTGCAGCAGTCTGGGCAGTATAATGATACCGGGCAGCGTAAGAAGCATAGGCGACTGGGCGTTCGGAAACTGTATAAGTATAAGTTCAATTGATATGCATGAAGGCACGGAGTCTATAGGTAACAGTGCCTTTGCTTAACCTCATCCGAACACCTTTGAACAGCAATATCCATTGATTTTCCTCCTATATCTCGATTAAAACAGACTTTTTGCAGACGCTTTTGAATCTTGGTTCAAGGCCTTTTTTATTATTGCCTTTGTGGGAATAGACTTCAACGGAGGCTTTCGTCGTAAAAATGAGAGAACCCCGAAGGCTTTCACCTTCAGGGTTCTCGGGCTTATCGT
>OGQA01000456.1_pt1 | contig 21416 bp, 17 predicted proteins | sample 1553011 | NCBI WGS metagenome assembly OGQA01 (sample SAMEA2580256, study PRJEB22360) | human gut metagenome | biome: human gut; feature: human-associated habitat; material: faeces | place: Denmark | collected 2008/2010 | reverse complement strand
GTGCCCAGCGCTCGCGACATCGCGCGCCTGGGCTTCCAGCTCGTGGCCACGGGCGGCACGGCCCGCGCGCTGCGGGCGGCCGGCGTGGAGTGCGAGCAGGTGAGGAAGATCCACGAGGGCGAGGACAACGTGCGCGACATGATCGCCGCGGGCGAGATCGCGCTCATGATCAACACGCCCTTCGGCCACGCCACGCGCGCCGACGGCTACGAGCTGCGCCTGGAGGCCGTGAAGCACGGCGTCACCGTTGTACGCAACACGCAAGTTTTCTATTTCGAAAATTGCAGACATACACCCTACTTGTAAGACATCTGATAGTTCAGCCAGTCGTACTGACCCTGCATAGCAAGGTTCTCAACGTCGGCTGCCGTAACGTCATTTACCAGCGTATGGACCATGTAGACATAAGCATGGTCGCCGAGCGCGATCTGCTGGATCTGCTTCACCAGTTCCTTCTGCTCGGCCTTGTCGCTGGTCTTCTTCAGCTGGCCAAGAAGCTCGTCAACCTTGGCGTTGCTGTAATGACCGTAGTTGCTGGTGCCATCGGAGCCCATAACCGCAGATAGGTAGGTGTAGGGATTGCCCGTGGGAAGCGTGGAGTAAGCCATGGTGCCAATATCCCAGTCGCTGTCGGCCAAACGAACGGTAATCTTTTCGGCTACTTCAATATCAGCAGCGATGCCGATCTGGGAAAGCTGAGATGCCAGTGCCTCGCAGTCCATGGGCAGCGCAGCGTTTGCTTGATAGGTTACCAGCTTCAGGGAAAGCTTCTTGCCGTCCTTTTCCAGAACACCGTCACCATCGTTATCGGCATAGCCGGCATCAGCCAGGATCTGCTTTGCCTTTTCCACGTCGAAGCCGTCGCAGGTCACACCATCAGCATAGCCAGAAGAGTCGGGGAATGCGGCGTGGGATGCCTCAGCGGAATTGTTGTAGATGGAGCTTACATACGAATCGCGATCGACGCACATGCCAACGGCCTGGCGAACCGCGTCATCCTGCATGGCTTCGCTCTTCATGTTGAAGTACAGCATGTGGGCACGAGCCTGATTGGTCTGATGCAAAGTGTACTTGGACGTATCGCTCAAGTTTCCAAGCTGGTCGTCCGCAACATTCATCAGCGCGCAAACCTCGCCCGACTGTAGAGCGGACACCTTCGACTGGTCGTCGGTCAGGTACTTCGCATGCACGGTCTTGATCTTCGGCTCGCCCTGCCAATAGGAATCATAGGCAGAAAGCTCAACGTCTCCATTGCCTGCAACTGAATCGATCTTGTAAGGGCCAGTGCCCACAGGCTCATCTTCGGCAGCACCCGAGCTCACATCGATGATAGAGGCAACAGGCTCGGACAGTTCGTTCTTAAAGGCAGTGTTAAGGGAATTGGTGGTAACGGTGAGCACGTTGCCATCAGCTTCTATGCTGGCAATATCCAGCGATTTTTTAGCTCGCTCGTTCATGCTAATGGTGCGATTCAGGCAATCCGCTACCGCCTGAGCATTGAGCTCGTTGCCGTTCTGGAACGTTACCCCTTCGCGAATCGTGATTTTCCACGTGGTATCGTTTACCATTTCGGCGGACTCAGCCAACATGGGCTGAGGGTCGAAGTTGGCATCGATGCGGAAAAGCTGCTCGTAGATGCCCAGATAGGAACCCTGCCAACCCATGTAGCTGTTGGTTGGATCAAGGTTGTACTCACCGGCATTGGAAGTCCAGGCAACGCTCATTTCGTCGCTATTGCTCCTGGAATCCGACGAGCATCCCACTAACGCGCCCACCGCACCTGCGCCCAAAGCACAAGCAAGGGTTACGGCGGCAATGCGCTTTGCCCACCTCTTCTTAACTTTCACCATCCCATTTTCCTTTCCTCGATGGCTTTATTTCTTTACCCTCGCAAACAGCGAGCTCTTATTTCCTAACGCTTCGTTAACCGAATCGCCGAAATAATTGAACACCGCAACCACCAAGAAGATGGCAAAACCCGGTGCGAATACCGCCCAGGGTGCAGTTTGGAACCCCGAAGCCGCCTGATTGATCATGGCGCCTAACTCGGGCGAAGGGGGCGATGCGCCCAAACCCAAGAACGAAAGCCCCGCCAAACTGAGCATCGAGCCACCAATATCCAAACACGCCGTAACAATCAGGGGTGGAAGGATGTTGGGCAACACATGCTTCAGAGCGATTGCCGTTCTGCTCAGGCCGCCAATAACTGCTGCCTGAATGAAGGGGCGCTCTTTCAACGCCAGCACGGAAGAACGGGCAATGCGCGCAAAGCGTGTCCAGCCGGGAACCACCAGCGCGATAACCGCATTCTGCAAACCGCCGCCCAGAAGGCCGGCAATGGCAATGCCCAAAACCAAGGTCGGGAACGCCATGAAGGCATCGGTGATGCGCATTACCACGGAATCGAACACGCCGCCGATATACCCCGACAACGCGCCCAGAACCGAGCCGATAACAACGCTTAAAGCCACGACCGCCAAAGCGGCAAGCACGGTGGTGTGCAATCCCGTTAGCACACGACATAAAATGCAGCGCCCCAGCGAATCGGTGCCCATAAGGAATTCCCCGTCGGGTGCGCGGTTCGACAACGCAAGGTTGGCAAGTTCGGCATCGTGTTGGCACAACAAAGGCGCAACGAACGAGAACGCAACAATAAGCAGCGCAACAATGCCGCAATAGAGCGCACGACGTCCAGCCAGACCGCCGATTCGACGTTTACCCCTAAGCACGCACACCACCCCGCCTGTCTTGGGCGGCAGATTGCTCAAGTGCCAAACGGGCACGGGGGTCAATACGAGCCTGGAGCAAGTCAACGCAAAGGTTGACCAGCACAAAGAGCACCGCAACGATAAGTACGTACGCCTGAACTACCGGGTAATCGCGCGCGAATACTGCCTGTACCGCATAGAAGCCGATGCCAGGCCAGCTAAATACGTTTTCGATAATGGCGCTGCCGCCTAAAAGCTGTGCAAACGTCATGCCCGTCAGCACCAAAATGGTAGGCGCCGTAGCTTTCAGCACACTGCGAGACAGAATGGCAACGTCGGAAATGCCGCGCAAACGCGCCGCTTCAACGTAATCCTGTTCCATTTCCTGCAGCACGATGGTGCGGATCTGGCGGATGTACATCGCCGCTTCACAAAGGACTAGCGTCAGCACAGGCAGAACCCAACCCACACCCTTCATGCTTCCAATACTGGGCAACCAGTGAAGCGTCAGGGAGAACACAAATATCAAAATCAGAGCCATCAAGAAGCCCGGAACTGAAGCCCCCACAAAGGAAGCGAAGCGAATAATCAAATCAGTTGCGCGGTTCTTCTTCAGAGCGCACAAGCAACCAAGAGGAATGGACACCACAAGCGTGAGCGCAAGAGAGGTAACGGCCAAGAACAACGTTGCTGGCATGCGCGCAGCGATTTCCGATGCAACGGGCCGCCCCGAGCTGATCGATACTCCCAAATTCCCTTGGAATATCCCCGCCAACCACGCAACGTACTGTTCCGCCACAGGCTTGTCCAAGCCGAGTTCTGCCCTTTTCTGGGCAACCACATCAGGGTCGGGCACCGTGCCGCCGCGCGACAAAAGTGCCGTGACCGGATCGCCGGGAGAAAAGTACATCAGGAAAAACGAGACAAGCGTCACCAAAAACAGCACCACCACAAGATGCAGCAGTCGCTGTACGATCATTTTTTTCATGGGGCGCCTACCGAACGGGCTTTCGCGCAACCACCATAAACTGCGGAGCAAATTCATAGCGATGCTGTTCTTCGGCAGTCCATACACGCGAAGAAACATCTTCAACTGCTTCAACTTCGAAGCCAAGCGAGCGAAGGGCCATCACGTCCCACGCAGGGCGGTCCGCCGCAGCAATGGGCATGTCTTTCGCGAGTTCTTCAAGGACGTTGAAGATGGGCGAAGAACCCGTACCATACGCAAGGGCGCGCTTAGCGTCCAGCGATTCTTCGTGGAGGTAGTGCCACCAGGAGGAATCGAAATACACCAGGTAGCCACCAGGGCGCAACGCATCGCGCCAGCTTTCCAAGGCCTCCTTGGCAACAGCCAAGTTGGAAAGCACGTTGCGGCTTACCACCACATCGAAGGTTTCAGGAACGAACGGAAGCTGATCGACGCAGCCCAATACCAAAGGAATTTCCAGGCCCTGATGTTTTGCGTTCATGCGAGCATGGAGCAACATGCCCTGAGAAAAATCAACGCCGCACACACGGTACCCGCGTGATGCAAGGGTGAGCGCCATGGCACCCGTACCGCAGCCAGCATCAAGAACCCAAGGCGACGTAACGCCACGCTGCAGAAGTTTTTGCTGAATGAGGTCGCCCCATTTATCGATGGAGCCATCGAGCCCAAACGTGTTGGAGCGCTCGTTCCAATAGTCACGTGTGGCTTTGAGCACGTTAAAGGCTTCGTTTCCTTCTGCAGCAGCAACGGGTTTTTCCGCAGCCACGGCAAACAGAGGAGAAGCGCCGTAAAGCTCATATTCCCAGTCCAGGTACACTTCCTTGCCGGCATCTTCGATTACCGTGATGCCGTCAAAGCCCACCTGCATCAGGGCATCGGCGTCCCATGCGGGGCGCACTACCGACGAAAGGGGAAGAGAGTCGTAGTAAGGCTTGTCGTTGGTGCACACAGCTATGTGGATGCCGGTTTTCCGATAATACGCCGCTTCATTTTCGCGCACCTTCTGCGCAACGGCTTCGCTATAGAACTCGTGGTGCCAGTTCGCATCGAACACGAGCAGCTTTCCGCCAGGCTTCAGAACCTTCAGGCATTCACGATAGGCGGCAACCGGGTTCGGCAGCGTCCACGTAACGTTGCGCGTCACAACCAGGTCGAAGGTTGCCTCGGGGAAGCTCAAGCTTTCGGCGTCCATATGGAGCATCACAGCGTTAACGCCGCGCTTTTCGGCATTCGCACGTGCGCACGCCAGCATGTTATCGGAGGTATCGATGCCATACACCTTGGCGCCTTCTGCACCAAGCGCGCAGGGAAAGAACCCAGGGCCGCAGCCCAAATCGAGGACGGTTTTCCCTTCAAGGGAGCACCCCGCCAAGCGAGAAACCAGGGCGACCCACTTCGCCGAGCGGGAATCTGTCAGCTCTTCGTTTACGTACTGATCGTAGTCATCAGAATCAGACCAGGAAAGTGATTCGTAATCGGGATCAAGCGCGGCTTCCTGCATCGCGTCCCCTTCTGCGTCGATGTTACTTCTTTTAGGACCGTAACATCATAGCATGCCGTAACACGTTCTTGGAATCTGTAACCTGCGAACGGCTTTTATGGGTTGCGGGCAGACGCAACCCATAAACGGCTCCGTCGGATGCGGGTCGTTGCGACCTACGAACGGCTCCGCCGAATGTATGCCACCGCAACCTACAGGGCGTTTTCAGCAAGGCAAGAATAGCCGCAACCAGCAAGCCCCTTTCTGCAAGGTGCGGGTTGCCATAACCGGCAAGTCGCTTTCTGCCCATAACCCCCAATCCGAGGCGGCACATCTTTCGACGCCCAATAACGCGCCTGGCCTACGCCATAAAAAACGCCGCCCGTGGGAGGGGCGGCGTTGGTAAAACTTAATAACGGCTGTCGAAGATGCGCTGGGTCTTTTTCTCGGAGCGGGGAAGCTCACCGATAGGCACACCCTTGGCATCGGGGGTGCAGCCGATCTTTGCCTTGAAGATGAGTGCCAGCTCTTCTTCGCAACGCTGCAAAGCTTCGCCTTCAAGCGAGGTTTCGAACAGCACCGTAAGCACGTCGCGACCCATGATGTGCTCGATCATTACCTGGTACTCGGAAGACGTACCCGAGGTTGCGGCGATAACCTCTTCCACCTGAGCGGGGAACATATTAACGCCCTTGACCTTGAACATATCGTCGGTGCGGCCTACCAGCGTGTCGATGCGGGGGTGTTTCATGCCGCAAGCGCAGTCGCCGGGAATGATGCGGGTAAGGTCGTGCGTGCGGTAGCGGATAAGGGGAGCGCCTTCCTTGCGTAGGGTGGTAAGAACCAGCTCGCCAACCTCGCCATCGGGCACGGGCTCGCCTGTTTTCGGGTTAACAACCTCGGCATATACGTAGTCGCTCCACAGATGCATGCCATCGTGCTCGTGGCAAGAAATGCCAATGCCCGGTCCATAGATTTCGGTAAGACCGTAGATGTCGAAGATCTCGATGCCCAGCTCGGTTTCAATACGATGGCGCATCTTTTCGCTCCAACGCTCGGAACCGATAACGCCCTTCTTCAGAGCAAGCTTGTCGCGAATGCCGCGCTCGGCAATTGCTTCGGCAAGAAGCAGAGCATAGGAGGAGGTAGCACACAGAACAGTAGACTGCATATCTTCCATCATGCGCAGCTGCTTTTCGGTGTTGCCCGGACCCAGCGGAACCGCCATGGCGCCCAGCTTTTCGGCACCAAGCTGGAAGCCGATACCAGCCGTCCACAAACCGTAGCCTGGCGTAATGTGAATGCGGTCTTTGTTGGTGATGCCCACCGTTTCGTAGCAGCGCGAAAACATCGTGGCCCAGTCGTCAACATCCTTCTGGGTATAGGGAATCACCACTGGAATACCCGTGGTGCCAGAAGAAGAGTGGATGCGAACGATCTTTTCCTCGGGCACGGCGGCCAAACCCAGCGGATAGGCCTCACGCAAGTCAGCCTTTTCGGAGAAAGGCAGCTTCTCAAAATCTTCCTGGGTCTGAACGTCAGAAAGATCGATGCCCTCGAATTTCTTCGCATAGAAGGGCGAACGCTCCTTCAGCGTCTTGAACTGCTCCTTGATGAGGGAGAACTGCTCGTCGGTCAATTCCATGGATCTGCCTTTCTGTGTAGCAGGTTGCCTTGTTACGCTGAAAACAAACCGCAAATAGGGAGTACCCCCTGCGGCTTCTAACCAAATTACAGATGATGCGTCACACTCTAGCACGATAAAGCGAAACGCATCGGAACAATCGAGCTACGCACCCAAACCTAGGCTGACGGTGCGGAGCCTACCGGGCTAGGCGCCTTCAGCCGAGTTAACGGCACAAGCACCAATCGAGCTGTACACTCCCCCAACCAGGCTGATGGCGCAGGGACTGCCGGCCTACGCGCCCACGGCAAGACCTACAACGTGAGAACCAACCAAAACCACGCTCCAACCGCTGACAGCGCGAAAGCCAATCCAGATCAGGCTATGCACCCAACCAAGCCGAAAGCACGAGCACCAGCCTGCCTACACGCCCTCGACCAAGCTGACAGCTCGAAGGTTCATCTCGATGAAACGCTCCTTCACGCAAGCGGGAACAACGGCGCGCATATCATCGAGCGTCAGCACGCCGCGAAGGGCGCTCTGGCTTTCGGGTGCGTTTACCGCCTTAAGGGCGCTTGCCAGCATGATAATGTTCAGCGCCTTACGGGAACCCAGTGCGTCGCACAGGGCAACATCGTCTACCACAACCACATGAGCACCCGATGCCTGCAAAGCCTCGATCATCTTGGCAGGGTCGTACGAAGGCGATTTGAAATCGCCCACCGTAGGGGCAACGCCTGAACGAGCAACTACCATCACGCCCGAAGGCTTCAGCAGATGAAGGGCACGCAGGCCCTCGCCGGGTTCAAGCGCGATAATCACATCGTCGGACGCATCGCCAGGCAACGGAGAAAACACCTCTTCGCCATTGTTGCCCATGCGCACGTGGCTCATAACGTCGCCACCGCGCTGCGCCATGCCCGTGGTTTCAGCCGTGCGCACCTGCCAGCCCTTTGAACGGGCGCCTTCGGCCAAGATCTTCGCGGCAAGTACGCTGCCCTGCCCGCCGATGCCGGCAAGAGAAACGTTGATCATTGCGCACTCCCTTCGTTCCCATCGCACTCTAGGGCGCCGTCTTCGCACAGATACGTGCATAAACCACAGCCGTTGCACAGCGAAGCGTCAACAACAGGGCGGCGATTCTCGGCGTCCCAAGAAAGCGCGGGGCATCCGATTTTCAGCACGCACTTGCCACAGCCCGTGCACGCCTCTTCGCGGTAGCGAACAGGAGCACCAGGCTTGATCAGCTTCACGCAAGGCGATTCGAAGATGATGGCGGAAGGACCATCGTAGTAGATTGCCTCACGAGCCGCTTCGCGTGCTTCATCCAAGCGCAGCGGATTGGCATGGGTGATAACTTTCACGCCCAATGCGCGCAGCACCGCTTCGATGGAAATAGGCTCGGACTTGGGGCCCATCAAGGTAACGCCCGTGCCCGGATGAGGCTGGGATCCGGTCATCGCCGTGGTGGCATTGTCCAGTACGCATACTGTGATGTCGTGCTGGTTGTACACCGCATTGGCAATGCCCGTCATGCCGCTGGCAAAGAAGGTGGAATCGCCCACGAACGAAAGGGCCTTCTTACCAGGCTCTACCACGCTAAAGCCCTGCGCCACCGTAATGCCCGCACCCATGCACAGGCACGTGTCGACAGCGTTCAAGGGCTTCGCGTTACCCAACGTATAGCAGCCGATATCGCCGCAGAAAATGCCGTCGCTTGGCTTCTTCAACGCGGACTTCACCGCATAGAACGCACCACGATGCGGGCAGCCCGGGCATAGCAGCGGAGGGCGGGCAGGCGGCTGAATCTGAGCCGCTTCTTCGCCAGTACTTGTAGCGGTGACCGCTTCAGCGCCGAACACCTTGCGGGGCTCGGCCAGCTGCACACCGAAGAATGCACGCAGCTGAGCAGCAATGGCATCTACCGTGTTTTCACCGCGGTCGGTGGTTTCACCTGTCAGCTTGCCATGCACGCGATAGCCGGCATGCACGCACCCTGCCGTTTTCAGCATTTCGTCTTCCAGAACATGATCCAGCTCTTCGAGCACAATCACATCACTTAAGCCCTCGACAAAGCGCACGGCGCGCTTCTGAGGGAACGGATACGGCGTGCCCACCTGCATAATGCGATACGCAGGAAGAGCATCCACCGTCTTGCCGTAAGCGGGGCCACCCATGGTGCAGTAACCGCCTTCGCACTGCGGCGGAAGAATTGGCGCTGCAGGAGCACCTTGCGCCCACACGAGCTTGCCCGCCTGAGCTTCTTCTTCCAGCAAGCGCAATGCCTCACGCGTATAGGCGTACGAAATGCCGCCGGCAACAATGCCGAACTGAGCATCTTCGCCCTCGGTGAACATGGGGTTGAATGCGTCGAATTCGCTCTCGGAGAAATCGTTGGCAACAGAACCCAGACGCTCGTTGATTTCCTTGTGCGCAGCATAGGAGCGTTTCGGGAAAATAACCCAGCGAGAATCGCGCTTGAAGCCTTCGGGCGTGCGCGCCTGGGTATGTTCTGCCACCTCGAAGTAGGTGGAGGCATGGCATACGCGCGTGGTGGGGCGCATCAGCACGGGAGTCTGATATTTCTCAGACAACTCGTAGGCGGCGCTCATCATCTGGCATCCCTGCTCGGGTGTTGCCGGGTCGAACACCGGCACCTTGGCGAAGGCCGCAAAACGACGCGTATCCTGCTCGGTCTGAGAAGAAATAGGGCCCGGATCGTCGGCCACGTACAGAACAGTGCCGCCTTTCACACCGACATAGTTCAACGACATCAGGGCATCGCTGGCAACGTTCAAGCCCACCTGTTTGCAGGTGTACAGCGTGCGTGCGCCAGAATAGGCTGCACCCGCCAGCAGTTCCAAAGCCGCCTTTTCGTTCGTGGACCACTCAACATGAACGCCTTCGGCGCGACCGGCGGCATGCTCTTTGGCCACCGTTTCGATGACCTCGGAAGAAGGCGTGCCTGGGTATCCGGCGCACACGCGCACGCCCGCTTCGAGAGCGGCATGGGCGAATGCCTCGTTACCCGTCAAGAATTCTTTTGCCATTAAGCTATATCCTTTTACGCCTCGGCCATATCGGCTTTGAGCTTTTCGATCTTGGCACGCGCTTCATCGTTGCCAGTGCCGAGCATCTGAACAGCCAGGATGCCCGCATTCTTTGCGCCATTGATAGCAACCGTTGCAACGGGTACGCCGCTGGGCATCTGAACCATGGAAAGCAGCGAGTCCAAACCGCCCAAATCGCTGGTCTTCATGGGGACGGCAATAACAGGGAGCGGCGTATAGGCGGCAACAACACCGCCGAGGTGAGCAGCCTTGCCAGCAGCAGCGATGATAACGCGAATACCGCGGTCTACTGCAGAAGATGCCCATTCGTGCACCTCTGCGGGCTTGCGGTGGGCACTTGCCACCTTAATCTCGTAGGGAACGTCCAGTTCCTCAAGCTGTTTCATGCACGCTTCCATCGTAGGCATGTCGGACTCGGATCCCATGATGATTCCCACTACGGGCTTGTCGCCAAAAATAGAGCTCATTGCTTGTCCTTAAAAACGGAGTTTTCTTGTATGGGCAATTGTATCACCGCACCATTTCACGGGAATTACCGGAACCGCAGCGGGACCCGCGCGGCAGGGTGAGGCGCGGCGGGTGGCGGGGCGCGGGTGGGCGCAGGTGGCTCCACGGGCGGGCGAGGCCCGGTTGGCTCGGGGCCGGGGCTCGGTTGGCTCGGGTTGGGGCCGGGCGGTGCCAGCGAGCGCGCATCGGTGGGCGCGGGCGTAGGGCGCGGCCCTCGGCAGATCGACATCAGGGTCCGCGGGCAGCGCGCGGCTGGCGGGATGCGTCGGTCGGAGATCGGGCGGCAGGAAGCACCCGGTCGACGGCTCACCCCCGACCGTATTGGGCGACGCGGCAGATGGCGGCGTGCGGTGGGCGCGATGCGGGTGGTGAAACGCGACGCGTGTAAGACGGCGGCGATGAACGCGGGCGAGATGGCAGGGGGGGCGCAGGCCGCGGCGGGCACAAGCGAGATGGCAGGGGGGCGCATGCGGCAAGCAGGCCGGGCCCGCACCGCAGGGCGCAAAGCCCGTTCGGCCGGACCGCATGCCGCTGCCGCGGAAAGGCCGGGCGGCGCTGGCAACATCTTCGCGCCATGCGTGATTTCGGGCTCCTCGATGCGGAAAAGGGCCCTTGGCGGCAAGATTCGCGCGCCATGTATCCCGAATCGCCCGATTGCGCCCGGAAACGGATGCATGGGGCGAGGATGTTGCCATCTTGATCTCGAAAAGCATGCATTTCGGGCGGATGCTGCCAGGAAGGGGCCTTTTTCGCGCATTCGGCTAAAAGGGGATGCATGCGGCGCGGTTCTTGCCAGCCAGGGCCCTGGGGCCGCCGCAACGCGAGGAGAGAGATGGGGGGGGTGACGCGGATGTCGCGCACGGTAGGCGCGATAGGGGCGATGCGGGCGGGACTTCCCGATGGCAACGACCTAGACGACGATTCTGGATCTGCTCGATGGCGACATAGAGAGACACGGGCAGCCGGGAGCAGCGCGTAGGCGATGGAGGCGCAGTGGGCGCAGGGCCGGGGCTCGGGCGGTGGGACGAATCCGAGGCCGAGGAGCGCGCGGAATCGTAGGCCTAGTGGAGCGGGCGGCGGCGCGGCATGGCGGACGCCCTGGGAGCGGGCGGCGACGCAGGGCCGGGGCTCGGTTGGCGCTGGTCGGGGCCCAGACGGTGCCGGCAAGCGTGCTCGGTTGACGCGATGCATCGGCGTGGGCGGCAACTATTCGCTCAAGCTGGCAAGCATCGCCGTAACGCGCTCCTTCAGCGCTTCGATGAGCTGCTGGTTCACTTCGAGCATCTTCTGCAAATCGGCAGGAGAAGCATTTTCCACGTGATAGCCCGTGCTAGCGGAGCAGGGCATGGCGAACTCCGTTGCCAGAGCGGCGGCAATATCATGGGCGGGAATTTCATCCCTATGGCAGGGGACGGCAAGCAAGCTAACCGTTGCCGTGCGCCCTGGCTCTGGGCGAGGAATGGCCTGAGCCGTCGCGCCCACGTGAGCGAAAGCAGGCGTACAAGCGTACACCACGATACCGCGCGGGGTTACCGTGACCACGGCCTCAAGAGCGAACACCCCTTCGCCCGCGCAAACCGTATCCGTACAAAACGCCATAGCAATCCCCTTTCTACGTGGTCAAAGTGCCACCCGATCGTCTGCTCGGAAGCAGGCGCCGTTAGCTTTCCTTGCGTGCGGCTCAATGCGCGCTCTATGCACACGTCCCTGGTATGGGCGGGCCTTTGCATGACGTCCGATACAGCATGAGACACGAAGGCGTACTTCGGCTCGGGGCGAGTTCCCGCATGCGATCCGATGTCCAATTCGCCGCCTGCACGGGAATGCGGATGCCGCAAACTTCTATTCTGTCCCGGCACCGCACAAAAGACGGAAGCTTCCCGCGCACATGCCCCCTTGCGCGCAGCCTTAACTTGCCTCGTGTTGCCCAAGGTCGGCACGAGCGAATGACGACACCACGTGCAGCCTTAGCGCCACAATACAACAAAAGCCGGGAGAGGCAACTCTTCCGGCCTTCACTTTAATGGATTGTGGCAAATTCAACCGCGCACGACCAGCCCGTTGATGGGCTGCAGCAGGCTCAACCGCGCCGACCAGTCCTTTAATGGATTGCCGCAAACTCAACCGCACCGACCAGCTCTTCGGGGCTGGCGATAAGCACGCTTGGCATCTGCTCGAGCAAGATGTCGCGCCCGAAGAACTTGCCCCAGGTAACGCCCACACATGGCATGTTTGCGGCATGGGCAGCCTGTAAGTCGTAGGGGCTGTCGCCCACATACACGCATCTATCAGGCGAAACCCCAAGCTTCTTTGCCGCCGTCAGTAGCGGATCGGGATCAGGCTTGTGGGCAGTGCTATCTTCGGCGCCATTCACACAGGCAAACGCATCGAACAACCCATGAGCCTTCAGGCTCTTCGTGGCCAAGACTGCGCGCTTTGACGTAACCACGCCAACCGTGAAGCCCGTATTCTTCAAAGAGGCAATCGCCTCGGGTATGCCCGGGAACGGGAAGGACTTTTCGTCAAGGTCGCGCTCGTTGTATTCGCGATAGACGCGCGTCAGTTCGTCGGCAGCCTCAGAGCCGCAACCCCGTTCGGCGGCAAACGCTTGCATCTGAGTTACCAGGGGCTGCCCAACCATGGAAACAAGCTTGCTATCGGGCAGGGCTTCCCCAAACACCGTCTTGGTGGCGTAGCGCATGCTTTCCAAAATGGGAGCATAGGTGTCGAGCACCGTGCCGTCCAAGTCGAACAGCGCCACATCGCGCTTGGGCTTCAGGGAAATAAAGGTATCGGACATGATGAATTATCTTCTTTCAAAAATGATCTGCATTCAGGGGCAAGACCGAACATTACCATTCACAAACCCACGAGTAAAACAGCAAAGCGGGCATTACACACTTCGTGCCGCCGAAGGAGCGTTTCGATGCAGGAAGGGCCACCCCGTACAACGGCCCATCAAGCCCGTGCCCGGCAAGGCGTTTTGCGAGGTCGAAGGCCACCCGACATGGGAGCTGACCATGCCCGCCACGGCACCGGCGTTTCTGCGAAGGGGGGCGCCCATCTCCACGTTCAGCTGATCAATATGAAGGTGCTTCAATGCGGGCAGTAGGGCAGTTTCTAGCGAATAACCTGAGCTATGTCGCGTCTGAGCACGACTATATTGGAGCTCGCCCCTTCGCCCTCGAAGAATCCGAATCTGCAAAGGGCCCCTTCAAACCGCAAGGGGGCTCCTTCAGGGAAATCGCTTGGCCGAAGCCGAGAAGATAGGCACCGGCGAACATCAGTGAAGGCCGACAAAAAGCAAAAGAAGGGCCGGCTTGATGCCGACCCAACCAATTAGTTGAAGCATATGGTTCCGCCCACGGGAAGCACGCAACACCGTACTGCGATGATGGGCCGTAGCGTCGCCGCCCTGCGCGGGGCGAACGCAACGCTGCACTGCAACGGGGCGCGCACGCCGCCGTACTGCAACGGCCATAGCCTGTAATTGGTGCCGCCCCGAGCGACAACGTGCCCTTCGACCAAGCGAAAAGCGCGATTACAGACCAAGCGCCTTCTTGAGGGAAGACACGCGACGACGGGAAACGGGAATCTTCTCGTCTACGCCGTCGAGCGTAAGAAGCAAGGTGCCGCCCGACTGGGGCTCAACTTCCTTGACCAGAGCAAGGTTAACCAGGTAACCGCGATGAACGCGGAAGAAACCGTGACCATCGAGCGTTTTTTCCAGCTGAGCCAAGCTTACGGTAGAGAAGAAACGGTCAACGCCAGTTTGCAGGTACGCATAATCGTCGCGCGCCATAACATAGCGAATGTCATCGATGTTGATGAGGATCTTCTTGCCGCCCTTTTCAACGGGAATGCGCTCAGCCTTCTGGGCCTTTGCATGAAGCAGCACATGTTCGCGCACACGGGCAAGAGCATGGGAAAGACGCTCGGTTTCAACAGGCTTAACCAGGTAATCGATGGCATTGACCTTGAACGCATCCAGGGCAAATTCGCTATAAGCAGTAACGAATACCACGGCAGGCGGGTACTTCAAATGCTGCAGAGCCTCTGCGAGCTGAATACCGGTAGCCTCGGGCATGTTGATATCCAAGAACATAACGTCGCAAGGGTATTCCTTGAGCTTTTCGATAGCCTCGCGGACGCTTGCGGCCTCGGCAACAACTTCAGTCTGGTTGAGTTCGCCTAGCAGGAAGCGCAACTCGGAACGCGCTGGCGCTTCGTCATCAACGATAATTGCCTTCAGCAACGCAACCTCCTCGTGTTTCGTGAATTTATCATTCCTATTATAGACCACTTACCGAATATGCGCCGACCTATCTGCAAAGCTCTTGTCAGGCAACGCTTCTACAGATTCGCGCAATCGGGAAGGAACAGGGTAACAGAAGTTCCCTTTCCCAGCTCACTTTGGATATCCATATAAGCCTTCTCACCGTAGTAGCCACGCAATCGGTCGTTGATGTTCTTTACGGCAATGCCCAGGCCGGTTTCAGATTTCGGCGCCATGATATTCTTCAAGGCATCTTCCTTCATACCGATGCCGTCGTCGTTTACATGCAAGTACACATCGTCGCCATCGAGGGTGCCAGAAATGGAAATGGTGAGTTTGCCTTCCGCGGGCATGGCGTGCTTTACAGCATTTTCAACCAGCGGCTGAACCATGAAGGCGGGCACCTGCATAGCGCGCACCTCTTCGCCGATATCAACTTCCACCGCCAGGCGATCTTCGCCGAAACGTGCCTGTTCAAGCGAAAGGTAGCGCACCGTTTGCTCAACCTCGCGCGAAAGGGAAATAAGATCCGAGCTGTTTTCGAGCGTCTGACGATAGAACACCGCAAACTCACGCAACATGACGCGAGCCTTGTTGGGGTCGGTGCGTACCAACGATGCCATGGTGTTGATGATATTAAACAGGAAGTGCGGGTTGATCTGGCTCTGCAGCGCCTTGAGCTCCATGCTGGTGGCAAGCTTTTTCTGCTCTTCAAGCTGCAAGGCGGCAATCTGCGTGGAAAGCAGCTGGCCAAAGCCTTCAGCAACGGAAATCTGCGTTTCGGAAATGCGCGAAGGCTTGGGATAGTAGAACTTCAACGTACCCTGAATGGAAGACCCCATCTTCAAGGGAACGATAATGGCGGCCTGGATGGCGCTCATGGGAACAGGCAAACCCACTTCAAGCTGCGAGCGCAACACACGGGTTTTGCCATCCTGCACAGTGCACTTCGTGCCAGCCGTGCGGATATGCCCGCCCAATTCACCCAGCTCTTCCCTGCCAGCGCCAGCATAGCCCAAAACCACTTCGCGGTCGGTGATGGCAACAGCGCATGCCGAAGTGGAAGGGAGCAGTATCTCGCACACCTTCTGCGCAGCTTCCGACGTGAAGCCTTCTTGCATGGCTTCCAGCGTTGCGCTTGCCAGGTTCAGCACCGACATAGACTGGTTTGCACGGATGCGGTCGGGGTCGAGGATCAAGGCAATGGTAATGAGCAGGAACGCCGTAAACAAAGCGCCCGAAATGGTGAGCACCAAATAGTTGGTTTCAGGGCCGAACATAGCCCAGCCCAAAACACAGCCGCAGATGAGCGCCATGCACAGCGAAGCAATTTCAAGAAAAATGGTGACGTTGTGGCGAGGGTAGGCCATAAACGATCCTCCGAAAAACGGGAGCTACTTCCACCTGCGCCATACACGTCGCAGGTAATGTGACCATAGCATATTACAGTGCAGCTACCTCGTTGCCCAGCAGCACTACTGCGCTGATAAGCAAAAATACACCAAAAGCAATGCGCAGCTGTCGCTCGGGAACACGACGGATGAGGTTTGCACCAATCACCGCACCGGGGATGCTGCCCGCCGCCATGGCTATACCCGCAAGGTAGTCGATGTTGCCCAGCATACCCTGATAGACAACGCCGGGAATGGCCAAGATCATGATGGCAACCAAAGACGTACCCGATGCCTTGCGCATCATAACGCCCAGCACAGAAATAAACAGGGGCACCATCAGGAAGCCACCGCCAACACCCACGTAACCTGAGGCCAGGCCCGCGGTTAGGCCGATGCCGATAGCAACAGGCAGATTCTTGCGCGTAAGCTTGAACTCTTCTTCGCCCAAGTCTTCTTCGATGACCGCGGCCTTAACGGCCGCTTTTTCCACGTCGACGCCCATGGCCTTGCCCGAAGCAGGGTTCTTTGGCATGCGCGCAGCCTTGCGGAACATCTTGAACGATGAAAAACCAATGATAATTGCCGCTGCCAGCATAACCATCCATGCCGGCGACATATTTGCCAGGTGCACGCCCAAAGGGCTGGTACATGCGCCAGCCAAGCCGCACACAATGCCCAGCTGGGGAATGCACGTCTTGTTCTTGATATGGGTGATAAAACCCACCAGCGAGGTGGGAATGATGGTGAACAGCGAAGTTGCCGTAGAGGCAAGAGCCGAAAGCCCGAAACCCAAGCGGAACAGGGGAACCATCAAGGTTCCTCCTCCGATACCCAGCAAGCCCGACAAAATGCCAACAACTACGCCAACTGCTGCGGTAATCACAAAGGTTTCCATGAAGTGCGCAAATCCTATTCTTCGTTGATGTTAAGCCTGATCTCGGCAGTCATGCCCGGATCAAGGTTGGCGACAGCAGGTTCCAGCAAGTCGGAAGCGTTGCCCGCACCATCTGCCGATGCGCCCGCCGGAGCAGCGGCTTCAACCACCACTTCTCCGCCCGACTGGCGGGCAATGGCCGCCTGCACCAGTGCTTGGCGCAAACCGCCATCGCTTTCCATGCGCGCCATGATATCGCCCCAGGTGTACTGGAACTCGAAGTACTTCATGCAGTGTTCCTGAGCATATTCGGTTGCCTCGCCAGCAGCAGCCTTGGCGCCTTCGCGATAGCGCTTCTTGTCGGGGCGAGCCAATGAACGCAGGAACGCCGTACGCTTGATGCGCTTGGTGATGCCCGGCTCCAAAAACGGACCAGGATACGGCATAAGCGAAGAGGGCTTGATCTGCAGAAGGTCGATCTGCGCGCGGCTGAACTCAATTTTGTAGTACTCGTACACCCAGCGGAAAATGTCGCGATAGAAACGATGGCCTTCGTGCCTGTCGCGCGGAGGACGGTGCATCAGCGACCACTGATTGTCGAACCAGATGTCGGAACCGTACATACGCAGGTTGAGCAAATAGTCCAAGTCTTCGCCGCGAAGAATCCACGGGTCAAAGCTCAAACGGCGATACGTTTCGCGATGCAGCGCCAAGCAGCCACCGCATACATGGTTGGAGCGAGAAAGGCGCGGGCCGGACATGGCCTTGCTGATCCAATTATTGAACGCGCGACCCTGCTGCCAAAAATGGTTGTACCAACGGTTCTGGCTCTTCGAATAGTAAGTGCCCTCATCGTTGAAGTAGAAGCCCGATTTAGCAAGGATGGGAATGCCCTTCTTGGTGAGCTTGCCCAGGCCGTACATGGCCTTTTCCAGAAACGCCTCGTCTTCGATAGTTTCATCGTCGTCGATGAACACCACCGAATCGAATCCCAGCACCTGGGCAACAACCAAACCGAGGTTGCGAATGGCGGAATAGCCTGTAAGGCCAATAGCCTCTTGCTGACCACCGAAGCCCAGCTGATCCAAGCGCTGCTGAACAATCTCAGCTTCAGCGCGCCCAATCACCAACGTGTGCATTTGGGGGAACTGGTTGGCAATGTTTTGAACCTTCTTGGCGGCTTCGTCTTCCACGCCACCCTCGGCGGCAACCAAAATAATTACCTGGCCCAAACCGCGCACTTGCTGCAACGAATTCAAGCACCTGCCCAACGTGCCCTGTTCGTTCAGGGGCGTAGGATGGTCGTACAGGTTGGAAGGCTTTGAAGCGCCGCGCTTTGTGGGCGCGGTGTGAAAGGTAGGTATGATCACTGCAGGATTCATGGGTCCCCCTCTTTGCGGCCCGCCCTATGCAGGCCCCTTAGAAAAACAACATCCCATGATGGGATGTTGCACATAATATTGTAGCGCATCGGAAAGAGCGCTTGGTTTCACGGCTCTTAACGCCTTCGGCGAGGATGTCCTCGACGGCTGCGAATGCGCTCCGCCTCTTCGCGGCGGGTTTTCACCTGAGCGCTTTCTTCGCGAAGGCGTACGTACGATTCCAGACGTTCTGCCGCTAAATCGCCCGACTCAACGGCGGCTCGGACAGCGCATCCCGGTTCGTTGGTGTGGGTGCAATCGCGAAAACGGCATGAAGAGGCAATCTCTTCAATGTCCGAAAACGCAGCGCCAATGCCTTCGTCGGCATCCCAAAGCCCCAAGCCGCGCACGCCAGGCATGTCGATAATGCGGCCACCCGTCGGCAGATAGATAATCTCGCGAGAAACGGTGGTGTGCCTGCCCTTACCGTCGCCGCGCACAGCAGTGGTTTTCTGGATGTCACTGCCTACGAGCATATTCACCAGGCTCGACTTGCCCACACCCGACCTGCCGATAAGCACTGCGGTTTTGTCGCCCTCGGCAATTATCTGGGCAAGGCGCTGCACCGACGCCTCATCGCGGTCGGAAATGGCGAGCAATTCGTCATTGCCCACGAACCCATCGATATGCGAGCGCACTTCTTCCACTTCAGCGGGCGAGGCCATCAGGTCGGCCTTGGTAAGCACCACCAGCACTTCCGCTCCCGTTTCGTGGGCCAAGACAAGCTCGCGCTCCAGGCGGCGTGTGTTGATATCTTCAATGGGCTGGGCGATGATAACCAGGTCGAAGTTGGCGGCCAACGTTTGCGGAAGGGCCCGTTCGGTAGGGTCTTTGCGCACAAACGACGTGCGCCTGGGCAGCGTCTCCTCGATGATGCCCTTGTCATGCCCGTCGGGAAGGGAAATGCGCACTACATCGCCCACCACCGCACGCTGATCGCTGCCCTTCACCAAGGAAGTGGCATGCTCGCAACGAAGCTCACGGCCATCGCCCAAACGAACCAAGGGGAAGCCTCTATCGAGCTTCACCACCACTCCGGTTTCGACGGCTGGAGTTTCCATTACAGCGTCCCCTCTCGTTTAGATTGGTACAGAGCCAACAGCGCCAAGCCAGCCAGCACCGAAACGATGCCAAGACCGAAAAGCTTCGGATCCATCCCAGGCTTGTTTTCAGAGCCGGCGGCAAGCGCCGAAACCTCTTCCACGTGAATGTCGGACATACCCTGATGTTCCCTGCAGTCCAAGTGGAATGTGCCACGCACTTGGAGCGTGGTGCCAGTAACGCCATAGCTGCCGTACGTGTCGATGTTCTTCGCTTGTTCCATGGTCATAAACACCGAAACCACGCTAGGGTTTGTGGGATCGTCGTCTTGCAGGGTAACCCAGCAATTGTCGGGTTGCATTTCATCGTTGATGCGGTCGCCCACCACTTCGCCCTGCACAAATACCGTTTGGCCTTCATAGTACGAGTCGGCCTGAGCCAAGTCGGCAATAGTTGTTTGATACAAAAACGAGCTGTCGGAAAGCTGGTTCACATACACATGATTGTTGGGCTTAGACGATTCCTGCCCTTCATCGGCCCAGGCAACACCGGCACACAGCAGCACTGCCGCCAACACACATGAGCACCATGCCGCAGCAACGGTTCGCTTTGAAAGCAGCTTCGTCACGAGCGCACCACCTTCCTGCGAGGCGCGATGGACACGACAACTTTCACGACAAGGGCCAAAAGCGTTACGAATTCCAGACGACCTGCCCACATTTCAAGGATGTACACCGCTTCCAGGGTTGGCGGCATGCCGCGAGAAACAATGCCCGAGCTCAAGCCGCCGTTGGAAGCCATGGCAACCGATTCGAAGATGGAGGAAATGGCATCGTAGCCGTGCGCGATGCCCGCAAGCGAGCCAATAAGATACGTAACCACGAACAAAGCAGAAACGGTCATAGCTGACTTTGCTGCATCGGTGGTAAGCACTTTGCGCCCCAGATGATAGTAGCGAACGGAAACGCGCGCCGTGCTAGGAGAAAGGGTTTCCTTGATGGTGGAAACCATCGATTTGGCAATAAGGCCGATGCGCGAAAGCTTGATACCACCGGCGGTGCTTCCGCTGGAACCGCCGATTGCCATGCACATGGCGATGATCAGGAACGCGCCTGAAGAAAATACCGTGGTGAGCTGATTGTTCGTAACATTCTGGAAGCCCGTAGTAGTAGCTGCAGCCACAACCATGAACACGCCGCGGCGCAGCAGCGCCATCAAATCAGAGAAGCCACCCGAAGCGCACGTTGAGGCCATAAGCGTGATGGTGGCAACAATAAGCCAGATGGCACCCGTGCGGATTTCCAAGTCGCGGAAGAAGGAATCGGTTTCGCCGCGCTGGGTTTTCACGTACAGCGAAAAGTTAATGGCGCCCAAAAGCATAAGCACCATACAGACGATTTCCAGCGCAAACGAATGGTAGTACCCGATGGACTGGCTGGTAGGAGCAAAGCCACCGGTAATGAAGCCAGAAATTGATATCCACAAGGAATGGAAGAAAGCACGCACCGGCTCCATGCCGGAAAGAACGCACATCACGAACAGGATAACCGCAGCAACTGCAATAGCGGTAAGGGAAATGCGGCTGATAAGGCGAACCGTGTTCACGATGTTAGGCAGCACGTGTTCGCTTCGACCTTCTGAAGAATACAGGCCCGAAGTTGCCTTGCCCAAAAGGCCCAGTGAAAGAGCCACAACAATAAGGCCCAAGCCGCCGATAAGGTGCATTACGAAGCGCCACATGTTGTCGGCGGTAGAAAGGTGCTCCAGGTCGATAACGAGCGTAACGCCCGTGGTGGTAAGCCCGGAAACCGCTTCCATAAGGGAGTCGAGGTACGAACCATAATGACCCGAAAGCGCCAGGGGAACCGAAGCCACAAACGCCAGAACAATCCACGAAAGCCCCGTTACCGCAAGCGCCTGCTGGTGAGTGAGTTTGCCCGGCTGTACGCACAAAAGACGCAGCCCCGACCCAACGATAAGCGAAATGCCCACCGCCAGCAGATAGCGCGAAGCCGGCTCCCATTCCTGCATT
>OGQA01000417.1_pt1 | contig 22717 bp, 18 predicted proteins | sample 1553011 | NCBI WGS metagenome assembly OGQA01 (sample SAMEA2580256, study PRJEB22360) | human gut metagenome | biome: human gut; feature: human-associated habitat; material: faeces | place: Denmark | collected 2008/2010 | reverse complement strand
TGCCAGCCGATTGGTCTGCGGCGGCCGCGTGGGCGCTGCTGCCGCTGCTGCGGCGGCTGAGGCCCGTGCGGGCGTACCCCAAGGCCCGCGCCTGGGTCGAGGTGGACGCATCCGCCCTGCGCCGGAACGCGGAAGCCCTGATGGGCCTGCTGCCCGACGGCTGTGAGCTCATGCCGGTGCTCAAGTGCGGGGCCTACGGCCACGGGGCGGTGAAGTCCGCGCGTGTGCTAGAGGGATGCGGCGTGCGCGCCTTCGCCGTCGCCTGCGCCGCCGAGGGCGTGGAACTGCGCCGGGCGGGCGCAAGGGGCACGATACTCGTCCTGGGCTGGACGGCCCCGGAGAACTTCCCCTGCCTCGCGCGCTACGGGCTCACGCAGACGGTGACGGAGCTGCCCTATGCCGAGGCGCTCTCGGCCTTCGGGCGGGACGTGGACGTACACATCAAGGTGGACACGGGCATGCACCGGCTGGGCCTGGACGCGGAAGACGCCGCGGCGGCGGAGCGCATCTTCGAGCTGCCGCATCTGCGCGTGACGGGCATGTACACGCACCTGTGCGTCTCGGACAGCCTCGCGCCCGAGGCCCGGAGCTTCACCGGGGCGCAGAGCAAGCGCTTCTTCGCGCTGGCGGAGGAGCTGAGGCGGCGCGGTCACGACGTGGGCAGGCTGCACACGCAGGCGAGCTACGGGCTGCTGAATTACCCTGACGCCCGCTGTGCCTATGTCCGGGCCGGCATAGCGCTCTACGGCTTCAAGAGCGCGGAGGCCGACGACGCGGCGGTGTGGCCGCCGCTGAAGCCGGCGCTGAGCCTCAAGGCCCGCGTGGCGCAGGTGCGGGAGCTGCCCGAGGGCGCAGGTCTGGGCTACGGCCTGGCGTACACGACGCCGCGCCCGAGCCGGATTGCCGTGCTGCCCATAGGCTACGGCGACGGCTGCCCGAGGGACTGCGCGGGCGCCTGGGCGCTGGTGAACGGAAAGCGCGCGCCGGTGGTGGGCCGGGTGTGCATGGACCAGCTGTTCATAGACGTCACGGACTGCGGCCCGGTGCAAAGCGGGGATTGCATACAGCTGGATATCGCCGCGCTCGCGGAGGCCTCCGGCACCATCACGAACGAGATACTCAGCCGCCTTGGCCCGAGGCTGCCGCGGCTGTGGACATGAAAAGAGCCGGGCGGGTGGAGACCCGTCCGGCTTTCGTCACAGTATGATGCAGATGAGCCCGCCGCTGCCCTCGTTCACGATGCGCTGCATCGTGCTGCGCAGTTTGGCCTGCACAGAGGGCGGCATGCGCTTTATTTTGGCCTCCAGGCCCTCCTCTGCGATGTCGTAGAGCGATTTGCCGAAGATGTTCGATTCCCAGATGCGGCTCACGTCACCGTCAAAGCCCTGGAGCAGGAAGCCCATTATCTCCTCCGAGGCCTTCTCGCCGCCGAGCGCGGGCGTGACCTCGGTCTCGATGTTGGTCATCATCATGTGTATGGACGGTGCCGAGGCCTTGAGCCTCACGCTGTAGCGGCCGCCGCTGCGCACGATCTGCGGTTCCTCGAGCCTCAGCTCGCCCGGCAGGGGCATGACTACGCCGTAGCCCTTCTCGCGCACGTCGCGCAGGGCCTGGCTGATGTGGTCGTAATCGGCCTTGATGTCCCGCACATGCGTCAGCAGGGTCATCAGGTCGCCGTCGTCGCGGATGTCGAAGCCCGACTGGGCGCTGATCGTCTCATAATACAGGCTGCGCGGCAGCTCGAGTTCGGCCTCGACCTTGCCCGTGCCCATGTTCACCTGGCGTATGCCCGCCGCGCTGACGTCCTCGCGCGCGCCGAGGGCGTCCATGATGCCGAAGGCGTCGCGCACGCGGCTCATGTCGCGCACGGCCTCGGCGATGCCCTGGAAGATGCCCGCCTTGAGCTCGGCATCCTGCGGCAGGGCGTCGAGCCAGGGCGGAAGGTAGATGCCCAGCTCGGCTATCGGGAATTCGTAGAGCGCGAAGCGGAGTATCTCGTCGATGTCCGCCGCGCCCAGTTCGAGGCAGTTCACACACACGCAGGTGCGGCCGTACTTTTCCTGCAATTCGCGCCGGAGCGCCTGCGCCTGCTCCGAGGCCGGCTCCGCGCTGTTGAGCACCAGCACGAAGGGCTTGCCGATGGCCTCGAGCTCGGCAACCACCCGCTCCTCTGCTGAGACGTAGCCCTCGCGCGGGATGCCGCAGATCGTGCCGTCCGTGGTCATGACGATGCCTATGGTCGAGTGCTCGGCGATGACCCGGCGGGTGCCCTCCTCGGCGGCGCGGCTCATGCTGACCTCCTCGTCGAACCAGGGCGTGGCGACCATGCGCTCGGCCCCGTCCTCGAACTGGCCGGAGGCACCGTCCACCATGTAGCCCACACAGTCCACGACGCGCACCGAAAAGCTGACGCCGCCCTCGAGCGTGACGTTCACCGCGTCCTCGGGCACGAACTTCGGCTCCGCCGTCATTATCGTGCGGCCCGAGCCGGACTGCGGCAGCTCATCCTTCGCGCGCTCTTTCGCGTAGACGTCCTCTATATTCGGTATGACCAGCGTCTCCATGAACCTGCGGATGAAGGTGGACTTCCCCGTCCGCACCGGCCCTACCAGGCCGAGGTATATGTCCCCGCCCGTGCGCTGGGCTATGTCCTGATAAATGGAAGTGTTTGTCATGTTCCGCCCTCTTTTCCCGTGAACTCATGTTAGAGGATATGAGGACGGGTCCGAGGTTATGACTGCCCGGGCGGGCGCTATTTTCTGAGCGCCACCTCGCCCGCGGCCTTATAGATGCAGCCCTCGGGCACTACGCCGCGCACTGAGGAGGTCGGGTACACGCTCACGCGGCGGCCCAGCACGCAGCCGGGGTTCAGCACGCTGTTGCAGCCGACCTCGACGTTGTCGCCGAGTATCGCGCCGAACTTCTTGAGCCCCGTCTCTATCTCCACGTCGCCCTTCACGACCACCAGGGTCTTGTCGCTCTTGACGTTCGAGGTGATGCTGCCCGCGCCCATGTGCGCCTTGTAGCCCAGCACGCTGTCGCCGACGTAGTTGTAGTGCGGCGTCTGCACCTTATCGAACAGTACGGCGTTTTTGAGCTCCACCGAGTTGCCCACGACGCAGCCCTTGCCGACTATGGCGCTGCCGCGGATGAAGGCGCAGTGGCGCACCTCAGCCTCGTGGTCGATGATGCAGGGTCCGCCGATGTAGGCCGAGGGGAACACCTTCGCGTCCTTGGCTATCCACACGTCCTGCGCCGGGTGGTCGAATTCCGCCTCCGGCAGCGTGGGGCCGAGCTTCAGGATGAAGGCCTTTATCTCCGGCAGCACTTCCCAGGCATAGGTCTTGCCCTCGAACAAATCTGCCGCTATCGTGTGCTCAAGGTCGAGCAGATCGGTTATTTTATACATCATTTCACCCTCACAAGGTGCCCGCTCGTGCGCATGGCGTCGATTATCTCGTCCACGGCGGCCTCACACTCGGCGTCGGTCTCGGCCTCGGCCATGACGCGCAGCAGCGGCTCCGTGCCGCTCTTGCGCAGCAGCCCCCTGCCGCGCTCGCCCAGACTGGCGACAATTCCGCTCTTGCGGGCGAGGTGTTCGTCATCGGCGGTATCACCCTCGTGGCCGCTGGTGTGACGCTGAGCGATCGTCGTCGCAAGCAGATGTAGCGTTTCGAGCGTAGTTTCTGCAACGAACTTCAATTCATAACGGGACCGTCTCGTTAGCCAAACGATAAGGCCGGCGCGCTGTTAAACGCAGCGCGCCGGCCTTTCTTTGTTTCGATATCAAAAAGCCCGGTCAGCAGCCGCAAAAGCTACCGACCGGGCAAGCCGTAGGCAATATGGTTGCTGTCGAGCAGCTGCTCAGCTTAGCCCAGCAGGCTTAAGCCCACGGAGACAAACGCCAGGATAACGCCGACGATGGACTCGCCGCCGAGCAGGCCGCTGGCGACAACCAGGCCCTGTTCCTGGAAGGCGGCATCCTTGGCAGCCCTCTCCTCGTCAGAAAGACCAGCGGTGGCGTCGCGGTGGGCGGACCACTTGTCGTAGGCGAGCTTAACGCAGGAGCCCAGGAAAGCCGTGAGCGACATGTAGAACGGCAGGTACACGCCCAGGCCGATCATCATGGCCGGAATGCCGAGCCAGTACATGACGATGCCGGCGATAAAGCCGCCCGCAAACCACGGCACGCTCGGGATGCCCGAGACCATGGTGGCGACGACGCTTGCCTGCGCGGCCACAAAGCTCTTGTCGGGTCCAAAGGCGTCCGGACCATAGGCGGTTACGAGCGCGACCATGACGGCGGCAGCGACCAGGGCGCCCACGATGCCGCCGATGGCCTGGCCGACCCACTGTGCACGCGGGTTGGTGCCCAGCACGGCGCCGGCCTTAAAGTCGTTCATGACGTCGCCCGCAAGGCCGCACGCTACGGCCACGATGCCGGCGATAAAGAACAGTTTAACCTGCGCGAGCTGCGCGAAGGCAGCCACGATGAGCATAACGATGAGGCCAAAGATCTCCATGGGGTCGATGCCCGTCTGGCCGCAGCTCTGTGCGCTCATGATGGTGGTGACAAAGGTGAACAGCGTCACGATGACGGCCGGGACGGGACCAAGGTCGAGCGCGATGGCGACGATCACGGCGATGGCGGCAGCGCCCAGGCCGATGATGCCGGCGTCGAGTTTAAGGGAGCCCGAGATGAGCGACTGCTCGTCGGTGTCGGTGGAGCTGTCGGCGGCAAGACCGCGGACGATACCGGCGACCTGCGGCAGGATGTCCTTGAGGACGACGGCGACGCCAAAGCCCATCATGAGGCCCATGCCCAGGGACTTGACGATGCCTTGCGCAGTCATAACGTCGAACAGACCGGCAGCGGTGCCGCCCACGATGATGCCAAAGTTGCCCAACAGGGCGCCGGCAAACCAGAAAGCGACCGGGGCGAAGCCCACGAGGAAGCCGATGGACAGCAGCATGGGCGAGTTGTAGATGGCAAAGGTCACGCCGGGGATGTTGAGCGTGCACAGCATGCTGGGCACCACGCCCAGGGCGTCGCGCAGCACGCTGTAGATGCCTGCGATGGCCATGGAGCCAAAGAGCTGCTTACCGGTCTTGCCGCCGGCCTCGGTGGCGCGTAGGGTCTGAGCTGCGGCGTTGCCGGTGGGGAACTCCAGCGCGGCGTCCACGATAAAGTGACGGTGGATGAGCGCGGTGGCCAGCAGGCCCAGGATGGTGCCGGCGAGCGCCACGATAAACATGTCGAGCCAGCTGATCTGGTCGGCATAGCCCAGCATCCAGGCGCCCGGGATGGTAAACGCCAGGCCGCCGGCGACCATGGCGCCCGCGGACATGATGGTGTGGGTGACGTTGGCCTCGTTGAGACTGGCGTTGCCCATGAGCTTCAGGAAGAACAGCGAGATGACGGCAGCGAAAATGATTGGCCAGGGGAGGGCGCCCATCTTGAGGGCCGTGTAGGCCGAGCTTGCCGTGATGATCACGCAGCCAAGGACGCCGATGACGACGCCACGCAGCGTGAGTTGCCCGCGCATCGAGGCGCGGTTCGAGGGATTGCTCATATTGAACTCCTTTGCGTATATCCGCTTCCCCCGGGAGCGCCGCTACGGATGCGGCGCGGGAAGTCGGGTTACCAAAGGCCGTCGCGTGAGCTCGCAAACGACCGCGCATCAGTATAGCCGCAACCTAGTCATTTTGGGATGACTGGTTTAGGTAGGCGATATACTGCTGGGCAGACGAAAGGAGCGCCGACGATGCTTAATGGGTGCGCATATATATTGACGGTCGACGTGGGTAACACGTTCATTCGCTTTGGCCTGTTTGCAGAGGATTCGGCCGCGGCGCAGGAATGCCCGCTTGCGACGTGCGAGATCACGACGCCATCGAGCATTACGGCCGACGAAGCGCGTATGCGTCTCGCTCAAGTCATGGCCGCGCTGGCGGCCGATGCGGGCATGCCCGGCGCGCTCGTGCCCACGGCGGCCGTGCTGAGCTGCGTGGTGCCGGCGCTCGAGCGCCCGTGGAAGGCGGCGCTTTCCCGTACCTGCACGGGGCGCGTGCTCACCGTGGGGCCGGGCCTCAAGACCGGCATGCCCGTGCACTACGACGACCCGGCCGAGATCGGCCCCGACCGCATCGCCGATGCCGTGGCGGCCCGTGCCGTCTACGGCTCTCCGTGCATCGTGATCGACCTGGGCACGACGACCAATATCGAGGTCATCGACGCGTGCGGTACCTTTGTGGGCGGCGTCATCGCGCCGGGTCTGGCGCTCGGCGCCCGCTCGCTCTCGGCCGCTGCGGCGCGTCTGCCGCAGGTCGAGCCTTCGGCGCCCACGCATGTGATCGGCCGCAACACGCGCGAGGCCATGCGCTCGGGCGTGGTCTTGGGCGAGGTAGCCCGCATCGACGGCATGCTCGACATGGTGCTCGCCGAGATGCGCGCGACCAAGGCCGCGGGGGAAGGCAACGTGCCCATCGTCATTACCGGCGACGATGCCGAGGCACTCGCGTCGCTGGTCGGTCACAGTCTGACGGTCGACGACGCGCTGACGTTGCGGGGACTGGCCGAGCTCTACCGCATCAACCAAAAGCCCCGCCGCGTGTAAAAGTGAGGGCGCCGGTGGGACAAACGCCTCCACCTTTCACCTGCTACAATGGGTCAAACTATTGCGATTACGGAGGTGTCTGTCATGTCGGACGATCTTCATCAAACTTCGTCAGGCAAGCGCCTGGACGTCATTAGCTGGGACGAGTTCTTTATGAGCGTGGCCATCGCCGCGCAGCGCCGCAGCAAGGACCCCAACACGCAGGTGGGTGCGTGCATCGCCAACACCAACCACCGCATCCTTTCGGTGGGCTACAACGGTACGCCCTCGGCGCTCAACGACGACTTTTTTCCGTGGGGTACGAGCGACGACCCGCTGCAGGACAAGCACAACTACGTGGTCCATGCCGAGGCCAACGCCGTGCTCAACTACCGTGGCTCGCTCAAGGACCTCGAGGGTTCCACGGTCTACGTCACGCTGTTCCCGTGCCACGACTGCGCCAAGATTTTGGCTCAGGTGGGCGTGGGCGAGGTCGTCTACCTGGACAACAAGTACGCCGACACCGATGACGGACGCATCAGCCGCCGCATCCTCGACTCCTGTGGCATCAGCTACCGACAGGTTATCGTCGATGTTCATATCGGCACCGAGGGGCGGGCTCAGCAGTAGCGCGTGCCAACGCCAGCTGGCGACAAAACAGCTAAAAGAGTCCCGTCCCAAATTGACTACTCGTGAAAGTCGCGTCTGCGCGCATGGACGGCTCGTGAGCGGGTACACGGCTGTAGTAACATAGCTTCTGTCCGCGGGCGCGCCCGCGTAATTGTGAGAAAGGAGCCCCTGTGGCTGTTAACGAAGAGCTGCTTAAGAAGGTTCTTGAAGAGATTCGCCCCAACCTGCAGGCCGATGGCGGCGATATGGAGTATGTGGGCGTTGACGACGAGGGCGTCGTCAAACTGGAGCTGCAGGGCGCTTGCGCCGGCTGCCCCATGAGCTCGCTGACCCTGTCCATGGGCATTGAGCGTATCCTGAAGGAGCATGTGCCCGGCGTTACCCGTGTCGAGCAGGTCAATGCTTCCGGCGAGGCCGACGACCTGTACGACGAGTATGCGCCGTTTTAAGATGCGAAAGCTGCGGACGGCATACTCCGCATAGACGTTACGCCCAAATATGCGGCTGCGAGCTCAAGGCCCGCGGCCGCATTTGTATGTAGGGAGCAGGGGATCGATATGCTCAACGACCTCTACCATATGCTTGATCCCGTCGCGATCTCGGCGGGCCCCATCACCATCTACTGGTACGGCCTAGCCTACGTGGTCGGCGCCCTGCTCACGGCGGTCGTCATGCACCGCACGCAGCGTCGCTGGGGCTTTAACATCACGATTGACGACCTGACGAGTGTCGTGGTCGGTGTGGTCTTTGGCCTTATCATTGGCGCCCGCCTGTTCTACGTCATCTTTTACGGCGACGGCTACTACTGGGCGCATCCGCTCGAGATCTTTGCCACCAACGAAGGCGGCATGAGTTTCCATGGCGGCCTGGTGGGCGGCATCATCGGCGGCGTGCTCGTGTGCCGCATGTACAAGCTCGACGCATGGACCATTGCCGACCTTGCAGTTATCGGTGCTCCGCTGGCGCTGTGCCTGGGACGTTGCGCCAACTTCGTGAACGGTGAGCTGTGGGGTAAGCCGACCGATCTGCCATGGGGCGTGGTCTTTGGCGGGACTGCGGGCGATATGCCGCGTCACCCCTCCCAGCTCTACGAGGCATTTCTTGAGGGCATCGTGCTCTTTTGCATTCTGCAGGTGCTCAGCCGCAAAAAGCCGCTGCTGCCCCAAGGCACGTTTATGGGCGTGTTTGTGATGGGTTACGGCATCGTCCGCTTCCTCATTGAGTTTGTGCGCGTGCCCGATGCCCAGCTGGGCTATCTGCTTGGCGGCGTCATCACCATGGGCCAGCTGCTGAGCCTGCCGCTCGTGATTGCGGGCCTGGCGCTCATCATCTTTGCCCTCCGCCGCAACCGTCCCCAGCGCATCTACCTCGACGCCTAACCACCAAAACCACCACAAAGGGGACAGGAACCTTTGTGGTGGTTCGCTGGGCAACGATGACAGAACCGTAACGTTTCCCCAGATAAAACCTGCCAAAATAAACCTGTCCCTTTTTTTCAGGTTTCTAGAAAGGCTTTCGGACTGTGAAGGATTCCGATCTCTCCACAACGGCTGCGCGCGACGCTGCCCGCATCGTCTGGTTTAAGCGCTACCCCGCCAAGCAGACGCTCATCGCATTTTTGCTCGCGCTGTTGGCGACCACGGCGTTTTCCATCGATCCCTCCCCGGTGTCGAGCAACGCAGTCTTGGCGATTGACCCCAAAGCCTCGGGCATGCTGTACGTGTGCTACGAGGTGCTCCTCTCGTTTGCCGGCCATACCGACGCGGTCATGCTGCTTGCACTTGCCTGCCTGCTCACCTTGCCGTTTCGCTACGTGTTCTTTGGCCGTGGCGACACCTGGCGTCCATCGATCATTCTGCCGTCGCTGTTCTTCGCCATCTGCATGGTGTTCGGCCGCAGCTACGATCTCACCGATTCGGCCGAGATTGTCCTTGGCGACAAAGCCCGCATCATCTGCGCCTGGATTGGCGGCGCGGGCTGGATGCTCCTAGCGATCGTGGCGTTCTATCTGGCTTTTGAGTGCCTGGATTGGCTGAGCTCTCGGCGCATTCCGTTTTCCGAAGCGCACTTTGGCCGCGTATGGCGTGTGACTCACGCCGTGCTCTCGGTCCATCCCTTTGCCGGCCCCTTCCTGGTGCTTATGATCGCCTGGGCGCCCACGCTTATCGCTTCGCTGCCCGGCCTTTTTATGGGAGATACGGGTGCGCAGATTCGCCAGTGGTTCAACTACCCCAACGGCACGAGTGACTACCTGCGTCTGCTCAATCCCAATGTGTTGCTCAACGGGCATCACCCCGTGGTGCACACGGCTATCATCGGTTCGTGCGTCCAGCTGGGGCTTTCACTGTTCAACAGCGCCAACGCAGGTCTTGCCATCTACACCTGTGCTCAGTTCGTCATCACGGCCGCCTGCATGGCCTATTCCATTTCGTCGCTGCGCAAACTGGGCGTGAGCCTGCCGGTTCGCGGTGCGATCCTGCTGTTCTTCGCGTTTATGCCGATGTTTTCTAACTACGCGGCGTTGCTCACCAAAGACGTGCTCTTTGCCGACGCGTTCTTGGTGCTGCTGGTACAGACCGTCAAGCTCGTGGCATGTGGCTTGCCCCGTCGTGATGCCAATGTCGAGCGAGCGGGCGAGAAAGCCCCTGTGCTCTTTGCTCGCCACGACTGGCTGCTGCTCGCTCTGGGCGCCATGGGTTCCACGTTTCTGCGCAACGGCGGCCTGGTGTTTCCCCTAGCGGCATGCGTAATCGCGGCGGCGTTTTGCGCATGGGACGCGCATGTGGCTCGTCGTGCAGCCAAGCAGACTGGTGCTGCGCCTTCGGGCGCCATCCCGCGTTTCCGCTGGGTTGGCACTCTCGCGGTGCTCGCGCTCTGCCTTGCCTCTAATATGTACTTCACCAAGGTCTTTATGCCGGCGCACGATATCACGCCTGGTTCCAAGCGCGAAATCCTCTCGATTCCGTTCCAGCAGACGGCTCGTTTCGTCCAAAAGCACGACGGCCTCAACTCGGGCGTCAACCCCGCGGTTAAGGAGGACGGCACCATCGTGGAGGCTCCTTGCGACGGCTTGGTGACCGATGAGGAGCGTGCCGTGATCGACCGCGTGCTCAAGTACGAGAACCTGGGTCGCCGCTACAACCCCGACAAGTCCGATGCCGTCAAGAATTGCTTTAACGAGTACGCCTCGCAGGAGGACATCGATGCCTATTTTGAGGTATGGGCCCAGATGTTTAAGAAGGATCCCGAGTGCTATATCTCGGCGCTTATCAATAACTACTATGGTTATTTTTATCCGAGCGCGCGCGATGCCTGGGTCTACAGCACGGCGCGCAGTGCCGAGATTATGGCACGCCCCGATAATCTCAAGTACTTCGACTTCCATCCGGTCGATAGCAAGGTTGTGCGCTGGTGCGACCACCTGATCAACCTGTATCGCGTGGCAGTACAACGCATCCCGTTTATCTCGCTCACCATGAGCTCGGCCACCTATGTGTGGATCATGATCGCCGTGGTGGTCTATCTGCTGCGTCGCCATTCGTGGCGTGCGCTGGCGATCTGGGTGCCGCTGTTGGGCGTGCTCGCCGTGTGCCTGATTGGTCCGTGCAACGGCTCGACTTACATGCGCTACCTGTATCCGGTCATCGCCTGCATGCCCTTCGCCATTGGCGCCACCGTCACCCGCAGCGACTTCCTCTGGTCCTAACTTGGTGCATTGGGGTCAGGTTTCTTTGCACCAAAGGGGGCATCATCACGACGCCTTCATTTTGGGGTTTATCTCGCAGGCCAGTAGGTATATCATAACGACGTTTGTTTATATTGCCCGAGCATCTGCGCTGGGCTTTAGGTCGAAACCGATAGGAGACACGTATGTCCGGACACTCTAAGTGGGCCACAACCAAGCATCGTAAGGGCGCGCAGGACGCCAAGCGTTCCGCCCTCTTCTCCAAGCTCAGCCGCAACATCACCGTTGCTGCCCGTCTCGGCGGTGACCCGCTGCCCGAGAACAACGCCAGCCTCGCCGCTGCCGTTGCCAAGGCCAAGGCTCAGTCCATGCCTAAGGACAAGATCAAGTCCGCTATCGACAAGGCTTTTGGTTCGGGTGCCGATGCTGCCGTCTACGAGAACATCGTGTACGAGGGCTACGGTCCCGCCGGTGTCGCCGTCTACGTCGACTGCCTGACCGACAACCGCAACCGTACCGCTGCTGATGTCCGTTCCGCCTTCTCCCACGCCGGTGGCAACCTGGGCACCTCCGGCTCCGTCGCCTTCCAGTTTGAGCGCAAGGGCCAGATCGTCGTCGCCAAGGAGATCCTGGACGAGAACGCCAAGAAGGAGACCATGATCGCCAATGGTGCTGCCGGTGACGAGGATGAGTTCATGATGGCCATCGCCGAGGCCGGTGGCGAGGACTACGAGGATGCCGGCGAGGAGTGGATCGTCTGGACTACTGCCAACGAGGTCATGGCTGTCTCCAAGGCGCTCGAGGAGCAGGGCGTCCAGGTCAAGGGCTCCGAGACCACCATGGTCCCGACCACCCCGACCGAGGTCTCCGGTGCCGATGCCAAGAAGGTTCAGCGCCTCATCGACCGTCTTGAGGAGCTCGACGACGTCCAGGATGTTTACAGCACCATGGACATGACCGACGAGGTCATCGCTGCCCTCGAGGAGGAGTAGCGCCCGCACGGGTTAAGCCGTGCATATCTGGGCATAATGAAGCGAGCATGCAAGCCTCGTGGAATAGATGAGCCGGATCCGCGTGCGTAGAGCACCGGACCCGGCTCTTTTATAATGATGCGAACCGTTTTGCATTTTGAGAGCCGAGATTTGAAGGGAGCGCCACGTGCGCGTACTCAAACGAGCCCTAGCGATCGTGTATCTTGCCGCCGCCATCGTGGCGCTGGGTACGCTTGTCTGCCAGTTTTGGGGGCCGTATACGTATCGCTTTATGCTGCTGATGCGCGACCCCATGCCGCGCATTGTCGTGACGGCATGCGGCGGAGTTGTGGCGATTGGCGTGCTGGTAAGCTTCTTCCGCCTGATGTTTGCTCGTCGCGAGCCGTCCTGCGTGCATCCGGCGGGGGAGCGCAATATCGAGGTCACCCTTGCGGCGCTTTCTTCGTGTGCTAGGGCTGCTGCCGAGCGCGACGACCGCGTGATGGTCGAGCATGTTGAGGCCCGCGTCCAAGGCCCCGACGATTCGCACGTCCGATTTAAGGTCGAGGCTATCGCGCTTGACGATAAGGACGTGGCATCTCTGGCTACCGCGATGCAGCAGCGCATCGAGGAAGCTTGCGACACCATGCTCGGCACGCCGGGTACGACCACGCGCGTCCGTTTTTTGCCGTCCAAGACTACCGTCCAGACCGTGGAGGTTTCCGGTGAGTGATACCAATCAAGATAAGACCGCTCGTACGCCGCGCCTGACGATTGACCAGAGCGCCACGCCGGCGAGCGAACCTGTTGATTCCAAAGCAGAGGCAACCGAGTTGCAAGACGCGGCAGCCGCGGATTTTGACGAGGCTATGGGTCTCATCAAGGGTACGGGCGCTGCCATCTGGAGCTATGCTGTGCGTCATCCCAACACCACGCTCGGTGCCGTCGCTGGCTTTATCCTCGCCGTGTTGGTGCTCACGCTCGGCCTCTGGGACACGCTTGTCATCGCATTCTTCGTGCTGATAGGCGCCGTAATTGGCCAGATTCGTGATGGCGAGAACGGGATCGTCAACTTCTTCGGCCGTCTGTTTAGCGGCCGCTAATACGTATTCGACTGTCGCATCCGCGGCAGGCATAAGGAGGAACCATGGCTTTTAATACGAAGGTCGATGTAGCCGATACCGAGCTCGTGGAGAACGAGGCGGCCGTCGCCGAAGCCGAGGATGTGACGCTCGAGGATGAGGCGCTCGTCGAGGCCGAGTCCGATGCTGATGAGGACGACGAGGAGGCGGACGAGTCCGAGGACTCGCTGACCTATTCCAACGGCGTGATCGAGAAGATCGTTGCCATGGCCACCCGCGAGGTTCCGCACGTTCTGGGCATGAAGGGTAACCTCATGCACTTTGTGCAGGAGCAGTTTGGTGCCGAGAATCTGACCAAGGGCGTGACGGTCGAGGTCACCGATGACAATCGCGTGGTCGTCAACATCTCCGTCATTATCGAGTACGGTGCCTATGCGCCCGCGATCTTCGACGATGTCAAGGCACGTGTCACCGAGCGCCTTGCCGCGATGACCGGCCTTGAGGTGGCGGGCGTCAACCTGCGCATCGAGGACGTCATCACCCCCGAGGAGTACGAGCACCGCACCAGCCAGCACGAGTAACCTTCCAAAAAGGGACAGGTTTGTTTTGGCAGGTTTTATCTGCGAAAACGTTAAACGGCCGACCGCGCAAGCAAAAGCGTGGCCGGCCGTTATTTGTATGCCCCCCGATGTAGGCATACCGCTCGTCTAACTAGGGGTTGCAATCATCGCGTTCCGCGTTACCCTAATGGGCGCATTGTTTCCAAATTGTTAACGAGGGGTTGCCGTAATGGCCGACGAGCACGAAACAGAAAGCAAGGCATGGGCGATTGAGGCCGCCGCGGCAGAGGCGGCATCGCGTGCTGCCGAGGAGGTGCATCGTCCTCCCGTAGTGCCGATGGAGCGCGTGGTCGATCGCGATGTTATCGAGCGGGGCGAGCGCGCTGGTCGCAAGCGCAGCCAGGAGCCGGGCTTCCCGCGCTTTTTTGCCGAGCTCAATTTGGGCCTGATCCTCACGGCCTTCGCCATCGTTGCGTTTAAAACCCCTAATCACTTTGCTTTTGGCGGCACCTCGGGCGTGTCGGTCATTCTGTCTACGCTGTTCCCGACCCTGCCCGTCGGCGTCTTTATGTGGATTATCAACGCGGTTCTCGTCGTCTTGGGCTTTATCTTTTTGGAGCGCAAGGCAATCCTGTGGAGCGTCTTCGCCTCGTTTGCGTTGTCCGCCTATGTTTCGCTGTTTGAGCTCTTTATTCCGACCGATGTCTCTCTGACGGGTGATATGTGGCTCGACCTGTGCTTTGCCGTCATCTTGCCGGCGCTCGGCAGCGCTATTGTCTTTGACATCGGCGCCTCGACGGGTGGCACGGACATTCTCGCTATGATCCTCAAACGCCGCACCACGCTCGAGATTGGTCGCGCACTGCTGTTGGTCGATATCGGCATCGTGGCCATCGCGGCCTTTTTGTATGGCCCGCGTGTCGGTCTGTATTGCGTGCTCGGCCTGTTTGCCAAGACGCTTGTGGTCGACAAGGCCATCGAGAGCATCCATCTTCGTAAGGTCTGCACGGTCATTTGCTCCGAACCCCTTAAGGTCGAGGAGTTTATCGTCAAGCATCTCAACCGCACAGCGACCATCAGCCGCGGCTACGGTGCCTTCTCGGGCAAGTGCGTGACGGTGATCATGAGCGTGCTGAGCCGTCGCGAGGCCGTGCAGCTGCGCCGTTATGCGCGCGAGGTCGATCCGGGTGCCTTTATCACGATCGTCGACAGCTCCGAGATTGTCGGCAAGGGCTTCCGCGGAACGAACTAGCACAGACGTATTCAACGAACCGCCTGCTGGCGCCGTGTACCTTGCAAATCGGTCATCTTTGAGTATTTGACCCCACATTGGGCAATAATGATGCCAAAGACAACGTTTGCGATCCAAGTGATTCGTTCAAGATACGAAGGGATGATTCTATGTTCTGCTCGCAGTGCGGCGCCCCCATGGGCGATAACGACAAGTTCTGCGGCGTGTGTGGTGCTCCTAATGCCGGTGCCGCTGGCCCCGCTCCCCAGGGACAGCCTCAGCCCCAGCAGTTTGTTCCGCAACCGCCCGTGGCGAATGCGCCAAAGGGCTGTGTGGCTCAGGCGTTCCAAGATATGACTAAGACTCCGGGCGTGCTTCAGCGTGTATGCCAAATCGCGTTTTTGCCGGCGCTGATTTGCGTTGTGTCGGTGCTCGTGTTGTTTATTCCCGTTATTGGCGGCATTGCGGCTGCCATCGGCTTTTTGGCAGCTTGCATTGCGAGTGTGTGCGGTTCCGGCTTCGGTATCGAGTGGGGCCGCGATCTGTCGCTCAAGGTCGATGACGGCATGGATCGTCCGCTGATGCGTTCCACGTCGTTTGGTCTCGGAGTCTTTTCGAGCGTTATTTCGGTCGTGCTCGAGGTTATCGCTGCCATTCCCGTTATCGGTGTAGTGCTTTCGCTGGTGGAGGGCGTGGTAATTGGCGCTGCGGGCTCGTATTCTTATTACGGCTCTTATGCGCTCGAGGCTGCGCTGTTTGGCTCGCTTGGCCTGCTTGTCCTGGCGCTAATTGCCTCGGCGATTCTGGGTGTCTTCTTTAAGATGTTCGCCGACATCGCCGTGATGCACTTTGCGGTGACCGGGCGTGTCGAGAGCGCGTTTTCGCTCGATAAGGTCTGGGCGGCGTTTAAGCACAACAAGACCAAGCTGTTCTGTGCTTCGTTCCTTCCCGAGTTTTTGACGGGCCTGGTCGCCAACGTTGTCACATGGATCTTGACGGTCGTCTTTGGCGCCATTGCCTCTGTCGGTATGTATAGCTACTACTATCGTCCTACGGGTATTGAGGCAATTGTTACCGGCGGTGGCGTCACGCTCGCGCTGTTCTTGGTGCTGGTCGCTTTCGTCACCGTATTTCTTACGGTCTTTGGCAAGATGCTCAAGCACCGTGCCGTTGGCTATTGGGCCGCACGCTATGCAAGCGAGTGGGCCGATGAGGATAAGGACGACGTCCTGACTTTTGTGTTGCCCTTCGAGAAGAAGTCCGCTCCTTCGGGTTACGGTGCTCCGGATGCTTCGCCGGCACCTGCACCCGCTCCCGCGACCGAGCCTGAACCGGCGCCCGAGCCTGAGACGGCATCTGAGCCCGAGCCTGCGCCTGAGCCTGAGCCTGAGCCGGCACCTGCACCTGAGTCGGCGTCCGAGCCAAGCTCCGACGAGGAGTCTCAGGACGAGTAGCCACGCCGCCTGCTATTTGGGGACGGGGTAGAAATGGTAGAAATAGCGCTTGAAGAATGAGCGGGGGCGGACGTTTCGATACGTCCGCCCCCGCTCTGCTTTAGCCAGGCTGTTATGGATGGGTGTGACGACTACTCGTCGTGCTTCTCCTCGCGGCGTGCAGCAGCGCGTGCGTCGTGGATGCCCTTGATCGCGGCATGGCGAGCCGTTCGGGCATCATGGATGGCGTCGCGAGCCTCGGCGGTCGTCGCCTTGGCAGAGCGCAACTTGGCGGCCAGATCGGGGTTGGTTTCGGCGACCGCGGTAATCGCGGGGCCGTCGAGCTCCTCTTGCGTGGGCTCGGCCAAAAAGTCGATGGCATACTGGGCTGCAACCATGGAGCCCTTGGCCAGCACGCTCTCGTCAATCTTGTAAAAGCAGGAATGTTGGGCGTACGTGGCGCCAATCTTGGGGTTGCGCGTACCTACAAAGGCGAGCACGCCCGGTACGCGGCGCAGGTACTCCGAAAAATCCTCGCCCGAGAGCGTGCCGCGATAATGGCCTTGGCCGGCGGGGCCCAGACACTTAATTACAGCCTGACGGCAGCGCTCGCTCGAGGCCGCGTCGTTTTCGACCTTGTAGTTGGCGATGGTGTAGTCGGTGAGCTCTGCCTCGGCGCCCAAGGCGGCCGCGGTATGCTCCACGATGCGGCGCATAAGCTCCGGCATTTCCTCGTGGGTCGAATCGCCGTAGGTGCGCACCGTGCCGGCGAGGTAGGCCGTGCCGGCGATAACGTTGCGCGCGGTACCGCCGTGCAGCTCGCCAACGGTGATGACGGCAGGCTCGTATGGGCTGATTTCGCGCGAAACGATGGTCTGCAGGGCGTTGACAATCTCGGCGGCAACCATGACGGCGTCGTGACCGCGCTGGGGCATGGCACCATGGCACGAGGTGCCGCGGACATCGATGCGGAACCAGTCGGTATTGGCCATGCGCGGGCCGGGCTCGCAGCTCACAGTGCCGGTGTCGACCTCGCTCCAGATGTGCGCGGCGTAGGCGCCATCGACGCCGTCGAGCACACCCGTGCCGATCATGAGCTTAGCGCCCTGGCCGTTTTCCTCGCTGGGCTGGAATACGATGCGGACTTCGCCGTGGATGTCGTCGGTCATATGGCGCAGGATTTGCAGCGTTCCGAGCATCATGGCGATATGGCAGTCGTGGCCGCAGGCGTGCATGCAGCCCTCGTTGACGCTGGCGAACTCCTCGCCGGTCTGCTCGGTGACGGGCAGGGCGTCGATGTCGGCGCGCAGCAGGATGCGGCGGCGTGGCGTGCCGTCCTCGCGGTAGGCATCCGACGCGGTACCGCGAAGCGTTGCCACCAAGCCGGTCTTGAGCGGACGCTCGTAGGGGATATTCATGGCGTCGAGCTGGTTGGCGATGTCGGAGGTCGTGCGCTCCTCGGCAAGGCTCAGCTCCGGGTGCTTATGGAAGTGCCGGCGCTGCTTGATGATATATGGTTCAAACTCGGTAGCGATATCTTTGATGGCTGCGGTGACGTCGTCAGCCGCGCGAGCCTCGGTCGCCGCCATAATCTGCTGTGCCTTGGTCTTCGTCATGGTCGATTTGCTCCTTGCTGGGTTGATCGCAAAATCGTACAGGCTCTCTCCAGTATGCCACCTGCCGCTAGGGCTGGTAAAGTTGCCGTTTGCCGCTTGGGGTTTTGTTACAAGGGCGGGGGAGTACACTCGGGGGTGTTGAATTTCCTGCCAGAGATGGGGATGCCCATGCAACATATCGATCGGATTATCCGCTCCAAGAACGTCTTTACCGCGCAAGACGGCATCGATACCACCCGCGAGCTGGCGATTGCCATCGCAGGCGACCGTATCGTCGCAGTCGGTGCGCCCGATGACGTGATCGCCGCCGCTCCCGCCGCTACGTCGGTTATCGACTACGGCGAGCAGTTTGTCTGCCCCGGTTTCCATGACGCTCATCTGCACTTCTTCCATACCTCGGTCGGTTCCTCGCCGTACATGCTCATGGATATGGGCACGTCCGAGGCGGCGCTGGTGCAACATGCGCTCGAGTTTTCCCAGGACCTGCCCGACGACGCTTGGGTTGTGACGCAGGGCTGGCGCGACTACCGTTGGGACCCGCCCGAGCATCCTACCAAGGCGTCGCTCGATGTGGCATTCCCCGATCGTCCCTGTGTTATGTATTCGGGCGACGGGCACACGCTGTGGCTCAACAGCCGCGCACTCGATGCACTCGGCGTCACGCGCGACAGCGAGCCGCCAGCGGGCGGCAGCTACGACAAGGATGCAAACGGCGGGCTCACGGGCATTGCTCACGAGGCAGCTGCTATGCAGCTGCTACCGCGCTGCCTTGAGTGGCTGGGCGAGGATCGCATCGCAAGCGCTTACGCCGATCAAATGAGGCGGATGGCCGAGCAGGGCATCACCTCGATCTGCGATATGTCGCTCATGCCCATGCCGGGCTGCGATTTTATCCGCGACGACGTTTACGACAAACTGCAGGCAGCCAGCAAGTTGGGCATCCGAGCCCATCTGTTCCCCACGCTGTTGGATGACCAGTCGCGCTTGGAAGAGCTGCAGACCCGCTACGCGAACAACGCGCTGCTCTCGGCGCCAGGCTTTAAACAGTTCTTCGACGGCGTGTCGAGCGAGCATACGGCGTATCTCACCGAGCCCTATACCAACCCGCGCTTCCCGGGCGACCAGGGCCGTCTGACGGTTCCCGCCGAGCGCATGCGCAAGCTAGTTCTGGCTGCCGCGGAGCGCGGCCACACCGTGCGCATCCACGTCATCGGCGACGGTGCCATCCATGCCGCGCTCGATATCTTTGAGGAGGCCGCGGAACTGTACGGCCTGCCCCAGCACGGCCATAACACGCTCGAGCATCTGGAGAACCTCTTGCCCGAGGACATTGACCGCCTGCGCAAGCTTAACGTGGTTGCCTCGAGCCAGCCCTGTCACATTACACTCGACCCGGGCGGCCCCGAGCGCGACCTGGGCCTGGAGCGCAGCCGCATCATGTGGCCGTTTGCGACCTATAAGCAGCGCGGCATCCGCCAAGCCTTCGGCACCGATAGCCCCATCACAGCTGTTACAAGCATGAACGTGCTCTACACGGCTATCACGCGCCAGGATCCCAAAAGCCACTGGCCCGAGGGCGGCTGGTTACCGAGCGAGCGCATCGATGCAGCAACAGCCCTGCGCAACTACACCCTGGGCAGCGCCTATGCAGCGGGCGACGAGCAAAACCTCGGCAGCTTGGAGCCCGGCAAGTATGCCGACCTGGTAGTCCTGGACCAAAACCCGCTCACCGTTGACCCCCAAGAACTGCAAGCCACCAAGGTTCAGGCCACCTACCTGGCAGGTAACTTGATTTACGAGCGCTGACGTTCATACCGCACCGTTAAACGCGGCTCGGGCAGTCTATTTTGGGATGGCGCTCGAGCCGGATTTGTTTGCCGATGGGGGTTCGTTAGGAGCGTCCCCGCTCTGCTGGATTTGGGCGCGGGGTTGAGGTGCTGCTGCCTCGTGCGCTCAATTTGGACATCAGCAATGCTGTCTCTTGGTGTTTTGCATACTTCCCATTACAGATTGCATAAAAAGGCTGGGATGTCCTTCCTGATCCTGATGTACCCCCGCCCGTGCCGTGCAAAAAACGGAGTATTCAGCACCACGAGCTCTGCCGGTGCCGCTGCAGTCGGGTGGCATTGCGGAGATCGACGTCATTTGGGGTCCGGTGCGGCGCGAGGCATGCCTTTTTGTCTTGACGGGGTTCGCCTGCCGACTCAAATCGCCGGTCGAAGGCGTCCTTGGGACCAATATGGTGTGTCTGGCGCGTATGCAGCCGTCCTGGTCTGCTGAAAACTCCCAAAAATGCACGATGCTCCCTAGGGGACCCGTGCTCGCAGCGAAAATCATGCCCATGTCGCTATCCGCATCGCCATTTTGCTGCACTGACTTTTCTGAATGCCGGGCCCTAGTTAGTCAACCTGGCTCCCGGGGCGGACCGGAGGGCATGAAGTTTGTCGCGAGTTCCGCACGCAAAGGAAAGCACTTAATGTGCTTTCCGTCTTGCGCAGGACTGTAGAGCAGCAAACTTCATGCCCTCCGGTCCGCCCCGGGAGCCACTGCTAAGTTATCCCCCGGCATTCAGAAAATCTAAGTGCCAAAAAATAAGATTTTTTGACTCCGTGTTGTATAACCCGCCATTCGTGGGTACCATTCAACGCGTACGCAAACAAAAAGGGTTAATTCGCGTGGTATAACCGCGCGGCCCAAAAAGGAGGAGACAAGCATGTCGTCTTTGAAGCCGCTTGCAGATCGTGTTCTGGTCAAGCCCGACGAGGCCGAGCAGAAGACCGCTTCTGGTCTGTATATTGCCAGCAACGCTCAGGAGAAGCCGCAGCGCGGCACCATCGTTGCCGTGGGCGCCGGCAAGGTCAACGACAAGGGTGAGCGCATCCCCATGGACGTCAAGGTCGGTGACGTTGTCATCTACGGTAAGTTCGGTGGCAACGAGGTCAAGGTCGACGGCGAGAAGTATCTGCTGATGCGCGCCGACGACATCTACGCTGTCGTCGAGGCCTAGTCTCGTCAGAATCTCTGATTCGTCTTTGAACGCGCCCGCCGCATAGGACTCGGAAGCGGCGACGCGAGTCACATTTCTTTTGGAGGATTACCTACCATGGCAAAGAACATTACGTTCAACACCGATGCCCGCGCTAAGCTTGCCAAGGGCGTCAACACTCTGGCCGACGCCGTTACCGTCACCATGGGCCCCAAGGGTCGCTACGTTGCGCTGCAGCGCACGTTCGGTGCCCCGACCATCACCAACGACGGCGTTTCTGTCGCCAAGGAGATCGAGCTCGAGGACAACATCGAGAACATGGGCGCTCAGCTGGTGAAGGAGGTCGCCACCAAGACCAACGACACCGTGGGTGACGGCACCACCACCGCAACCCTGCTCGCCCAGGCCATCGTCAACGACGGCCTGCGTAACGTCGCCGCTGGCGCCAACCCGCTGGCCATCCGTCGCGGCATCGATAAGGCCGTCAACGCCGCCGTCGCCGAGATGAAGAAGCAGGCCAAGCCGGTCGAGACCAAGGAGCAGATCGCTTCCGTCGGTACCATCTCCGCCGGTGACCCCGAGGTCGGCGAGAAGATCGCCGAGGCCATGGAGGTCGTGGGCAAGGACGGCGTCATCACCGTCGAGGATTCCCAGACGTTCGACATCACCATCGACACCGTCGAGGGCATGCAGTTTGATAAGGGCTATGTCTCCGCTTACTTCGTCACGGACAACGACCGCATGGAGGCCGTGATGAAGGATCCGTACATCCTCATCACCGACCAGAAGATCTCCAGCGTTCAGGACATCATGCCCGTTCTCGAGGCTGTCCAGCGCGCTGGCCGTGGCCTGCTCATCATCGCTGAGGACATCGACGGCGAGGCTCTGCCGACCCTGGTCCTCAACAAGATCCGTGGCGCCCTCAACGTCTGCGCCGTCAAGGCCCCGGGCTACGGCGATCGCCGCAAGCGCATCCTCGAGGACATCGCCGTCCTCACCGGTGGCCAGGCTGCCCTGGACGAGCTGGGCGTGAAGGTTGCTGACATCACCGCCGATATGCTCGGTACCGCTAAGTCCGTCACCATCTCCAAGGACAACACCGTCATCGTCGGCGGCGCTGGCTCCAAGGAGGCCATCGACGCCCGTATCGCTCAGATCAAGGGCGAGATGGAGAACACCACCTCTGACTTCGACCGTGAGAAGCTCCAGGAGCGCCTGGCCAAGCTCTCCGGTGGCGTTGCCGTCATCAAGGTCGGCGCTGCTACCGAGTCCGAGCTCAAGGAGATCAAGCACCGCGTCGAGGACGCCCTGCAGGCTACCCGCGCTGCTGTCGAGGAGGGCATCGTCGCCGGTGGCGGCGTCGCCTTCATGGACGCTGCTCCTGCGCTCGACGCCGTTGAGCTCGACGACCCCGAGGAGAAGATCGGTGTCGACATCGTCAAGAAGGCTCTGACTGCTCCGGTCGCTACCATCGCCAAGAACGCTGGCTTTGAGGGCGCTGTCGTGGTCGACAAGGTTGCCGAGCTGCCCGCCGGCCAGGGTCTCAACTCTGCCAACGGCGAGTGGGGCGACATGATCGAGATGGGCGTCCTCGACCCCGTCAAGGTCAGCCGCGTCACCCTGCAGAACGCTGCTTCTGTCGCCAGCCTGATCCTCATCACCGAGGCTACCGTCTCCGATGTGCCCAAGAACACTCAGCTTGAGGATGCTATCGCTGCCGCTACCGCTGGTCAGCAGGGCGGCGGTATGTACTAAGGCCGACAAGGTCTAGAACTCCCACCGGGAATCCGGGGGCGGGACGGGGGTTTCTCTCCGGAACGTCCTCGGACATGCAAAGAGGCTCCGCATCGCGCTTCGCGCTGCGGAGTCTCTTTGCGTCCTGACGCTCCTATTTGGCAAGGTGTTTTTTAGAATCCATTTTGCGCTC
>OGQA01000404.1_pt1 | contig 23209 bp, 18 predicted proteins | sample 1553011 | NCBI WGS metagenome assembly OGQA01 (sample SAMEA2580256, study PRJEB22360) | human gut metagenome | biome: human gut; feature: human-associated habitat; material: faeces | place: Denmark | collected 2008/2010 | reverse complement strand
ACCCCTTTGCGGTTTCTGCATCATAATCACAAACGTTCCCAGCCTTGGAAACACTCGCTTGAGCGGCGATGCTCTCTCAATCTGTTTCTATCATACTGCGAACGTTGTCAAAAATCACGCCAGTGTTGCACAAATCGCACAAATTATCAAAATAACCGGGTAAACCGCGTAAAAAGCCCATTTCGTCCACTGATGCTTATAGCCCAGCTTGCCGTTGTAGTAGTGCACGAACGCCACGCCCGGCGCGATCATCATCACGGCGCCGAACAGGCCGGCTGTGAACATCATCGAATTCTCATACTGGCGCATCAGAGCGAAAATCAGCACGAAGCCAAGCGTCACCGAACCGATGCTCATCATGTGCTGGCGTAGGCCGATACGCAGCAGCAGGTCCCACAGCAGACCAATCACCACCAGTCCGACCGACAACAGCACCTTCATGGCCTTCTGATAGCGCGACGCCACCCAGTCGAGCGCGGCAAGCACAACAAACGCAACGAACAGGCCGAAAACGGGATTCTGCGAGCCCAGGTCGAAAGCCTTATGCGATGTGGCGAGGTCGTACGGCACCTCGCACACCACGGCGAGAATGAACAGCTGCAGGCCGTACGCGACCCGGCTGTGCGTTTCACGGAAACCCTGCACCAGCAGCCACGCGTAGATCGGAATGGCGAACCAGGACACCACTTCGCTCAGGACCATCGCCGTCAGCGACGTCATATTGTTGGTATCGGAGCCGAAGAACAGCGGCACGATGGTGGTGCTGCCGGCGGACAAGGCCAACGCCACCGCGCCGATGACCTTAAGTTGGAACACCGTCAGTCCGCGACGTTTTTTCCTGTTGCGGCGAGCGCCGCCGAATCCGATTTGGTCGGTCGAATCGGTTCGAGCTCCCTGCTCGGCATAGCCTTCCATATGTCCTCCTATTGCGATTTTTCCGCGCGTCGCACGTGGCACGTGCACCTTACGCACGCCTTACGCACGTATGCCTTTTACGACTTGCGACTTTCCCGCACGCCACAGCGGCTTCCCGCACGTCCCATGCGATTTAAGCTCAGCGCCCACCGCGCGCCTTATGCGTCCAGCACGAATTTCAGCAGCCCGTCGTAGTCGGCTCCGGTAAACGAACATACCGCATGTGCCGAAACGTCCGGGTCGTCCGCCGGTGAAATTTCCGTGCGGAAGTATGCCGCGTCGAGGCCGGCGGAATTGGCGCCGATGATGTCGTTGCGCTCGTCGTTGCCGACCATGAGCGCGTGCTTGGCGGTGACGAATTCACGGTCGAGCGCCAGCATGTACAGGTCGCGTGCGGGCTTGCGGATTTTCTCTTCACTGGAGATGATCACGTCGTCCAGTACGCCGGCAAGGCCGGTCTCTTCCAGTTCGGGGCGTGTGTAGCAGGCCTGCGCGTTGCTCAGCAGCGCCACGACCATGCCGGCGTCCTGCAGTTGTTCGATCATGTCGAGCGCGCCGGGGTACAGCCGGAACAGGCTGGTGCTGCCTTGGCGGAACGCCCATGCGGCTTTCAGCGCGGCCTGCGGTAGCGCGAGTTTCTTTTCCGCTTCCTCGCTGCGATTCATGAGCAGGGACCGGTAGACCGGCAGGATGTCGAATTCGTCCCACCCGTTGCGAACGATTGCACGGTCGGCTTGATGGACCATTTCGCGGGCCTCAAGTTTTTCGAAGCGTTCGCGCATTTCGTCGACCGATTCGTAGTCGGCACCCAGTTCGCAAACGCAGTCATATAGCGCCTGCCAGGCGGTTTCGCTCTGTTCGTCTGTACGAATGTCGATCAACGTCCCGTAGAGGTCGAAAAATACCACTTCATATCGTGGATTATGAGCTCCGGCTCCCACTTCTCGTATCCTTTCTGGTTTTCCGGCCCCATTGCCGTATCTGTTACGGCAACCGCAGCTTTGCGGTCGCCGTTTTGTAGCTTCCCTACTGAGAGTATTACTGCAACCGCCAGATTGCAAACGTATGCGGTGGAACAATCAAATAATCGCCATCACCTGCGCTCACATTGCCTTCCACCGGACTGACGGACGAGCCGAGACCACACCAGTATCTCCGTATTCCGCCAATCGGTTCCAAACCCGTTACGGCCACGTCAATAACGCCGACGTGTCTGCCTGGATTGGCGGCCATCAGATAATCGCCGACGCGGAACACGAGTTCGTCGCCTTCCGTATCGACGATATTGCGATTGCCGTCGAACCACTGTGGATCAGACTTGCGCAATGCAATCAACTTCGCGTAATACTCAATCAAATCGCGCTTCTGCCATGCACGGTTCCAATCGAGCCAGTTAAGCTCTTTGGCGGAATCGTAAGAATCAGAGCTGCCGAATTTGGTACGTGCGAACTCCTCGCCGGACAGCATGAACGGGATGCCAGCGGAGGTAAGCGTGATACCCACAGCCAGCTTGTTGGCGTCCATCACGTCGGTCAGCGCGGCCGCAATCTGCGGACCGACACCGGCCAGCCCTTCCGCCGAGAAATCGGCGTCATACATGACTTTTGGCACATCCACGGTATTTTCGTTAACGCCTTCGGCCACGGTGCTGCCCAACGAACCAGCCGCAAAGCTCGCGCACAACTTGTCCCACAGCGTGAGGTCGTCGTGCGCGGACACGTATTGAATGACCTGGCCTGCCACTCCTTCCGAATGTTTGCCGCGACGCCACGCGTCCACGGCCTCACGCGCAGCCGCTACGTTCTCGTGCATGCCACCGTTCACATAACCCGGGCGGTCCGAGAAGAACACATGGCCCTTGATGGTGTCTCGCGTGGTGTCGCAGAAGTGGCCGATGCGACTGTCAAGCTTCGACAGGCCTGACTTGTCAGCCAGCACGGTGTCGCTGGGCAGCGGCGCGGTGGCGCCCGCGGACCACGGTTCGCCGTACATGAGAATGTCGCGTCCACGGCCGGGAATCTCATCCAGAGCAGCACGCACGGCATTCATGGTGTCCACGTCAATCAGACCCATCAGGTCGAAACGGAAGCCGTCCATGTGGTATTCGCGCGCCCAGAACGTCACGGATTCCACGATGAACCGGCGGAACATCTTGCGTTCGGTAGCCATATCGCAGCCGCAGCCGGATCCGTTGGCCAGCGCGCCGTTGGGCTTACGGCGCAGGAAATAGTCCGGCACCGACCGCTCAAACCAATTATCGGGCGAGAACATGTGGTTGTAGACCACGTCCATGATCACTTTGATGCCGGCGTTGTGCAGCGCCTGCACCATCTGCTTCACTTCGCGGATGCGCACCGACCCGTCGAACGGATTGGTGGAATACGAGCCTTCCGGCACGTTGTAATTGACCGGATCGTACCCCCAGTTGTAGCGATCGCAGGTCTCTTCGTCCACGGAACCGAAATCGTAAATCGGCATGAGCTGCACCGCGGTGACGCCAAGTTTCTTGAGATATGCGATGCCCGTGGGAAAGTCGGGATGCCCGTCCAGAGACGTACCGTCGTCGGTGAACGCCAGATACTTGCCCCGATGCGATTCGGGGAAACCGCCGGCGGGATCATTGCTGAAATCGCCCACATGGGTTTCCCAGACCACCGTCTGCGCAAGCGGCACGTCCGGCATATGGTCGCGGTACCAACCATCCGGATTGGTGCGGCTGAAGTCCACGACCATGCTGCGCCGGCCGTTCACACCGGCCCCGCGCGCCCACGGGTCGGCGATGCGGTCGACGGAACCGCAATCGCGTTCGATCAAAAAGTCGTAATACACGCCGTGCATGTTGTCGGCGAAATCGTACGTCCAGGAACCATCGGATTCCGGACGCATCGTATACTGTCCAATCAGAGCGTCGCCGCTTTCCCCCATGGAGCCACGCGAGAACAGTCTCAGGGTCACCTTCTGTGCGGAAGGAGCCCAGAGAGCGAACTGGGTGCCGGTTTCAGTAACAACGGCACCCAGCGGCCGTTCCAGACACAGCGGGAACGGTTCGGCGACGCTCGTGTTCGGCTGTGCGAAGCTGTCTACGAGCGTCATATCCTTTGCCTTTCTTTAGCCCTTCACGGAGCCCGACATGGACTCCTGATAGAAGCGCTGCATCACAATGAACAGGATGGCGATCGGAACGGAGATCACGACCGCGGCCGCGGCGAAGCGGGCAAACCAGTTCTGGATATATTCCTTCTGCAGCATGAGCCACAGGCCCAATGCCACGGTGTAGTTGGATTGCGTACGGCAGATCACCTTGGCCATGACAAAGTCGAGCCACGGGGTCAGGAAGCCGATGATGGCCTGGTAGACGATCATGGGCTTGCAGATCGGGATGATGATCTTATGGAACACCTGGAAACGGGTGCAACCGTCGAGCAGGGCGGCTTCGTCCAGCGAGGTCGGAATGGTGTCCATATAGCCCTTCATCACGTAGAAGCCAGCGCCGGAACCGGCGGAGTACACGAGAATCAACGCCACGGTAGTCATGGTGCCGCTTGACAGGCCCAAGGCCTTCAAGATGAAGTAGATGGCGGTGACGGCCATGATACCCGGGAACATGCCAAGAATCAGCACAACGTTCATGAAAGTCTTGCGCACACGGAAACGCATACGGCTCATGCAGTATGCCACGGAGAGCACGAAGATCAGAGAAATCGCACAGGTGAAGCAGGCGATGATGAACGTGGTGCCGAACATCTTCGGGAAGTCCAACACGTTGCGGTCGGTGAACAGCACCCTATAGTTGTCCAGAGTCCACTCCTTCGGGAAGAAGGAGCTGGTGTACGGGGCGGTGTTCTTATTGAACGACTCCGCGAACACCCATACGATTGGGACGAGCCAGATGACGGCCAGAATGGCCAGGAACAAGTGGGCGAACACGTCGCCGGTGATACGGCGGATCTTCTGGTCGTGCAGAAGGCCGTGGCTTTCCACTTTGGTTGCGGAATGCTTGTTGCTCATCGGAATGCCTCCTCATTCTTATAGGAGCCGGAATTGCGGTAGGTGATCAGCGAAACGATGGCCAACACGACGAAGGTCATGATGCCGATCACGGCACCGAGATTGTAATCCTGCTTGTCCACGGTCAGCTTGTACAGCCAGGTGATAAGCAAATCAGTGGAGCCTGCGGAATCGCCCAATGGCGTAGGATCGCCGCCGGACAGCAGGTAAATGACGTTGAAGTTGTTCACATTGCCCGTGAAGGTGGTGATCAGATACGGGGTGAGCACGAAGATAATGTACGGCATGGTGATCTTAGTAAAGATCTGCCACCAGTTGGCACCGTCGATCTTCGCCGCCTCATACTGATCGGCCGGAATGTTCTGCAGAATACCAGTGATCTGCATGATGGTGTACGGAATACCGACCCACAGGTTGATGACGATTACGGTGACACGGGCCCAAGTGGCGTCGGTGAAGAACGGCAGCGGGCCGTCAATCCAACCCCACGTCTGCAGCATGCGGTTCACCGCACCCTGCGGCTGGAGCATGGTGTGCATGACCAGCAGGGACACGAACTGCGGAACGGCGATGGACATGGAGAAGCAGGCACGCCAGAAACCCTTGAAATGGGTGGTCTTGCGGTTGATGATCATGGCCACGAACATGCCGAAGAAGAAGTTCAGGAAGGTGGCGAAGAAGGCCCAGACCAAGGTCCACACCAGCACGCGTCCGAACAGTGCGGCGTTAACGGTGCCGCCGCTGTTGGAGAAGACCTTGGCGAAGTTCTCAAAGCCGACCCAGTGGAACAGCACGAGGTGCTTGTGGTCATAGCTGGTGAATGCCATGGAAATCATGAAGATCAACGGAAGCACAGTGAACACGGCAATGCCCAGCGTGGGCAGGAACATCAGCAGGACGTGAGCCTTGGCATCGAGCAGCTCGCGGACATCGTCCATGAAGCTCGGAGCCTTGCCGTTCTCCTCGAGCAGCACCTGGGACTTGTATGCAGAGCGCACGGACATGACCCACAGGCCGATGAAGGCAGCGGTGATAACCAGAGTGGCGACACCGTACAACAGGATGACCACGGAACGGTCAGGTTCGGTGTAGACCCAGAAGCCGTCGACCAGCTTCTTGCCGCCTGCATTGGTGCCCAAGGTCGGCAACTTGGAAAGATAGTCCACACCATTGATTGCCATGAACACGAAGTATGCGATTTCCAGCGCCAGCATGGCAATGCCCTTGACATACTGCTTGCGCACGATATCGCCAAGACCAAACACCACTGCGGAAAGCTTAGTGAACAGGTCACCACGCCGGAACGCCGCCCTTACCGTGTAAGGCGACGGAGAAACATAATCAGCACCCTGCTTCCGAAGGCGCTTCATCTCCCGCGGGGAAAGAGTTGTTGCTGTCATTTCGACTGCCCTCTCATATGGATATTGAAAGATAAAAAAAGCTTTGCTCCCGGACAAGGGGAAGGAGAATTTAAAAACCTTGCCCGGGAATGCAAAGCTCGGAGGAGGAGTGAGCCACTATGCAAAGTGGAGAGAGACACCGCGACTCGAAGCGTCTCTCAAAGCTGCAGGATGGCTGGGGGATTTGGCAGTGCCAACCACCTGCATTCTTCAGTTATTGGATTTTTAGAATTACTGATTTCACTCAGCGATCTTGCCACCGGCCTGCTTGACCCAATCCTGGTACTTGGCGGCAGCGTTGTCCTTGGTGATTTCCTTGTTGACCAGGGCCTTGCCGAAGGTTTCGGCCGGAGTCCACCAATCGTTCATGCCAGACAGACCGGACTGCAGGAGGGCGGTGTTGGCCATGGTGTCGGCCTGGGCCTTGGCTGCGACGTCGTCGGTGGTCAGATCAGACAGGGACTTGTCGGTCGGCGGGATGGCGCGCATCTCGTAGTGCAGCTTCTGAGCTTCGGTGGAGCCGAGGTAAGCCGCGAACTGAGCGGCGGCCTTCGGGTTCTTGGCGTTCGGGTTGTAAGCAGCGGCCTTGGTGGCGGCGAAGGACTTCATCTGCTTCTTCTGGCCGTTCACGGTGAAGGTCGGCAGAGAGGTGGCGGCGTAGTTGTCACCCAGGGCCTCCTTCACGTCCTTAGCGGACCAGGTACCGGAGAACAGCACGTCGGCGGAGCCATCCTTGATGGCTGCGAGGCCGGAAGCGCCATCGTCGTTGGAGAAGTTCGGGTTGGCGACCACATCAACCAGATAAGAGGTGATATCGGCGCCGTCCTTCGGGAAGACCATGCCTGCGTCAGCATCATTGCCCTTCTCGCCGAACAGGCTCAGGCCATCATAGAAGCCGTTGATGTACCAAGAATTCTGCAGGGAGAACGCGACCTTGGCCTTGGAAAGGATGGTATCGAAGTCCTTGGCCTCATCCTCGGTGATCTTGGACTTGTTGTAGTACATGAACCACGTGTTGTCGGTGTACGGCACGCCATAGAGCTTGCCATCGGTGCCGGTGACGGAGTTGACTTCGAGGTCGCCGTTCTGTTCCTTCACCTGCTTCTCAGCGTCGGTGCCCAGCTGGCCAATGGCCTTGGCGTCCATTAGAACACCCAACTGATCGGAAGCGAACATATAGACATCGGCCGCCGCGGACGGATCAGTGCTGACCTGCTTGGAAGCATCGCCTTCGGAGACCACGTCATTCTTCCACGTGATATTGTATTCCGGATGCGCCTTGGCGAAGTTCTCTTCGACCTTGCCCAGCCAGTTGGTGTCCTTGGCCTGGTCTTCCTGCGGGGCCCACACGCTCAGCGTGACGGCCTCGGTGGAGCCGGAAGCGTTCTTATCGCCACCGTCGGAGGAGCCACCGCACGCAGCGAGCGGAACCAGCATAGAAACGGCAGCAGTAAGTCCGATTGCCTTCTTCCAATCGATCTTCATTGATCTTCCTTTCCTCACATAACCTTGTGTTCCTCAACATCTCCGGTTAAATGGTACGGACCAAAACCCTGCATACGTTCACATCATCGTTCTTGGATGATTACCAACAACACTGGGGCCACCAAAAATGTATCAGTGATTGTTAGTGTAGCACGTTTCTGCCAACGTTTGCAATTCAGCGTTATGATTGTTTCAAAGAAACACCGCAAACCGCGAAATATCAAGGAGACACACCCTCATGCTTCCCCCCGCGAAACACCCCCACCCCAAATGGCTTGCCGACGCAATTTTTTATGAAATCTATCCACAGTCCTTCGTCGACTCCAATGGCGACGGCATCGGAGACATCCCCGGAATCACTTTAAAACTGGACTACATCAAGGATCTCGGATGCAACGCGATCTGGCTCAATCCCTGTTTCGACTCGCCATTCAAAGACGCCGGCTACGACGTGCGCGACTACAAAAAGGTGGCATCACGCTACGGCACCAACGACGATCTCATTGCGTTGTTCGACGCCGCCCACCGGCGCGACATGCACGTGATCCTCGATCTCGTGCCAGGCCACACCAGCGAGGAACACGAGTGGTTCCACCGCAGTTGCAAGGTCGAGCGAAACAATTATTCCGACCGCTACATCTGGACAGACTCATGGATCTCCGGTGGCGACGGACTGCCATTCATCGGCGGCGAATCGCCCCGCAACGGTACCTACATCTTGAACTTCTTCAAATGCCAGCCGGCGCTCAACTACGGTTTCGCGCACCCCGAACGTAGCTGGCAGAAGCCAGCCCTTGGTCCGGACGCGAAGGCCACTTGCGACGCGATGGTGGACGTCATGCGGTTCTGGCTTTCCCGTGGCGCAGACGGCTTCCGCGTGGATATGGCCGACAGCCTCGTCAAAAAGGACGATGAGGGCAAGCCTTATACCATCCGCACCTGGCAGTACATGTTCGCCCGGATCCGCCCGGCCTTCCCCGAAGCCGCGTTCGTTTCGGAATGGGGACGGCCAGAGGAGTCGATGGCCGCCGGCTTCGACATGGATTTCTATCTCGATTGGCGTTGGGACGGCGTTCCCAACGGCTACAACATGCTGTTGCGCAACGTGGACGACCCGTTGAGCCGCAAGGGCGACAAGAGCTATTTCAACGCCGATTCCGGCACGCCGATCAGCGAATTCCTGGACGAGTACGAGCCGCGTCTGCGCGAAGCGGAAACGGCCGACGGAAATTTTAATTTCATCACCTGCAACCACGACACCGCACGCGTGGCGCCGCGACTGTCGCAGCGCGAAATCGCCCTGGCATACTGCACGCTGTTCGCGATGCCGGGCGTGCCGTTCCTGTATTACGGCGACGAAATCGGCATGCGATACCGCGCACTGCCCGGCAAAGAAGGCGGCTACGTGCGCACCGGTTCGCGCACACCGATGCAGTGGGGTGCAAACGACGCATCCGGAGCACTTCACGTGTCCGATTCTGCAGAATCGGACACTCGGGCTGGCGATGTGACCGGTGGCAGCTACCTGCCCACCGACCCGTCCGCCGACGCCCCGACCGTCGCCGCACAGCAGGCCGACGCCGAATCACTGTGGCATACGGTGCGCTCCATACTCCACGTCAAGGGGGAATGCGACGCCTTGCGGTCGGGGGCTACGTTCCATGCAATCGAACGCGATAGAGTGTTCGTTTTCGAGCGTTCCACCCACCTGCAGAAGCTGATCATAGCCGTCAATCCAAGCCGCGATTGCAAAGCTTTGCAGTTACCAGATGGTAGTTATCGGACGATTTTCAGCATCGGCGAAAACGAAATTAGCGGCACTTCGCTGCGTCTAGGTCTGCAAAGCTTTGCAATTCTCGAAGCCGAGTAGCAGACGAGCAATGCCCCGTTGGAATAATCGTTTGCAATGCGGAGCGCTGCGCCTTCGTATTGCAAACGATAGTCAATATGGAAAAACAATTCCGGTTATCTATATTCCTGAAATTAGAGCAAAATCGCAATATAGCAACACTCTCTTACCGCAAAACACGCTTTGAAAACGATATCATACCGTGATATAGTTATCTTTGGTGCGAATGCCACCAGCATCGAAGCTGCGGCAATCGCAAGCAATGTAGCATGTCAGCCGTCACAAACGGCGCGGAAAGAAGGGACCTATGACACAGACCCAGCAGACCGAAAGCGCAGAACGCATCGCACGGCCTCTTATCCAGCTCGCCAAGCTCAATGGCATTTCCACGTCGTATATCGACCAGCTCGGCACCTATGTGGAAATCCGCGACGAAGTGCTCGTCTCCGTATTGGCCGCACTCGGCGTGGACGCATCCAGCGACGAAGCGATCACCGCCTCCTATGCGGCGACCCAGCAGCGCATCGCAGACACACTTGTTGAGCCGACCGTCGTGAAGTTCATCGGCAAGGAAGCCGTCACGCCAATCCGCGCGAAAGGAAACGACGTGGCGCTGAAGCTGACGTTGGAAGACGGCACGGAATATGCGGGCGATCTGACCGCGTATCTGACGGGCTCGAACGCAGATGACGGCTCGCTGCAACTGACGCTGCCGGACGATATTCCCGCCGGCTACCACACGCTGGCCGTCGATGCCGGCCCGCTGCACGCCGAAGCCGCGCTGATCTGCGCACCGGCACGCATCGAACTGCCGCCAGCAGTAGCGGAAAAGCAACGTTGGGGCTGGATGGCACAGATGTATTCCATCCGTTCCGCTGAATCCTGGGGCGTGGGCGACTATGGCGATCTGAAGCTGCTGCTGTCCGACGCGGCAACGAAATCGCATGCCGATTTCATGCTTATCAACCCGATTCACGCCACCGCGCCGGTGCCGCCGCTGGAGCCGTCGCCGTATCTTCCCGAATCGCGTCGTTTTCTCAATGTGACGTACATCCGTCCGCAGGATATCGCTGAATATGCGGAACTCAACGAGGCGGACCAGGCCGAAGTGGCGCGTCTGCACGCGGAAGCCTCGCCAGCCAACGACAGTATCGAGCCGCTCGACATCAATTCCGCTTGGTGGCACAAGCGCCAGGCGCTGCAGCTTGTGTACAACGTGCCGCGTTCCGTCGAGCGTCAGGCCGCGTTCGACGCGTTCAAGGAGGCCGCGGGTCCGGATCTGCGCGCGTTCGCCGCATGGTCGGTGGCGTTCCAGGTGTGGGGCGCGCCGTGGGAAGGCACGTGGTTCAAGGACACGAACCGCGATTCGCCTGAAGTGGTGGAGCTCATGCGCGAGCACGCCGATATGGTCGATTTCGAATGCTGGCTGCAGTGGATCGCCGACGAGCAGGTGACAGCCGCGCAGAACGCCGCCCGTGACAGCGGTATGGCACTCGGCCTCATGCAGGATATGGCCGTGGGCGTGCACTCGCTCGGCGCGGACGTGTGGTGGAATCCGGAACGTTTCGCAGTAGGCAGCGTAACCGTGGGCTGCCCACCGGACTTCTACAACCAGCAGGGTCAGGATTGGGGCCAGCCGCCGTTCAATCCGAATTATCTGGCCAAAACTGGTTATGGCGTGTACCGCGAGATGGTGCACAACATGTTCTCGCACGCGGGCGCGGTGCGCATCGACCATGTACTCGGCCTATTCCGTCTGTGGTGGATTCCGCAGGGCGAAGGCGCGCGCGGTGGCGCGTACGTTACGTACGACTATGAGGCGATGATCGCGATCCTGACCATTGAAGCGTCCCGCGTGAACGGTTTGGTGGTCGGCGAGGATCTGGGCACCGTGCCTGATTACGTACGCACGGTACTCGGCGAGCACGGCCTGCTGGGCTGCATGGTGGAATGGTTCGCCCGCGTGGACGACTCCCCCAACGCCGGCGACCCGTACGCCGATCCGTCCACGTACCGCAAGTACGCGCTGGCTTCCGTCACCACGCACGACCTGCCGCCGACCGCCGGCTACCTGCAGTTCGAGCACGTCAAGCTGCGCGAACAGCTGCACCTGCTGTCCGGCCCGGTCGAGGAGTTCCAGGCTTCCGCCACCGCCGAACGCGACGCGATGATGGACCGTCTTGTGGAGTCCGGCCTGATCACGCCGGAAGTGGCGGGCGATGTGGAAGGCCACATCCAGGAAATCGTCGAGGCGATGCACAAGATGCTACTCAAGTCGCCGTCCGTGCTGCTGCAGGCCGCGCTGGTGGATGGCGTGGGCGAGACGCGCACGCAGAACCAGCCGGGCACGTCCAGTGAATACTCCAACTGGCGTGTGCCGCTGGCAGGCCCGGACCTCAAGGTGGTGCACACCGATGAAGTGTTCGATCTGCAGCGCGTGCAATCGCTTGCCGCCATCATGAACGGCGAGAAGTAGCGTTTAGACTTACCATTCCCCTTTCCTTACAAACCAAAATTCCGGTCCTCCTTGTGGAGGGCCGGAATTTTTCATATACGCAAGGCGATTTGGGAGCGGCCAGGTTCAGCGGTCGATCAGCCCAGCAGCAGCCAGACTGAGGCGTCGCTATCCAGCTTGCCGTCATCCGTCAACGGCACGGAATTTGCGATGGCGACCGCATCGTCCGGCAGGGCGATCGGCTCGTCGCCGAAATTGGTGACGGACAGGAATCGACGGCCTTCCGTGGCCGGACGCGAGTAGGCGACCACCGTATCGCCCATGTCCAGCAGGTCGGCGGACGTGTCTCCGGTTGCCGTCAGCACCGTCTGTCGCAACTGCAACAGCTTGCGGTACAAGTGCAGCATGGAACCGTTGTCATCGGCCTCGACGTCGGCCGCGAAATCCTTGAACCAGGCCGGCTGCGGCAAGTGCGCGTCGGCGGAATCGCCCTGCTCCGGGCCGAAACCGAACGTGCCGCCGGTGATGAAGTCCGGGCTCCACGAAGCCGGTTCGCCGCAATCGGCAGCCTTCCACGGCATCGGCACACGGCACCCGTCACGACCCTTGTCGGTGAAGTTGCGACGGGTGTTGAACGGCGTCGGATCCTCAAGACGATCCCACGGAATGTTCGCCACTTCGAACAGGCCCAGTTCCTCGCCCTGATACACGTAGGCGGAACCCGGCAGGCCCAGTTCCATCAGCGCGGCTGCGCGGGCGCGACGGGTGCCGAGCTCACGATTCTCGCGGTAGGTCTCTCCGTCACGCAACAGCCAATCGTGCGCCAGCTGGTGGTACGGAGCGTCCTTCACCTGCGGCAGACCGAAACGCGACGGACTGCGCGGCACATCGTGGTTGTTCATAACCCACGTCGTGGTGGAACCGTGCGTTTCCTCGGCGGCGCGCAAGCCGTCAGCAATGGCCGTACGGAACTCGTCGGCGAACCAGTTGGCTTCGGCGAACTCGAAATTGAACACCTGGCCGAGCTCGTCGGTGGACGCGTACAGATGCTGCGATTCGGCCTTCACCCACGCCTCGCCGACGGCGAAACGCGGCGGATTGTACTCGTTGAACACCTGACGCCATTCGCGGTAGATGTCGTGCACTTCCGGACGGTCCCACAGCGGGCTGAACGCGCCGTCCGCCGGCAGCACATGCTGCACCGCGGCCGGATCCATGTCGGCCAGCGGCACGGAATCGAGGTCCTTGGCCAAGCCGTGCGCCACGTCGATGCGGAAGCCGTCGGTGCCGTGGTCGGACCAGAATCTCAACGTTTTCTTGAATTCCTCGTGCACGTCCGGATTCTTCCAATTCAGATCCGGCTGCTCCTTGGCGAACATGTGCAGGTACCACTGTCCGTCATCGACCTGCTGCCACGCCGGGCCGCCGAACAGCGACTGCCAGTCGTTCGGCGGCAGCTCGCCGTGCTCGCCGCGGCCTTCGCGGAAGATGTAGCGGTCGCGTGCGGCCGAACCTCGGCCGGCAGCGAGCGCCTCGATGAACATCTTGTGCTTGTTGGACGTGTGGTTCGGCACGATGTCGACGATCACCTTGATGCCGGCTTCATGCGCGGCGGCGGCCATCGCGTCGAAATCGGCCATGGTGCCGAGGCGCGGGTCCACGTTGCGGTAGTCGATCACGTCGTAGCCGCCATCGGCCAGGTCGGACGGGTAGAACGGGCTCAGCCAAATCGCGTCGATGCCGAGATTCTTCAGGTAATCCATTTTCTCGGTGACACCGGCGATGTCTCCCAACCCGTCGCCGTTCACGTCTTTGAAGCTGCGCGGGTAGATCTGGTAGACGACGGCTTGCTTCCACCAATCGTCACGCATGTTGTTTGCTGTCACCATAACCCCTTTTGTCGTAGTCCATCGGATGCGGAGCACTGTCTCCGCTACATGAAAACGATAACATCAAGCAAAGCGAAACGCTAATGAAAACTTAATCATTGCAGCACATCAAACGTTTGACGAAAATGTGCATACTCCAGCTGTATCGAGTAGAATCGCAGAAGATTCGACTTGCATACGTTGCCAACGGATGCCATACGAAAGGCGATTATGAAGTTCCTCTCCCCCGATTCCGGCTTTATGCGCGGCCTGAGCGACGCCGTCGACGCGATCTGGATCAACATTCTGATGCTCATCACCAGTATTCCGATCATTACGATCGGCGCGGCGCTGACCGCCGGCCACGACGCCACCCGCCGCACGCTGTCCGGCGAAGGCACGGCGACGCGCAATTATTTCAAGGCGTTCCGTTCGAATTTTGCGAAATCGACCGGCTATTGGCTGATTTTCGGCACGACCGGCACGCTGTGCGTCTACTCGTGGATCGTGCTGCAGATCACGCCGCTGCTGATTCCGAAATTCGCGCTGACGATCGTATGGCTGATCGGTTTTGAATGGGTTTGGGCATTGCAGGCACGTTTCGAAAACTCGTTTTGGCGCACGCTCGGCAACGCTTTTGTGTTCGGCGTGAGCAACATCGGGCATACGTTGGCATTGATTGCGATTGACGCGGTGTACGTCGCGCTGCTCGTGGCCAGCTGGTTCTACATGCCGCAGGGCCTGTTCCTGCTGCTCGTGCTCGGCTACGGCACCATGCTGATGCTGCATTCGCCGATTCTCGAGCATGTCTTCCGCAAGTACATCAGCAAGTAATTAGGCACGAAAAAAGGGACTGATTCGCATCAGTCCCTTAAATTTTTCTGGGTGAAAATCAGCCCTTCACCGCGCCGCCTTCGGCCCTGCAATTAAGGACCGCGCTACGCGCGGGCTCAACGTTACCCTCGCGGCATAGCCGCTCGGGCTGGAGCCTGGGAACAGCGCACTGCGCTGTTCCCTAAGGGCTGATCGAAGATCAGCCCTTAACGGCTCCAGCCATAACACCCTTGACGATGTACTTCTGGCAGATCAGGTAGAAGATGATGATCGGGATGATGGCCATGACCAGGCATGCCATCATGGCGCCCATATCCACGGAACCATAACCGCCCTTCAGATACTGCACCGCCACGGAAATGGTCTTGTACTTGCCCAGGTCGAGCGTCAGGTACGGCAGCAGGTAGTCGTTCCAGATCCACATGGCCTGCAGAATAGCCACGGACACAATGGACGGCTTCATGATCGGCACAACGATCTGGAAGAAGATACGCGGCACGGAAGCACCATCGATCATGGCGGATTCTTCCAGCGATTCCGGAATGCCCTTAACCACACCGGTGAAGATGAACACGGCCAGACCAGCGCCGAAGCCCAGATACACGAAGCACAGACCCCACGGGGTGTTGAGCTTGAGCATATCGGCCAGCTTGGAGAGGGTGAACATGACCATCTGGAACGGTACAATCATGTTGAACAGGAACAACGTGTACAGCAGCTTTGCAGCCCAGTTGTTCACGCGGACAATCCACCATGCGCACATCGAAGTGCACACCAGAATCAGCGCCACGGAACCGACAGTGATGAGCAGGGTCCAGCCGAAACTGGCAAAGAAGTTCGTGGTATCGAGGCCACGCGTATAGTTTTCAAGTCCAACGAACGCCTTACCGGTCGGCAGGGAGAACGCGTTACGAGAAATATACGCCTTCTGCTTGAAAGAGTTGATGATCACCAGCACGATCGGGAAGATCCACGCCAGCGAAACCACCGCGAACAGTACGGACCACAGTGCGCCGTGCTTGACTTTTTCTCCGGAGTTCATGCCTCCACCTCCTTGCTCGTGGTGAGCTTGTTCTGGATGAGCGCCACGATGGCCACCAGAATGAAGAACAGCACTGCCTTCGCTTGGCCGACGCCTTCCCAGCCCATACGGCCGTAGAACGTGCGGGTAATGTTCATTGCCAGACCTTCAGACATGTTCGACGGAGCGCCGTTGGTCAATGCAAGGTTCTGATCGTACAGCTTGAAGCCGTTGGTGACGCACAGGAACGAGCATACGGTGATAGACGGCATCATCAGCGGAATGATGATCTTGAACATGGTCTGGGTGCCGTTTGCGCCGTCCACGGAAGCCGCTTCGAGCACGTCGGTCGGCAGCGACTGCATACCAGCGATGTAGATAATCATCATATAGCCGATCTGCTGCCAGCAAACCAAGATGACCAAGCCCCAGAAGCCGTAGGTTGCGCTATACGTCAACGCGCGGCCCCAGTGAGCGAGAATGCCGTTGAGCAGCAGCATCCAGATGTAGCCCAGGATAATGCCACCGATGAGGTTCGGCATGAAGAACACCGAACGGAAGATGTTGGAGCCCTTGATGGCCTTGGTCAGCATGTATGCGATGGCGAACGCGACTACGTTGATCACGATCGTCGTGATGATGGTCAGTGCCGTCGAGAAGCCCAGCGCGTGCAGGAACTCCTTATCGGCAAAAGCCCTCTTGTAGTTTTTCAGACCGACGAATTCGGCGTCGGTGACGGTGGTGAACTTGCAGAAGCTCAGATACACACCCATGATGAACGGGATCACAAACCCGATGATGAACGCGGCGAACGTTGGCAGCGCGAAGAGCGCCCACCACTTTCGTATCGCCTTGCCAGCCATGCTGATCATAGCCTGCCTGCTTTCTTTCCTTCTCCATTCCGCGTACCGCGTCAACGCGGGCGGGAATTCCATTCCCCAGAGGAACCATCCACAGCATTGTTTCCTGTTTCTCCAGTGCTTACATCAGTCATGATAAACGGCATGACTGCAAATGTCAAACGTTGTCATTTTCGCATGTCACGCACGGCAAAATATGAAACGTTGTCACCAAAAACCATCTCTAGAGAACGCTTATATTCCACGCAATGCCCAACTACCACCACTTTATGAAAACGTTTGTAATGAATAAGTTGCAAATTGGACAAGAACACGGTCTTAATGGTGAGGGGAGGTAGCATTACATTATTCAAGCAATCACTGTACAGGGGACTCGATGAAAAGCAGTAGCATTCAGGATGTTGCGCAACTCGCGCACGTGTCCATTTCCACCGTCTCTCGTTCCTTCACGCGCCCTGACCTGGTGTCGAAAGCCACCAGAGACAAGGTGATGAAGGCCGCGGACGAGCTGAATTTCTCCATCTCGCGTTCTGCCGCGGCCTTGAAAACCGGCCGTGCGCTGCGTATCGCGGTACTCGTCTCAGGCCGGCTCAACCTATGGTTCAGCTCCTCCATCATCGAAGGTCTGAACGAGGTCTTCCACGATGAGGGCTACGACATCTCCATCTACCAGATGTCCAGCACCGAGGAACGCAGCGAGTTCTTCGACATGCTGCCGGTGCGCCGCAACGTCGACGCCGTGATCGTCATTTCCTTCGACATCGCCAGCAACGAAATCAGGCAACTCAGGTCAGTCGATGTGCCAATCATCGGCATCAATTCGAGCTTGCCGGAAGAGCGCGGCTTCAACGCGGCCGTCCGCATCGACGACAAGCAGGGTTCGGAACTCGCCGCACGCCATCTGATGATGCTTGGCCACCGCAACATCGTCTACATCCGTTCCGACCGCGAAGTGACGCTGCACTTCAGCGTGCAGGGCCGTTACGAATCGTTCATGGCATGCTGCCAGGCCAACGGCGTCGAACCGCGCGTGCTTGTCACCGACGCTGGCAGGAACAGGATCAGCAAGGTCGTGACGCAGCTGCTCAGCCTCGACCACATGCCGACGGCCATCGCCTGCCAGGAGGATGGCATCGCGGTGCCGCTGCTGTTCCAGCTGGAACGCAACGGTTTCACCGTGCCGAACGACATCTCCATCATCGGTTACGACGACAGCGTCTACGCGCGCGACCTCGGCCTGACCACCATCCGTCAGACCCCTGTCGAGATGGCCCGCGAAGCGGCCCGCATGACACTCGCGCTAATCGAGAAGCAGCCGCTCGACGAACCGTTCAAGACGTTCCCCGCGCAGCTGATCGTCCGTTCGACCACCGCTCGTCTGCATAGCTGATTTTCCGGCAACATACAGCGAACGTAGCGACATACACGAAGGGCCGTCATCGCAAGTAATTACGATGACGGCCCTTCGTGTATGTCGTCACAACCAACTGCGGCCGAGAGAAGGAAAGGAAAAACTCTCGGCCGCAGTTGTTCTATTCAGTTATTGGTTTGATCAAGCGGTGATCAGTGAACAGCGTCGTACTCGGTCTTCCAACCGTCCACGAACGCCTTCTTGACTGCGTTCCAGTCGCCGGTGCCCTGAGCGTACTCAAGGAGGGCGGAACCAAGCTTGTTCTTCCACTCTTCGGACGGCATCATGGTGAAGTTCCAAGAGACTGCAGTCTTGCCGGAGTTCTGATCATCAACAGCAGCCTGGACCAGCGGATTGTCGGACTTGACGTCGCTGAAGGACTTGAACGGGGTGGTGAAGCCCATGTCGCTGGACAGAGACTTGATGCCAGTCTTGCTGGTGACGACCCACTTCAGGAAGTCCTTGGTGGCCTTCTTATCCGCGTCGGAAGCCTTGGAGTTGATGCACCAGTAGTTCTCGGAACCGGTGGCCAGACCCTGCTTCTCTTCGCCCTTGACGCCGATGTAAATCGGGAGCATGCCGAGGGAGTCGGCCTTCATGCCAGCCTTCTGCAGATCGGTCCATGCCCAAGTGCCGTTCTGATAGAACACAGCCTCGCCGAGGGAGAACTCGGAGGTAGAATCATCACCGGTCTTGGAGCTCAGCTGGGTCGGCTCGGTGGTGGAGTCCTTCAGATACAAATCGAAGATGTTCTTATATTCCGGCAGATAGGTGCCCTTGATGGTCTCCGGCTGCTTGGTGACGTTGTCATCCTTGAACTCATAGTAAAGCGGCAGGTTAGCCAAATGGGTCTTGAAACGCCAGTCGGAGCTGGAATCGAAACCGGCGGAGGTGAACGCGCCCTTGACACCAAGCTGGTCCTTCTTAGCCTGGATGTCATCGGCCACGGCCTTCAAGGTATCGAAGTTGTCGATGTCATCGACGCTCTTGATCTTGGCGCCGTCAGTGGCAATGTACTTGGCCAGCAGATCCTTGTTGTAGATCAGGCCATAAGTCTCCATGGCATACGGAACACCGACGACCTTATCCCCATCCTTGAGGGCGACATCCTTGTTGATAAGCTGCTTGTACGGCTCAGTATCGGACATGTCTTCGGTGTAGGACGACCAGTTCTGGTAGCCGACAGGGCCGTTGACCTGGAACAAGGTCGGAGCCTCGGACTTGGCGATCTCGGACTTCAAAGTCTGTTCGTATGTACCGGAAGCAGCGGTCTGGACCTTGACCTCGACACCGGTTTCCTTGGTGTAATCCTTGGCCAGCTTCTTCCATTCGTCGCTGGATTCCGGCTTGAAGTTAAGGAAGTACACCTTGCCCTTGCCGTTATCGGAACTTGAGCTAGAACCACCGCAAGCAGCCAACGTGCCAACAGACATTGCCGCGATAGCGACCATTCCAACTGCTGCCTTAATAGTACGATTCATCATCGAACCTTTCTCTTCCATTCCTGTTCCCAGCTTCTCGTTGGGAAACAATTTGCGGTATCGCGTCATCACGATTCCTAACAACCACTATTGTGCCGCATTTCCCCGATTTTTGCAAACGTAGGCAAAATGAATTCAAAAGTCAGACGTCATACCATCGAAAGAAATCCCGAAAATCATTTATTTTCAATACTTTTAGAGAGCATACTTTTATGCAAGCGTTTGCGACACGCCGCAGCAAAGTGGCAAGTCATGCATGCAATAAAGAGGCGGTTCCAAGGAGGGACCGCCATAATATTCAGCGATATCAAACAGTTCCGTTCAATAATTCAGCAATTCCAATGTTCGATGACATTGTCACCTTTATATTGGCTTAATACACAATAATGCGCAGTGTCCAATCGCAGCAACCGCGCGAAATGCGGATCAACACCGAGCCATTGCGACGTCAAGATACGAAGAACGTGCGCATGCGCCACCAGCAGCACATCGTTTCCAGCGTCGAGCAACGGTTTGACCGTGGCGATCGCCTCACGTGTGCGCGCCGCAGCTTCCTCCACCGTCTCACCCGGACCGTTGTGCACGGGCACCTGCTCGCCGTTCGGCAAAGTTTCAATCCAATCGCCTTCCAACGATTCGGGAAGTGCCTGCGGACCGTCGCGCCACACATCCCAAGCGAAACCGCCCACCGCACTCACTTCCTGGCGCGTACGCCCTTCGGCACGGCCGTAATCCCATTCCGCGATTTCAGGGAGCACATCGAAATCGCCATATCCGGCCAGCTGCGCCGTCTGCTGGGCTCTGCGCAACGGACTGGCGAACATGCACCCCTGCGCGAAACCCTGGGGAAACGCCTCACGCAACCGTTCGCCGGCGGCACGAGCCTGATCGCAGCCAATGTCAGTCAACGGAATATTGGTGCGGCCGGTGTGCTGTCCGGATTCGCTCCACACGGTCTGCCCGTGACGCAGCAGCACCAAGCGGCCAGGGGTGATTGCGGAAGCGGCATTGCCTCCCAGTTGAGTTTCAGTCATGTCTCTACTCTAGCCGACGCAAGCTGCGTTTTCATCCCATTCCGCCACGTGTCCCGCACATATTCCGGCATGTTTTCCGACGCGTTACACTGGTTTCATGAGTGAAATGCCGAATATGGAATCCAGTGCGGACCGCGTGGTGGCGGCCCTGCACACCGTCGACGAGAAGGTGAATGCGATGCGCGACCAGAGACTGAACGATCCCGATTCATTTGGCGATAAGATTTTCAAGTCCGTCGTGCCCACGTTGGCCGGACTGGTGCTCGGCAAGGCGTTCGAGATGGTGTGGAAGAAAAGCGTCGGCCGCAAGGCCGTCCGTGCCGACGGTACCAAGAACGAAGCTGCGGAAGCGGCGCTCGGCATCGTATTCGCCGTGGTTTCCGCCGGTTTCGGCGCGCTCGTATCGCAACTGTCCGGTCGCGGGTCGAAGGCGATTGTGGACAGGCGGCACGCACGGCAGGCGCATCGCAAGTAAATACGTCGCAAATATCGCAAAGCAGTCTCAAGTAGATATGTTCTCACAGGGAGACGGATTTAGCCCGATTCCCTTGCAAAATCGCGCCGCGCGGACAACAATGGCGGTATGAGCAACATTCTTCATAACGCAACTGTCGACACTCTGCTGGAGCGTCGTTCCATCCGTAAATTCAAGCCGAAGCCGCTGCCGGACGACGTCGTCGAAACGTTGGAGACCGTAGCGCAGCATGCGGCGAGCAGCCAGTTCCTGAACGACTGGTCCGCTATCCGCGTCACCGAGCCAGCCGCCAAGAAGCGTCTTGCCGAAATCGGCGGGCAGCCGTATATCGCGACCGCGCCGCTGCTGTACGTGTTCGTGCTGGACGAGCATCGCAATGCCGCGATCGCCGCGCGCAAGGGCGTGGAAGTGGCGTCCGACGCGTTCACGCTCAATGGCAGCTATCGTTTCACGCAGGCGCAGAACGACGCGGTTCTGGCACTGCATGCGATGGAGACGGCCGCGTACTCGCTCGGCTTGGGTTGCGTGATTCTCGGCTCGCTGCTCAACGATGTTCCCGCGCTGATCGACCTGCTGAATCTGCCCGAATACACGTACCCGGTGCTGGGCATTGCAATCGGCAAGCCCGATCAGGAGCCGGCCGTCAAGCCGCGTATGCCGCGTTCCATGCAGTTCTTCGAGAACGAGTATCCAAGTAGCGATGAGAAGCTGCTGTCCGGCTTGGATTCGTTCGACGCCGAAGTGCACAAGTATTACGATTTGCGCGATACCGAACGGCCGGTGGACGTGTTCAGCGACCAGATTGCGGCAAATGCGATCGACGAGGGCGTGAACGCCAAGGCCATTGCCGTGCAGGCGAAGCGACAGGGCTTCCGTTTGGAGCGGTAGATACATGGCAGCGCTCGTATCATTGATACGAAGCTGATACAACACAAGGCCCGGTGGATTGCAATGAATCCGCCGGGCCTTGGTTTTATATGTTGCCTTGTTCTCGGTATTGTCCTGTTATGCCCTGCTATTGCTCTGCTATTACCTTCTGCGGGGCTTGTAGCCCTTCTTGCGGGAATGTGGCTTGAGCTGCTGGTTAAGCGGAACATGCATGTAGCTGGATTGTGGATCGCGATGCGTGAGATGCCAAGTACCGCAGAAATCGCAACGGTATACCCAAAGCTCAGTGCCGCGTTCGCGCCAACTCTGGTCGGCGGCCTGCTGAGCCGTTGCCTTGTCGTGATACATGATCTTGTTCGACTCGGTGCAACGTTTGGGTACGAAGTAATGCATAGTTGCCCAGTCTATAAACCCATTGCGATAAAACGCTTGCGCCCTACTTGTGTTCAGGGATAAAAAATGGGGTTCCCGGAGCAGGATGCTCGACGGGAACCCCCAACGTTTGAAGCGGCGGCGTGCTACTCTCCCACACCCTCTCGAGTGCAGTACCATCGCCGCGCCTGGCCTTAGCTACCGGGTTCGGAATGGGACCGGGCGTCTCACCAGGGCTATGACCACCGCAAATCTAACGGCCACGGCAAGGAAACCAAAGGAATCCAAACCGGCATGTCATCGGTGGCGGTCTGGGAACCGGCTAGCGGACGCGAGGCAAAGCCTACCGTTGTATCGTTCAGTGACCATCCCAACGCATATTGCCGTCCAGGACGATCCAGCACAGGAAAGACGCGGAACCAACCACAAAAAAACGGTTGGAATGTTATGTCGCCGTCGCCCGTTAGTACCGGTCGGCTCCACCCCTCACGGGGCTTCCACCTCCGGCCTATCAAACACGTGTTCAACATGCGGGCTACAACGGTTCAAGACCGTACGGAATCCTAATCTTGGAGCAGGCTTCCCGCTTAGATGCTTTCAGCGGTTATCCCTCCCGAACGTAGCCAACCGGCCGTGCCGCTGGCGCGACAACCGGCATACCAGAGGTTCGTCCACCCAGGTCCTCTCGTACTATGGGCAGGCCTCCTCAGGATTCCAACGAGCGCAGAGGATAGAGACCAAACTGTCTCACGACGTTCTGAACCCAGCTCGCGTGCCGCTTTAATCGGCGAACAGCCGAACCCTTGGGACCTGCTCCAGCCCCAGGATGCGACGAGCCGACATCGAGGTGCCA
>OGQA01000402.1_pt1 | contig 23302 bp, 23 predicted proteins | sample 1553011 | NCBI WGS metagenome assembly OGQA01 (sample SAMEA2580256, study PRJEB22360) | human gut metagenome | biome: human gut; feature: human-associated habitat; material: faeces | place: Denmark | collected 2008/2010 | reverse complement strand
GTATATTTGAAGAATCATTTAAATTTTTTGAAATCGGAGATACACGCACATGGAGATCCGCAATCTTGTCACATTTCTGAAGGTCACTGAGCTCAACAGCTTCTCCAAGGCTGCCGAGGCGCTGGACTATTCCCAGTCCGCCGTCACCGTGCAGATCCAGCAGCTTGAGCGCGAGCTGGGTGTGCGTCTGTTTGACCGCATCGGGAAGAACGTCTCCATCACACAGTACGGCAAGAACTTCATCTCCTATGCCCGCGATATCGTCAGCGCCGTCGCCCGCGCGCAGGTCTTTGCCTCCGAGGAAACGGAGCTGACGGGCATGGTGCAGGTCGGCACGCTCAATTCCCTTATGACCGCGTCGTTCTCCGACATTGTCCCGGCCTTCCGCCAACGCTTTCCCCATGTGATGATGCGCCTGCACGCCGATATGGTCGCCTCGCTCAAGGACAAGCTGCTCAAAAACGAGCTTGACCTCATTTACACGCTCGATTCTCAGGTGCTCGACCCGCAGTTCGTCAAGGTCTTTGAGGCCGAGGAGGAGGTCGTGGTGGTCACAAACCGCGATAACCCACTTGCCGCGCGCGAGAGCGTCCGTCTGGCCGAGCTGGTCGACCACCCCTTTATCCTGATGAACCGCACGAACGCCTACCGCGACCTGTTCGACACCGAGCTGGCCCGTCAGGGCTTGGAGATCCGTCCCTTCCTCGAGCTGGAGGACGACGTGCTCGCCCTGCGCCTGCTGTATGAGAATCCCGCGTACATGACCGTCCTGCCGCTCTACACCGTGAAAAAGAGCATCCATGAAAAGAGTCTTGCCGCGGTGCGCGTCGAGGACTGCAAAATGTCGCAGTTCCGCCAGGTCATCTATCACAAGAACAAGGTTCTCACCCCGCAGATTCAGGGGATGCTGGATACGATCGTCGAGGTCGCCAAGCGGCCGTTCTGAAAAAAGCATAGAAAAAACGCGCAGCCGAAGGGCTGCGCGTTTCGTTTTGCGGTTTTACTCCTCGTCCTTATCCTCGTCCGCGGCGTCGGCCAGGTCGGAGAGGTCGAACTCCAGCTTCGCGCCGCAGTTCGGGCAGATGATCTCACCGTCCTCAAGCATGGTGTCGTCGAAGAAGATCTCCTCCTCGCACTCGGGGCAGGTGGTGGCGTAGCACTCCTCTTCCTCGTCTTCCTCGTCTTCCTCGTCGTCCTCGTCATCATCGTCGTCATCGTCATCGTCCCACTCGTCGTAGACGATGTCCTCCACATCGGAGAGGTCGTCGCTGATGACGTCAAGCCCGTCGCCGAGCTCCATGACCTCATCGGTCAGGTCCTCGACCTCGAGGGCGATCTCATCGAGCACGTCCACGACGGCGGCAAAGAGCTTGCCCTCGTTGGACTCCGTATCCACGTTCATGCCTTCCATCAGGCCCTTGAGATAAGCGATCTTTTCAGAAATACCCATAATGCTTCTCCTTTCAGATCAGATCAAACGGTTCCCTGCTGACTTGTTTTTTTACTTGGCGCGGCCCATGTACTCGCCGGTGCGGGTGTCGATCTGGATCTTATCGCCCTCGTTGATGAACAGGGGGACCTTGATCTCGGCGCCGGTCTCGACGATGGCGGGCTTGGTCACGTTGGTGGCGGTGTCGCCCTTGGCGCCCGGCTCGGACTTGGTAACGACCAGCTCAACGAAGTTGGGCGGCTCGATGCCGAACACGCGGCCCTTGACGGACAGGACCTTGCACATGGTGTTTTCCTTGACGAAGCGGAACGCATCGCCGAGCAGCTCGCGGTTCAGGGGGACCATATCGTAGGTCTCCTGATCCATGAAGTAGTAGAGATCACCGTCGTTGTAGCTGTACTCCATGTCCTTGCGCTCCACGAACGCCTCGTCAAACTTCGCGGTGGGGTTGAAAGAGGTCTCGGTGACCGCGCCGGTCTCGACGTTGCGCATCTTGGTGCGGACGAACGCCGCGCCCTTGCCGGGCTTGACGTGCTGGAACTCGACGACCTGATAGACCTTGCCGTCCATCTCAAAGGTCTTGCCGTTTCTGAAATCACCGGCTGTAATGGTTGCCATAGTTTTTTCCTCCATATTCCCGAGGAAATCACTACGGACTTCCTCAAATTCATAAAGTATCGGTTTTTAACCTATGGTATTTTACCGCATATAGGGCCTCATTGCAAGTAGTTTTCTCTATCTTGCGCCAAATTTTGCAAAATTATTGCCGCGCCGTGCGCTCGTCGTGTGCGCTCGCGCGCTTGAACGGCTCCTGCAGGGCATGGAGCACCTTCTGCCACAGACCGCGCGCGCCGCCCTTCGGCTCCACCATCAGCGCCAGCACACCGCTGCGCTTTGCACCGAGGATATCCGTGAGCAGCTTGTCGCCGAGCATCGCCGTATGCTCCTGCGGCGTTTTGAACTTCTCCAGCGCGCGGCGGTAGCCCTTTCGTGAGGGCTTTTGCGCGTGGCCCACGAAGTCGATGCCCAGCCCCGCACAGAAGCGCTGCACGCGCCGCGGGCTGCGGTTGTTCGACAAAACGGCGACGGTGACGCCCGCTGCCGCCAGCGCGGCGAGCCACGCGCGCACCGCGTCGTCCGGCTCGCGGACGGACTTGGGCGCGAGCGTATAGTCGAGGTCGGTGAGCAGCAGCGTCACGCCATGCGCGCGCAGGAAGTCCGGCGTCACGGCGGTATAATCGTCAAAAACCCAATGAGGTGTCAGGAGCATCGGCATGGTTTCCTTTCCGGGTGCATATCTATATTGGTAGTCTACCAATTTTTCCCGTTTTCTGCAAGGGGGTATCGCCTGTGTCTGTCTTTCTCGCGGTCACGCCGGCGGAGGCCGCAAGCTGCCGCGGCTACCGTGTGCCGCTCGTCCACATCGCCTACGCCGTCGGCGACGGCGGGCGGCTGCTGCACAGCGAGCTGCCGCGCGGAGCGCAGGGCGGCCTGCTCGGTCTCTCCGACCGCTGCAACGGTCCTCTGCCGGAGCTGCCCATGCTCTGCCGCGCCATCCTCGGCGAGTGCCATGCGCGCCGCTTCGGCGGCGTGCTCGCGGACTTTGAGGGAGGCGCGCGGGAGGATCGTCTTCCCTTTCTCTCGCGGCTCGGCGCGATGCTCACGCAGAGCGGACGGCGGCTCTATGTGCCGGAAGCCTTCGCCGTGCCGGAGGAAAGCGTCCTCGTCTGCACCGCGCTTTCCGGCGGGACACTGCGCGAGCGGCTGAGCGACGCCGCCGCGCGCTACGGCACGCAGCGCGTCGCGCTCGACTGTCAGCGCCTTGCGATGGACTTCGTTCTCCCCTGCCGCAGCGGCGAGGGAACGCCGCTCACACCAGAGGAGCTGTCCGCACGGCGGGAGCGCTGCGACGCGGCGGTCTTCTTTTCCGAGGAGCTGTGCGCGAATTATTTCAGCTACACCGCGCAGGGCCGGGCGCATTTTGTTCTCTTCGACACCGCCGAAACGCTGCGATGCAAGCTCCAGCTCGGACGTGAGCGCGGCATGGAGACCGCCTTTCTCATGTATCCCGAGGTCAGCGACCTCCTGCCGGAGCTGCTCAACGCTTAGCGGTCATTGCCGCGTGCTCCTTCTGAAGCTCCGCGAACAGCTCCGCGGGCCTCCAGCCGCGGTTCGCCGCGGTCAGCATCGCCTTATACGGAATGCGCAGTCCGGTGCGTCGCATGGCGTTCAGCGCCTGATTCATGCGGTCGCCGTAGAAGCCGCAGAACACGAGCATCGGCTCGCCCAGCGGCAGCCCGGCATAGACCTCCTCCGTGCGCGGGCAATCCGCCGCGCCCGCGAGCGCGCCGATGGTCTGTGCATAGTCCGCAAGCGGCACGGCCTTCACCGCCATTTTGCGCGGCGCAAAGGTCCGCGTCAGCAGCGGCGCGATCCCCTCGCAGCCAAAGGCCAGAATGTGTTCCTTCATCGTATCCACTCCCTTTGGCACGAGTATAGCACGCCCCGCGCAGGATAGCAAGCGACCTGCGTCATTTCGCGCCGCACGGCGCGAAACCAAACGAAATCCGTCGCGCAGGACGACCTGCGCGTCCGCAGCGACACCTTGCAGCGCGCGAAGCGGTGAGCGACAAGCGCTGAAACCAAGCTCAAAAAAAGAAGCATCACAACTGTGATGCTTCTTTTTTTGAATGATCTTAGTAATAGCGCTTATTGCGGTTCTTGCGGGCAGCCTCGCTCTTCTTGCGGCGCTTCACACTCGGGCTTTCATAGCACTCGCGCTTGCGGACCTCCGCCAGAACGCCGGCCTTGGCGCAGCTTCTCTTGAATCTCTTCAGAGCGCTGTCCAGGCTCTCGCCTTCCTTGACATGGACCTCGGACATTTATGTTTTCCCTCCCTCCGATGCACCCGGCTGTTTCCTGAGTGCTCTTTAAGAGTCATTGACATGACCAACGTGGGTATTATATTGAAAAAACGTCGGCTTGTCAATATCCTTTTTCGTTTTTTCGCAGAAATTCGCTCACTGCGGCTTGACGATCAGGTTGATGAGCTTATTCTTGACGAAAATGACCTTGACGATCTGCATCCCGTCGAGCGCCTTGGCGATCTTCTCGACCTGACGGGCAGCCTCGACGACGGCATCCTGCTCGCTGTCCATCGCCACGGTGACGGTGCCCTTGAGCTTGCCGTTGACCTGCACCGCCATCTCGGTGTGGGCGGCGACGGTCTTGCTCTCGTCGTACTCCGGCCAGGGCATCTGCATGGCCATCTTGCCGTACTCAGCGGCGCAGCCGAGCTGCTCCCACAGCTCCTCGACCATGTGCGGCGCGAAGGGCGAGAGCATGAGCAGCAGCTTCTCAAAATCGCCGCGGGTGAGACCGTTGGCGTAGAACTCGTTGACCATCGTCATGAGCGCGGCGATGGCGGTGTTCATCTTGAGCGTGTCGATGTCGTCCGTGACCTTCTTGATGGTCTTGTGGATGATGGGCTCGTTCTTCTCGGAAACGACCTTGTCCGCCGTCGTCATCTCCGCGAGGTTCCACACGCGGTCGAGGAAGCGCTTGCAGCCCTTCACCGCGTCGTCGGACCAGGTCGCGACCTTTTCGAAGTCGCCGATGAACATGATATAAAGGCGCATGGTGTCCGCGCCGTAGGCCTTGACCACATCGTCGGGGTTGACGACGTTGCCGAGGGACTTCGACATCTTCACCGCCGGACGCAGCGCCTGATTGCCGTACTTGGCAATGAGAGCGTCCTTCTCCTCCTGCGTGGAGACGTTGCCGACGTAGTGCGGGTTCTGGCCGAGGATCATGCCGTGGCTCGTGCGCTTGGCGTAGGGCTCCTTGGTGTGCACGACGCCGATGTCGTACAGGAACTTATGCCAGAAGCGGGAGTAGAGCAGGTGGAGCGTGGTGTGCTCCATGCCGCCGTTGTACCAGTCCACGGGACCCCAGTAATTCTCCGCCTCGTGGGAGACGAGCGCCTTGTCGTTGTGCGGGTCCATATAGCGCAGGAAGTACCAGCTCGAGCCCGCCCACTGCGGCATGGTGTCGGTCTCGCGCTTGGCGGGGCCGCCGCACTTCGGGCATTTGGTGTTGACCCAGTCGGTCATCTTGGAGATGGGGCTCTCGCCGTCGTCGGTCGGCTCGTAGCTCTCGACCTGCGGCAGAACGAGCGGCAGCTCCTCCTCGGGAACGGGCACCCAGCCGCACGTCGGGCAGTTGACCAGAGGAATGGGCTCGCCCCAATAGCGCTGGCGGGAGAACACCCAGTCACGCAGCTTGTAGTTGACCTTCTCATGGCCCCAGCCCTGCTCGATGGCATACTGCTTCATCGCGGGGATAGCCTCCTTGACGGTCATGCCGTTGAGGAAGCCGGAGTTGACCATGATGCCCGTATCGTCCTTGAGCGTGAAGGCCTCCTTGGTGATGTCGCCGCCCTCGACCACCTCGACGATGGGGATATGGAACGCGGTGGCGAAGTCCCAGTCGCGCTGGTCGTGGCCCGGAACGCCCATGACGATGCCGGTGCCGTAGCCCATCAGAACGTAGTCGGAGACGAACATCGGCACGACCTTGCCGTTGGCGGGGTTGACGACCTCGATGCCGTCGAGGCGGACGCCGGTCTTGTCCTTATTGAGCTCGCCGCGCTCGAAGTCGCTCTTGCGGGCGGCGGCCTCCTGATAGGCGGCGACCTCGTCCCAGTTCTTGATAAGGGGCTGCCACTTCTTGAGCAGCGGGTGCTCGGGAGAGATGACCGTGTAGGTCACGCCGAAGAGCGTATCCACACGGGTGGTATAGACGGTGATGTCGTCCTCGGTGTTGGTCTTGAAGGTGACCTCCGTACCGGTGGAGCGGCCGATCCAGTTGCGCTGCTGGGTCTTGACGCGCTCGATGAAGTCCACATCGTCCAGATCGTCGATCAGGCGGTCGGCGTACTTCGTGATGCGCAGCATCCACTGGCTCTTTTCCTTGCGGATGACCTCGCTGCCGCAGCGCTCGCAAACACCCTCGACGACCTCCTCGTTTGCCAGCACGCACTTGCAGCTCGTGCACCAGTTGACGGGCATGGTGGTCTTGTAGGCCAGGTCATGCTTGAACATCTGCAGGAAGATCCACTGCGTCCACTTGTAGTAATTGGGGTCGGTGGTGTCCACCACACGGTCCCAGTCGAAGCCGTAGCCGAGCATCTTGAGCTGGCGGGTGAAGTTCTTGATGTTCTGCTGCGTGACGATGGCGGGATGGATGTGGTTCTTGATGGCAAAGTTCTCCGTCGGCAGACCGAAGGCGTCAAAGCCGATGGGATTGAGGACGTTGTAGCCCTGCATCCGCTTCTTGCGGCAGATGATGTCCATTGCCGTAAAGGGGCGCGGATGGCCGACGTGCAATCCGGCGGCGGAAGGGTACGGGAACTCGATGAGCCCGTAGAATTTCGGTCTCGGATCGCCGGTCACGGCGGCGTAGGGCTTTTCCTGTTCCCACTTGTCCTGCCATTTTTTCTCAATGGCTGCGAAATCGTACTTCATGACTTTCTCCTTCTGTATTTCCATAGTCGCTTCTATTTTTACGTTTTTATTTTGCCGCGTCCGGCGTCAGCACGCCGGTGAGGTCCAGCGCGTGGCCGTCGCTCCACAAGCGCTCCAGCCCATAGAACGCGCGGGCCTCCTCATTGAACACATGGACCGCCACGCAGCCGTAGTCCAGCAGCACCCAGGTGCCGCCGCGATAGCCCTCGCGGTGAATGGGCTGCTCGCCGAGCTGATCCAGCTCCTTTTCCACCTCGTCGCACAGCGCGTTGATCTGCGTGTTGCTGCCGCCGGAGCAGATGACGAAATAATCCGCCAGCGTAGTGATCTTGTCGATCTCCAGCACCTTGATGTCGCGGCCCTTCTTGCTGTCGAGCGCCTTGGCGGCCGCAAGCGCCATTTCCTTTGCGTTTACCATTCTCTCTTCCCTTTCCGATTTATTCGTTTCCCGTCGCCTCGCCGATGACCGTCAGGCTCCCCGAGGTCACCTCCGCCGGCGGATCGTTTTCTTCCGTTTCGCCGCCCGTGCTCTCCGAGCTGTTCGCGATCCTTCCCGTGTACGGATCAACGAACACCGGCGGCGCGGCCGCCGCCTTGCTGTCCTCCACCCGTCCGGTGGAGGAGGCGAGCGAGCCGTCCGCGTTGACGGACATGATATCCAGATCGCGCAGCGTGAATTTCTCCGTGAACGGGCTGAGGGAATCGTTCACCAGGTCCAGCAGCGCGTTGGCCTGCGGCACCACATAGTCGAGCTTCATCGTCCTGCCGTACTCGGCGCTGAGCGTGCGGCTGTAAACGTATACGCCCGTCCAAGGCATGGTCATGAAGCTCACGTCCTCCAGCGAAAGGCCGCCGAACACCGCCCGCTTGCCGAACCAGAGGATGTTTTCAAAGGAGAGGTCGGTCTCCACATTCTCCCGGAACACCTCGGCGAGCTTACCGAGGTTGGGCACATTCTCGAGCTGCAGAAGCTGCTTGATGACCGCCTTGAGGAAATCCTGCTGGATCTGCATACGCCCGCTGTCGCCGATCTGCGGGTTGCCGTAGGGGCTGTTGGAGTCGTTCTTGCGCCAGCGGATGACCTGCATGGCGTCGTCGCCGTTGAGCTTGCGGTAGCCCTTTTCCTGCTCGATGACAAGATCCTGATATTGGTCATGGTAGTCCATGTTGTAGGGCACGTCGAAGTACACGCCGCCGATGGCCTCCACGATCGCGCCGACGGCCTCCCACTCCACGACCACCTGATAGTCCGGCTCAAAGCCGACGAGCTGGGAGATCTCCTTATAGAGCGCCTTGATGCCCTTATCGCCCCCGCCGTAGTAGTTATAGACGGAGTTGATCTTCTTCACATCCCATGGGACGTTCACCATCGTGTCGCGCGGGATGGACATGACCGTCGCCTTCTGGTTCGTCACATCGTAGCTCGCGAGCAGCATCGTGTCTGTGTTGCCGCCTCCGCCCGTGTCGCGGCCGAGCACAAGGACCGTGTAGAAGTCCTTGCTTTTCCGCTCGCCGCTCACGCGCGGACGCACACCGTCGCCGTAGTCGATCTCATCGACCTGCGGCCGGTTGGGATCCTTCTGCGTATTGTCCTTGTTCGGCAGCTCCGGCGCACGGATCTTCAGCAGATAGCCGCCGACGGTGATCACGCCGACGAGCAGCACCGCCGCCAGCGCGGCGACGAGCAGTCTTTTGGGGTGGGTGAAAATGCCCTTGATCTGCTCCCACGCCTCGTCGCCGTGCTCGTCGAAGGCCGCGTCCACACGGGAGCGCAGCTCGTCGAGCTTTTCCGATTTGAAGTTAAAGTTGTTGTCCGCTTCCCGCTTTCCCTTCATTTGTCTTTCCTTTCAGATAATCACGTGCCGCCAGGGTGTTGACGTGGATGGGGTTCCCCATCTCCTCCATTTCCTCGACCGTCATTTCAAGGCCCATCAGAAGCCCGCGGTCCAGATCCTCCCACACAGTCCTCCGCAGCGCGTCTACGCCCGGAAAATCGCGCGTCGGCTCGATGAAGTCCGCGAGGTAGATGACCTTTTCCAGCACCGTCATGTCCGGCTTTCCGGTCGTGTGCCAGAGGATCGCATTGTAAATTTCATCGTCCACGCCGAACACGTCCCGCGCGAGCGCCGCGCCGGTCTTGGCGTGGAGCAGCTTGAGCGCCTTTTTCTCCAGCTCATCGAGCGCGATGCCGTACTTCTCGCACAGCGCGAGCTGCTCCGGCATCGAGAGCTTCTTTGTGCAGTCGTGCAGCAGTCCCGCGACCTCCGCACGGTGAACGTCCGCGCCGTATTTCTCCGCCAGCTTCACCGCCGTCGCCGCCGTGCCGAGCACATGGGCGCAGCGCTTGGCCTTGAGATAGCTCAGCGCGATGGGACGGAGCTGCTGTACCGTTAGACGCTTGAGATCAAGATTTGTTCCGTATAAATGCTCGCGCAGGATATAGCCGTAGACCTGCGGCTCGAGCATCGCTTCGCTCGTGCCGCTTGCCATGCCCGCGCGCAGCGCGGTCGAGGAGACCTCGATCACGCGGTCGAGCGCGAGCGCTTCAAAGCTGCCGCCGAAGCGCGCGCGGAGTCTTTCCGCCTGCGCGGCAAAGGCCGCGGCGCTGTCATCCGCGTTGCGGTAGAAAGCAACAACTTTCGCGAGCTCCGCGATCTCCTCCGGCGCGCGCCAGCTCTCAAAGGAGAAGAACATATCCGTCCCCATAAAGAGCAGCAGCTCGCCGTTGGGGTACTGCCGGCGCAGGGCGCGGAGTGTATCGACGGTATAGCTCTTGCCCTCGCGCGCCATCTCGAGGTCGAGCACCTCTACCTCGACGCCGCTTTGAAGCGCGGCCTGTCCGCCCATGAGCCGCGTCATGGCGAGACGGTGCTCGTTCGCGGGGCTCCCCTGCTCCATCACCTTGTGCGGCGGGATGCCCGCCGGAATGAGCAGGAGCTTATCCAGCGCGCACTTCTCCGCCGCCTCGACGGCGGCGTTCTGGTGCCCCAGATGCGGCGGGTTGAAGCTGCCGCCGTAAATTCCGATCTTCAATGAAAATCCCTCTTTATCGTCCTGTTCAGACGGTCTTTTTCTTCTTATCCTTCACGAGCGCGATGCGCTTTTCCTTGGGCTTGGCGTGCGTCTCGCGATAGAGCACGAATTTCGTGCCGATGACCTGCACCTGCTCGGAGCGGGTGAGGCGGCTGAGCTCGTCGCAGGCCTCGCGCGCGGTGAGCATACTGTTGTCGAGCACGCGGCACTTGATGAGCTCGCGCGCCTCAAGCGCGTCGTTCGCCTGCTTGACGAGATTCTCGCCGATGCCGTCCTTGCCGATGTGGACGATGGGCTCCAGCTCATTCGCCATGGCGCGCAGCTGGGCGCGCTGCTTTCCGGTCAGTTCCATTTATTCGTTTCCTTTCAGATAGTCGTCGAGTGCCACGGCAAAGGCGCGCAGCGCTTTCCCGCGATGCGAGACGGACGCCTTTTCCTCCGCCGTGAGCTGGCCGAAGGTCTTGCGCAGCTCAGGCACAAAGAATACGGGGTCGTAGCCGAAGCCGCCCTCGCCCATCGGCGCGAACGCGATGGTGCCCGGGCACTCACCCTCGCACACCAGCTCGTCGCCGTTCGGGAACGCGCAGACGATGGAGGTGTGGAAGTGCGCGGCGCGGTCGGTCTGCCCGCGCAGCATCTCGAGGAGCAATGTGTAGCGTCCCTTGTCGTCCAGTCCCTCGCCGCCGAAGCGCGCGCTGTACACGCCGGGGCCGCCGTTGAGCGCGTCCACGCAGAGGCCGGAGTCGTCCGCCACAGCGGGCAGGCCGGTCGCCTGCATCACCGCCGTCGCTTTCAGGCGGGCATTGTCGGTGAAGGTCTCGCCGGTCTCCTCGACCTCGATCCTCACGCCCAGCTCCGCCTCGCTCACGACCTCCACGCCGAGATGGCTCAGGATCTCGTTCATTTCCTTTAATTTCTTGGGGTTCTGTGTTGCCAATACCAGCTTCATGCTATACCTCCCACGGGTCCTTGTTCCGTTTTTCTTCTCTCTCCCGCGCGGCCTTTTCCTCCTCGCGGCGCTCCGCCGCAAGGTCTATCCTGTCGCCGAGCGAGCCGAGCGTTTTATCCAGCCATTTGCCGGCCTTGTCCGCAAAGGTCTCGATCTCCGGCACGGGAACGATCACCACGCGGCAGCTCCCGCAATAGAGCGCGGGCGCGTAGACGCTTTCGAGTACAGGCGTCCCGCTCAGCCGAACGCTCTTCTCCTCCTCGATGCCGCCACGCCCATTGTCCGGACACCAGCGAAGCGCGTACTTGTACACAGGGAGCGCGCCCTCGCGCATTTCCTTTCCGCAATAGGGGCATATGTTCGTGATCTCCATACGGCTTTCCTCCTGTCGGCTTCTCTCTCAGATGAGCGCGTTGACATACTCCTTCGCGTCAAAGGGCTGCAGATCGTCGACGCCCTCGCCGAGGCCGACGAACTTCACCGGCACGCCAAGCTCCTGCGCGATGGCGACGCAGATGCCGCCCTTGGCGGTACCGTCCAGCTTCGTGAGAATGATGCCGGTCAGACCCGCCGTCTCGCGGAACACCTTCGCCTGCTGCAAGCCGTTCTGCCCCGTGGTCGCGTCGAGCACGAGCAGCGTCTCCTTGGCGGCGTCCGGCGTTTCACGGTCGATGATCTTGCGCAGCTTTGCCAGCTCCTGCATCAGGTTCGCCTTGTTGTGCAGGCGGCCCGCCGTGTCGCAGAACACAACGTCCACATTTCTCGCCTTCGCCGCCTGCAGGGAGTCGAACAGCACCGCGCCGGGATCGGCGCCCTCGCGGCTGCGCACGATCTCCACGCCCGCGCGGTCTGCCCAAATTTCGAGCTGGTCCGCCGCCGCCGCGCGGAAGGTATCCGCCGCGCACAGCAGCACGCGCTTGCCCTGCTTTTTGTAGCGGTTGGCGAGCTTGCCGATGCTCGTGGTCTTGCCCACGCCGTTCACGCCGATGATGAGCACGACGCTCGGCGTTGTGGAGAGGTCGAGGCTCGTATCGCCGACCTCGAGCTTCTTTTCCAAAATATCGCGCAGCGCCTGCTTGACGTCGTCGCCGCGCTGAATGCTCTTTTCGTATACGACCTTACGCAGCTCCTTCACGGCGTCCGCCGCGACCGCCGCGCCGAGGTCTGCCATGATCAGGCTCTCCTCCAGCTCGTCGTAGAAATCCTCGTCGATGGTCTCCCAGATGATGCTGTCGTACCACACCTTTTTGATCCTTGCAAAAATACCCATCGTCTTACCCCTTGATGTTCAGTTCTTTCGCCATGTCGTTCATGTTGATGGTCAGCACCTTGCTCACGCCGCGCTCCTGCATCGTCACACCGTAGAGCACGTCGGCGGCCTCCATCGTGCCGCGGCGGTGGGTGATGACGATGAACTGCGTCTTGTCGCAGATGCGGCGCATATAGTGTGCCACGCGGATGACGTTCGGCTCGTCGAGCGCCGCCTCGATCTCGTCCATCACGCAGAACGGCGTGGGGTGGACCTTGAGAATGGCGAAGTAGAGCGCGATGGCGACGAACGCCTTCTCGCCGCCCGAGAGCAGCGAGAGCGTCTTGAGCGCCTTGCCCGGCGGCTGGACCTTGATCTCGATGCCGCAGTCGAGCACGGCGTTCTCGTCCTCCAGCTCGAGCGTGGCCTTGCCGCCGCCGAAGAGCTCGAGGAAGGTCTCCTGAAAGCTCTCGCGGATGAGAGCGAACTGCTCTTTGAAGATGACCGTCATCTCGCTCGTGATGTTCTCAATGACGCCCAGCAGCTCCTCCTTGGCCTTTTCCACATCGTCGCGCTGTCCGGTGAGGTAGGTATAGCGCGTGTTCACGCGGTCGAATTCCTCGATGGCGCCGACGTTGACATTGCCGAGGCCGTTGATCTCGCGCTTCAATTCATTGATGCGGCGGCTCGCCTTCGGCACGCTCTCCAGCTCGATGCGCTGCTCCTGTGCCGCGGAGTGGGACAGCTCGTAGCTCTCCCACAGCTTATCCAATATCTGCTTTTCCTCCATCGCGGCGGTGACGCGCTTCTGCTCAAGCCTGCCCGCAGCAGCCTGTGTCTGAGAGAGCAGCTCATTGCACTCGCGGTATCTGCGGTCGTTCGCGCTGCGCTCGCCCTCAAGCGTCAGCTTGGCCTCCGCCAGCTCCGCCAGCTCCGCCCTGCGCTTCTCGGCGTCGGCGCGCAGAGAAGCGGTCACCGCGTCATGCTGCGCGATCTCCTCCTCTGCGGCCTTGATCTTCGCGCGGTAGTCCTCGATGAGCGCACGGCGTCCATCCTCGTCGCCGCGCATCTGTTGGGCGAGCGTCTCGAGGTCGCCCAGCGCGCGTTCGGTCGTCTCCCGCTCGGCGGTAAAGCCCGCAAGCGTGCTCTTGCGCGCGGCGATTTCGTCGCCGAGGTGCGCGCTGTCGCGTTTGAGTTCGTTCTGGCCGGCAAGCTTTTCCTCGCTCTCCGCACGGCAGCGTGCGGCCTCGGCCTCGTGCTTTTTGATCTCCTCCTCGCGGGCGGCGGCTGCCTTTTTCAGCTCCTCCGTGCGCGCGGTGATGCTCTCGAGCTCGGCGGCGATGTCGCTCTCCCGCGTGCGGAGCGATTCGAGCAGCATATCGTACTGCTTCTTTTCGCCCGTCAGGCGGAGCACCGCGTCCTCCGCGCCGCGCTGCTGCTCGCGCGCGACGTCCAGCTCATACTGCGCGGCGTTCAGGTCGCGCTTGGCCTCGTCCGCCTCGCGGAGCGCGGCATCGAGCTTTTCCGTTAAGGCTTCCCGCCGGGCAGTCAGCTCCTTGAGCTCGTTGGCACGGCTCAAAATGCCCGCGCTGCGGCTCACCGAGCCGCCGGTCATGCTGCCGCCGCGGTTCAAGACCTGCCCGTCGAGCGTGACGATGCGGAAGCGATTGCTGTACTTTCTCGCGATGGCGATGCCGCAGTCCATATCCTCGACCACGACGGTGCGGCCGAGCAGATTGTTGAAAATTTCCGTGTACCGCTTATCGAACTGCACGAGCTGCGACGCGACGCCGACGTAGCCATACTCGCGCTCGACGCCCGCCTCGCGCAGCACGTCGCCGCGGATGGCGGTCAGCGGCAGGAAGGTCGCGCGACCGCCGTCGCGCTGCTTTAAGAAGTTGATGGCGCTCTTGGCGTCCTCCTCGCGGTCCACGACCACGTTCTGCATTCCCGCGCCGAGGGCGATCTCGATGGCGACGGCATAGCGCTTGTCGGTCGTCATCAGGTTGGCGACCGGCCCGTGCACGCCGCGCAGCGCGTTCTTCTCCGCCGCCTGCATGATGAGACGAACCGCCTTATTGAAGCCCTCGTACTCTTTTTCCATCTCGCTCAGAAGATGGATGCGGGAGTCGAGGTTGTTCTTTTCCATGGTGAGGTCGATGCTCTTCTGCCGCGCCGTCTCCTCGCGCTTGACGCGTCCCTCCATCTTGAGGGTATGACCGGAGATGATGTTGCGCACGGCGTCGGCCTCCTCCTGCGCCTCCTCAAGGGCGCGGCGGGACGCGGACGCGGCCCTGCGCTTCTCGGTCAGCTGACCGTCCACACTCTCGCTCTCCGCTTCAAGCGCCGCGCGGCGCTCGGAGAGCTCGGCAAGACCCGCGTTCATCGCGCTCACGTCCGCGCGGCAGTCCGCCGCGTCGGAGGCCGCCAGCGCTTCCTTCGCGCGCAGAGCCTCGACCTCGCTGCCGGCCTCGCCGGCCGTGCGGGCAAGCTCCTCCGCCTGCGTGAGGAAGGCGCGAAGCTCCTCCTCCAGCTCCGCCGTCTGCGCGGCAAGCTCCTCGATGCGCGCGTGCTTCGCAGCGATCTGCGCGGTCAGGCTCTCCGCGCGGCCCGACTGGTCGCGCAGGTCGTTCTCCACGCGCTCGATGCTCGCGCGGTTGTGCTCGATGCCCGTGCGCAGCACCGCCACAGCGGCGTCCTCCTCGTTGCGCTTCGCGTCCAGCTCGGCGCACTCGGTGCGCAGGCGCTCCTGCTCCATGTCGTTCGCGTGTGCCTTTTCCGCAAACTGCTCGGAGGCGGCGTACAGCTCGTCCAGCGCGGCGTTCGCGCGCTCCAGCTCCTGCTGGGCAAGAGCATAGTCGGTGTTGAGCTTGATGGAATCGGTCTTGATCTTGTCCAGGTTTTCGAGCCAGACGGAGATCTCCAGTGTGCGCAGCTCGTCGCGGAGGATCAGATATTTCTTCGCCTTCTCCGCCTGCGAGCGCAGCGGCCCGACCTGCAGCTCCAGCTCGGCGATCTTGTCGTTGATGCGCACGAGGTTCTCCTCCGTGCGCTCGAGCTTGCGCTCCGTCTCCTCCTTGCGGTGGCGGAACTTGGAGATGCCCGCCGCCTCCTCGAAGATCTCGCGGCGGTCGGCGCTCTTGACCGACAATATCTCGTCGATCTTGCCCTGACCGACGATGGAATAGCCCTCGCGGCCCATGCCGGTATCCATGAACAGCTCGTTCACGTCACGCAGGCGCACGCTCTGCTTGTTGACGTAGTATTCACTCTCGCCGCTGCGGTAATACCGGCGGGTGACGGCGACCTCGCTCTCCTCCATCTGCGGGAAGATGTGCTCGGTGTTGTCGAGCACGAGCGTCACCTGCGCGAAGCCCATCTGGCTGCGCTTTTCCGTGCCGCCGAAGATGACGTCCTCCATCTTCGCGCCGCGCAGCGATTTGCTCGACTGCTCGCCCATGACCCAGCGGATCGCGTCCGACACGTTGGACTTGCCGCTGCCGTTGGGGCCGACGATGGCGGTGATATCCTCACCGAAGTTCAATACGGTTTTATCGGGAAAGCTCTTAAATCCTTGAATTTCGAGCGCTTTTAAGTACATTCCGTGATCTCCTTTGTGCAAGGGAGTAAAAATAGGCAGAAAAAGACATATTTTAACTTATGTACTATACCATTTTCCCCCTCGTTTTTCAAGAGTGAATGATGAACAGAGTGTAAAAAAGACGCCCGTCGGGCGTCTTTTCGCTTCATTTTTCCTGTGCCGCGCGTTTCCGCCGCGACTTCGTCGCCGCACGGGATGCGGCGATGAGCGTGTAAAGCTCCTCATAGGCATCGGCGAGCGTGCCGACGCGGTCGATGAGGCCGTCCGCCACCGCCTCCTCGCCGTAGAGGATGGATGTAGGTTTCCAGATCGACGTCAAGGTCGGCGGCCATGTCCTCGGCGGCCAGCATGAGCGCGAGCAGCTTTTTCTCGGATATGCCGGAATTCTTCGTCACAAAGCGCACGATGCGCTCTTGCAGGCGGTCGAAATAGTGATAGGTCTGCGGCGCGGCGATAAGCGTTCCGTTCGTGCGGATGGGGTGGACGGTCATGGACGCGCTCGGCGCGATGAGCGAGCGCTTCGGCGCAACGGCCAGCGGCACGCCGATGGAGTGTCCCCCGCCGAGCACGAGCGAAACGGTCGGCTTCCTCATGCCCGCGATCAGCTCGGCAATGGCGAGCCCCGCCTCCACATCGCCGCCGCAGGTGTTGAGGAGCAGCAGCACGCCGTCGATCTCCTCGCTCTCGTCGAGCGCCGCGAGCAGCGGCAGAACGTGCTCGTACTTGGTCGTTTTCACGGTATTGGGCAGAAGGCTGTGGCCCTCGATCTGCCCGATGACCGTCAGGCAGTAGACCGTGCCGCGCGCGGTGCGCGTGGTCACGGCTCCCATATCCACGATGGGCTGCATGGGCGGCGTCTGCTCGGGCGCAGACCTCTGCTCCTCGTTCTCGTTCGGCTTTGTCGGTTCCGTCATGGCGCATCCCTCCTCTTTTCTCACAAGGTAGGATTTGCAGAAAAATGAGAAAGCATACGGCGCGCCGTATGCTTTCCCGCTATGTATCCCGTTATTTTTCCGTGCCGTAGAAAAAGAGCGCCACCGTGCCGGGGCCGACGTGCGCGCCGGTGACCGGCTCGTAGTAGACCTCGAGGCATTCGCCGGTAAAGCCCCTTTCGCGCAGAAGACCGAGCAGATAATCCGTCCCCTCGCGGTTGTCCGCGTGGGCGATGCCGATGCGCGCGGTCTTATCCAGCGCGCGCTTGTCGAAATAGTCCGCCAGCTCGGCGTAGGCCTTCTTATTCCCGCGCACCTTGCCGCAGGAAACGATGTGGCCCGTCTCGTCGCCGCGCAGGATGGGCTTGATGCCGAGCACCGAGCCGACCAGCGCCGCCGCGCCGGAGATGCGCCCGCCACGCTTGAGGTAGTTCAGATCGTCCACCGTGAAGAACTGGCACATGTGGGGGCGGCGCGCGAGAATGCGGTCGCCGACCTCCTCAAAGCTCCTGCCCGCGCGCAGCAGCTCCGCCGCCTCGAGCACCTGCAGGCCCTCGCCGAGCGAGGCGGCATAGGTGTCGATGGTCATGATTTTGGCGTGAGGATATTTTTCCCGCAGCTCCTCCGCCGCGAGCGCCGCGGCGTGCGCCGTGCCGCTGATGCCGCCGGACATACCGACGTAGAGCACATCGTCGCCCTGCGCGAGCGCGCGTTCAAAGAACGCCGCCGCCGTTGCGGGGTTGACCATTGAGGTCTTGACCTCGGCGCCCCGGCGCATGGCGTCGTAGAAGGCCTTGCCGTCGAAGTCCGTCTCCTCGCTGTAGTCCTCCGCCACGCCGTTGACCGTGTAGGAAAACGGAATGACCGCGATATCGTACTCGCGCAGCAGCGCGAGCGGCAGATTGGCCGAGGTGTCGGTATAGAGCTTCGTCATGGCAAAACTTCCTTTTCTGTATTTCTTAATACTCAGTGTACCACGCTCTAAGCGCGGAAACAAGCAAAGTTACAGATTCTTTACATTAACCTAACAGCATGACAACGGCAGGGTGGTTCCCCTGCCGTTTTTTCGTCAATTCTGCTCAAAGATCACACGCATGGTCTTGTAGGTCATATAGCAGTCGAGCTTGGCGACCGTCTCATAAGGCGCGTGCATGGAGAGCACGGGAACGCCCGCGTCGAGCGTGTCGATGTTGCGCTGCGCCATGAATTTGGCGACCGTGCCGCCGCCGCCCGCGTCCGTCTTGCCGAGCTCGGCCATCTGCCAGAACACGCCGTTGTCGTTGAGCAGCTTACGCACGCGGCCCACGACCTCGGCAGAGGCGTCGGAGGCACCGGACTTGCCGCCCGCGCCGGTGTACTTGCAAAGACCCACGCCGTAGTTGACAAAGGCGGCGTTGCGCTTATCGTACACGTCGGCAAAGTTCGGGTCGTAGGCGGCGGTCACGTCCGCACTCAGGCAGAAGGAGTTCGCCAGACAGTCGCGCAGCGCGACGCCCTGCGCCTCGCACAGGTCCGCCATGAACTTGTCGAACGCCTGCGAAAGCATACCGGAAACGCCCTCGGAGCCGATCTCCTCCTTGTCCGCGAAGATGCACACGGCGGTGCGCTTCGGACTCTTCGCGTCAAAGATGCCCGCAAGCTCCGCGTAGGCGCACACGCGGTCGTCGTGGCCGTAGGAGGCGATGAAGCTGCGGTCGAAGCCGATGTCGCGCGCCTTGCCGGCGGGCACGACCTCCAGCTCGGCGGAGATAAGATCCTCCTCCACGATGCCGTACTTCTCATTGAGGAGCTTGAGGACGTTGAGCTTGAAGCGGTCCGAGCAGTCCTCGCCCGCGAGCGGACGGCCGCCGACGAGCAGGTTCAGGCTCTCGCTGGGAATGGCCTCGTTGAGCGGCTTCTTGCCCTGCTCACGGCCGAGGTGCGGCAGCAGATCGTTGATGATGAACTGCGGGTCGCCCTCGTCCGTGCCGATGTGGACGGCGACCGTGGAACCGTCGCCGCGCACGACCACGCCGTGCAGCTCGAGCGGGATGGTCACCCAGTGGTACTTGCGGATGCCGCCGTAGTGGTGCGTCTTGAGATAGGCCATCTCGGCTTCCTCGTAGAGCGGGCGGGGCTTGAGGTCCAGGCGGGGCGCGTCGGTGTGCGCCGCGCCGATGTTCGCGCCGTGGCTGAGGTCCTGTTCGCCGATGACCGCAAGCATAATTGCTTTACCCCTGTTGTTATAGTAAACCTTGTCGCCCGTCTTGAGCGCCATGCCCTTCTCGTAGGGCACGAAGCCGCGCGCGCTGGCCAGCTCGATGCAGTGCTCCACGCACAGCCGCTCGGTCTTGCCGTGGTCAAGGAAATCCTTGTAGTCCTCGCAGTAGGCGTGCATTGCCCGCTCCTCCTCAGCGCTCAGGCGCTCATAGCCGTTCTTGGGCGCATAAGCGAGCTTCTCCGCCCACTCGTTCTTTTTCTTCTCCGCCATGGTTCATTCCTCCTTGGATTTTTTAATAATGGTATCCAGAAACTCCTCCGCGGCAAACGCAGCCTGTGCGGGAGTCGGGTAGTTATTTTCAAAGACCGTGTCGCAGTCCGCGCGGAACGCCCCCTCGCTGCGCTGTGCACGCACACGGGCGCGTGCGTAGTCCTCGGAGATGCCGTCGCGCGTCATGATGCGGCGCACACGCACCTCCTCCGGCGCGGTGACCGCGACGGTCACGTCGCAGATCGCGCCGAGGCCGCTCTCCACGAGTTTGATGGCGTCGAGCGCGATGAGCCGCGCGCCGCTTTCCTCCATGCGCCGCGCGAGCGCGCGGGGCAGATGGCGGAAGATGATGGCGTCGAGCTGCGCAAGCGCGCCGGCGTCGCCGAATACTATATTGCCCAGCTTTTGCCGGTCCAATCCGCCGTCGGGGGCGAAGACATCGCCGAACGCGGCGGTCAGGTCGGCGCACAGCGGCGCGTCGGTCCGGAGCATTTCGTGGTACACCGCGTCGCAGTCGAGCACCAGCGCGCCGCGCTTTTCCAGCGCGCGCAGCAGCGTCGTCTTGCCCGCGCCGGTGCCGCCGGTGATGCCGAGGACAAAGGCGCCGTCCGCCTCCTCTGTGTGGAAGCCCGCGGCCTTTTTCAGCCGGTTGCCGACGGCGAGGCCAAGTCCCGCGCTGTCGGGACACTGCGCCCAGATGGCGGGCACGTCCGTCGCGTCGAAGGTGCGCAGCGCGTCAAAAACGTGCTGCGACTGCGCGAGCTTGTCGCCGCTCGCGCCGAGCCGGTGAACGATGTGTCCCGCGAAGAGCGGCGCGAACTCGTCGAAGCAGATCACGCCGTCCCGCGCGCCGATCTCGGCAAGCAGCCGCCGCGCGCTCGCACGGGGCGAGCCGGTGACGACCGTGACGGGCGCCTTTGGTGCGTAGTGACGGTACTTCATGCCCGGCGCGCGGGGCCTCTCCCCCGCCGCCATCTGCTGCGTGACCGCCTTATCCACCGCCACCTCGCCGAGCACGGCGCGCAGCTCCTCGAGCGGCAGTCCGCCCGGGCGCAGCAGGCGCGGCGGCGTACAGGTCAGGTCGATGATGGTCGATTCCACGCCCACACGGCAGGGCCCGCCGTCCACCACGCCGTCGATCCTGCCGTCCATGTCCTCGCGGACGTGCGCGGCGGTCGTACAGCTCGGGCGGCCCGAGGTGTTGGCGCTCGGCGCGGCGACCGGAACGCCGGAGGCCGCGATGATCGCGCGCGTCACCGCGTGATCGGGGCAGCGCATCCCGACGGTGTCCAGCCCGCCGGTGGTGACGAGCGGCACGCAGTCCGCCTTCGGCAGTATCATCGTCAGCGGCCCGGGCCAGAAGCGCCCGGCAAGGCGGTACGCCGTCTCCGGCACGTCCTTGCAGTAGCGCGCGAGCCAGCTCGCGTCGGGGATGTGCAGGATGAGCGGGTTATCCTGCGGGCGGCCCTTGGCCTCAAAAATGTGCCGCACGGCGTCCGCGTTCAGTCCGTCCGCGCCGAGGCCGTAGACCGTCTCGGTCGGGATGGCGAGCAGCCCGCCGCGGCGCAGAATGTCCGCGGCCTGTTTGACCGCCGCGCTCTCCCGCGCAGGATCGGTGATGGTAAAGTATCGGGTGTTCAAAAAGGTTCCCCCTTCTGTGCGTCTGAAGTGCTCAGCTCTCCGTGCTCTCGCGCAGCTTTTCTGCCTGCGCCTGCATGGTCAGCGCGTCAATGATCGGGTCAAGGTCGCCGTTGATGACGGCGTCGATGTTGAAATTCTTGTTGTCCCCCGTCAGGCGGTGGTCGGTGACGCGGTTCTGCGGGAAGTTGTAGGTGCGGATGCGCTCGTTGCGCATCCCGGTGCCGACCTGCGCGCGGCGCTCGTTCGTCACGGCGCTCTCCACACGCTCACGCTCCATTTCATAGAGCTTGCTCGCAAGCATCTGCATACACTTCGCGCGGTTCTGCACCTGCGAACGCTCCTCCTGACACGCCACGACGATGCCCGTCGGCTTGTGGATCAGCCGCACGGCGGAGCTCGTCTTGTTGACGTGCTGTCCGCCCGCGCCCGAGGAGCGGTAGACCTGCATCTCGATGTCCTCCGGCCGGAGGTCGACGTCGACCTCCTCCATCTCCGGCAGCACCGCGACCGTGGCGGTGGAGGTGTGGACGCGCCCGCCGCTCTCCGTCTCCGGCACACGCTGCACGCGGTGGACGCCGCTTTCAAACTTCAGTCTTGACCACGCACCCGCGCCGTTTAGGATAAAGTCAGCTTCCTTTACACCGCCCAGCTCCGTGTCATTGTAGTTCAAAAGCTCGAGCTTCCAGCCGTGCTTTTCGGCGTACATGGAGTACATACGGTAGAGGTCCGCCGCGAAGAGCGCGCTCTCCTCGCCGCCCACGCCGCCGCGCAGCTCCATGATGACGTTTTTCCCGTCGTTCGGGTCGCGCGGCAGGAGCAGCACGCGCAGCTCCTCATAAAGCCGCTCCTTGTCCGCCTTCGCCTGCCGCAGCTCCTCCTGCGCCATGTCGCGCAGCTCGGCATCGGAGAGCAGCTCCGTCGCCTCGGCGATGGTCCGCTCCGCGCGGCGATAGTCCTCGTAGCACTGTGCGACCGGCTCAAGCTCCTTCTGCTCCTGCGTGAGCCTCCGCAGTTCCTTCGCGTCGCCGTAGATCTCCGGCACGGTCAGCAGCTCTCCGATCTCCGCGCAGCGGCGCGCGATCTGTTCCAGCTTCTCCCACATTGCTTCAGTTCTCCGCCGTCATGTAGTTCGTCACATTGCGGATGAACTCGTCGCGCCAGAAGTGATAGCCCGCCGAGCCGATGCGCAGCGAAACGTCCGCCACGTGGGGGTGGTCGACGTACTGGTCCATCTGGTCGCACACATCCTTATACAGCTCCTCGCTGCCGTGGACGACGACATAGGCGATGTTCTGCACCTCCAGCCCGCGGCGCTTGAGGAAGCCGCGCGCGATGCTCGAGCAGCGTCCCGCCCAGATGGGCGTGCCGAGAATGACGAGCCGGTAGTCCTGTAAGGCGCGGCGCGTATCAAACGGCTCCATCGCGCGGGTACGGCGGCGCATGGCGTCCAGCCCGCAGCGCAGCCAGCCGATGGCGCCGTCGCGGTCCACGCGGTCGCGCATCTCCACGCACTCGCAGTCAAGCGCGGCAGCGATCTCCTCCATGGCAAATTTTGTGTGTCCCGTGCGGGAGTAATACAGGCACAGAATATCTTTGTTCATCGTTAACCTCCATAGACAAAGTAGGCGGCAAGGCCGAAGGCCTCGCGGATATAATAGTTGACGCTCAGGCAGCGGAAATAGAGCGCGGACGGCATGTGCGCCGGCACGGCGGTACTCGCACCGCCCCACATCAGCCTTGCGCGGCAAAGGTGGTAATCCGAGGTGACGATGGCGACGCGCTGCGTCGGATCGACGCCCATCTCTTCAAGCATTTCCCGGGAAAAGCGGAGATTTTCCTCCGTGCTGGCGGAGCGTTCCTCCAGCTGCAGCCGCGCCTCGTCCACGCCGCGGCTGACCAGCGCGCGGCGCATACACTCCGCCTCGGTGATGGCCTCGCCCTGCCCCTGTCCGCCAGAGAGGATGACCGGCACATCGGGGTGTCTCGCAAGATATGCCGCCGCCGCGTCGATGCGCGTGCGCAGCGAGAGCGAGGGCGTTTCGCCGTTCACGCCCGCGCCGAGCACGATGACCGCGCTCACCGGCGCGTCGGACTCGTCTGCGAACGAACCGCGGACGACCATCGTTTCCAGCACGGTAAACAGGGAAAATCCCAGTAAAAGCACAGCGATCAGCGCAAGCTCGCACCACGCCGCAGCGCGGTACCCACGCCGTGCAAAATGCTCCAGCAGATAGAAAATGAACAGCACCGCCGCGGCACACAGGCAGAGGAGGGCGGAAAAGCGCAGTCCCGGAACGAAGCGCAGCAGCACCGCCGACGCGAGGAAAACGAACGCCGCTGCAAACAGCCGCCGCTCCCGCTTTGTGAGTGCCTTCCATTTTTCTCTCATGTCCCAACCTCCCCGCTCGCGCGTTTTCGTCCCTGCCGCTTCTCTCTTTCCTATTCGCCCGCC
>OGQA01000389.1_pt1 | contig 23806 bp, 24 predicted proteins | sample 1553011 | NCBI WGS metagenome assembly OGQA01 (sample SAMEA2580256, study PRJEB22360) | human gut metagenome | biome: human gut; feature: human-associated habitat; material: faeces | place: Denmark | collected 2008/2010 | reverse complement strand
GATATCTGATATATTTAGTCTAATTTACCCGATAGGGGTATGAGTAGTGCCAAATTCGGGACACAACTGTGCCAATACGGCTTCTATAAAATTTTTTTAAAAAAGTGAGTTTTAGTGTCCCTTTAGGGTAGCAGTTATGCGTATATAAATATTATGCGCATTAATGCGCTCTGTTTACGGAGGAAAGTATTATGAAGAAAATTGTGTCCCTTATGCTTATCATGTGTATTCTATCAATGTCGGCACTTCCGGTGTTGGCGCAACCCGTAGACGATATGGTTCAGCCATATGCGGCACTGTCGCTTAGCGGCGGCATGGCTTATGTTACATCAGTCGGGGCGCATTACATACAAGGGAGAGCATTCGGGGCCAGCGAAAGCAAAACCGTTACCGTAACATTGTATAGGCAGAGCGGTAGCAGCTGGATATATATAGATTCTGTTAGCAAAACCGGAACGACAACATCCGTTACTGCCGGAAAATATGTAACCCTTACACAAAGCGGCACTTACAAATTGGAAGTGAGGGGAACAACAAAAACTTCAGATGGAACCGTACCTTACTATTATGATATAACGATATAACTAAAAGAAGGGAGACCACTTGTGTCTCCCTTTTAGTTAGTTCATAGTCAAATCATTTAAAAGTTCCTGTATAGTATCTGTTTCATGAATGCTTTCAACACAGATCCTGATTACTGTGTATGGAGCAACTGCTACACCTACAAATACCGAGTCGCTGCTTGAATATACTCCATCTATAGCAATACCATTATCAAGTAATACGCTAATAGTTTCCTGCATCGGATTTGCGACAACGTTTTCTTCATGTTTGCCTCCCCAGCTTTGCTCTATTGCAACCTTTATGCCATCGTGCAGCAAATATCTACTTTCTAAATACGTTCCGTCTATCGGGTTGGAAACCATGCATATTCCGTCCAACTCTGCCGCATCATTTTGAAAGCAGAGTATTGGTTCGTCTATCTGTTCCGCCGCGTCACTAACCGAATCAAAGTATGTAATAGCATCTTCAATCGATTCTATTGTCGGTTCGTCTCGGGAAATATCTGCCTCCTCATCCGTTCGAATATACAGTATTCCATCGACCACTTCGACTATGGCGTTATATGCCGCAACTGCCAACGCACGACCAATAGGAGTGCAGGCCATGAATAATGTAAGCACGACAACGATTATAAGCGCAACCGCCGTACGGCGCGACAATGAGAATACTTTCCCGATGCGAATTGGCGTTAACCGCTCGATTTTACGCCGCATCTCCTCGGACGATATTCCGGTATATGCTTCCCACTCAGCTTCGCTCATTCCGGCCCGCACCCGCGCTGCGGATAAAAGCGCATCCGGCGATAATATGCCTTCTTCGTCAAGTATTTTCTGTGCCTCTTCCGCACTTCTACATCGGTACGGGTCGAGTAAATAAGGCTTCCTTCGAATTAACCTTTTTGCCTTTAACCAATTCATAACAATGCCCCCTCTTTATGTTCATTATGATATCAGCATAAGCATAAACAAAAATGTTTTCATATCTTTTTCCGGTATAGCCTGGGCAATTCTGGTTTTCATTCGGCCTATTTGTTTGCGCAAAGTGTCGTTCTTTATGCCATAATACGCCGCGAGCGAGGGTATGGTTTCATCGTCAAGTATATGCGCAATAAAGGCCTCGCGTATTTCTTTCGGATACTCCGCAAGTATTTCATGAAGCAAAACCTGAACTTCTATGTCGTTATACGATTTATCGGAGCTACTTAGTTCGATAATCCGCTTTTCTATGTCATTAGCATCATCAAGTAAATCGATTTGATATTTCCTACGCAGCAAGCTTATTGATTTGTTACGAACAGTTCGGCGCATATAGCATGCGCAGGAAGCCTCGTTTTCAAATTCAAGCGGCCTTTCGAGAACGGCTATAATCGTATCACCAACGATATCCTCTGCCAAATAACTTCTGTCAACATACGTCATTGCCAGCCGCAATAAAGACTTTTGATATTTAAGGTATATGTCAACTATTTCGTCCTTATCTGAAATTTTAGCCATAAATCCTCGATTATTTACGTTCGGCAGGCCACTCGTCAAGAACGTCCTGTGCAAGTCTGAGTATCAGTTTAAGTTGATCCTTGTTGCATTTGTTCAGCAGCCGGTTGATACGGTCTCTTGTTGTATCATCCTCATCACAAATACTGCGCTCAAAAAGCTCACGAGGGTCAGCCGGAAGGTTACGGATAATATGGCTCAGTATGCTGTAAGTTGGTTGCGATTTACCATATTCATAATTCTGGTAATTGCGCAAACTGCACTCAGCAGCGTTTGCCATATCTGACTGCGTAAGATTATGGCTTTCGCGGAGTTTTCTGAGTTGTTCGCTCGATTCTACACATTCATCACGCATTATCGTTCACCTCCTGCGCTAATAGTTTGGCAGAAGCAAGCAAATAATTAAACGATGTATAATTCGTATTTCGTACGCAAAATTTCCAATATTAGTGTTTAAGTCCGATTTAGCTATACATTTCTTGCTTTCTTGGCTTAATAACAATGGCATAAGAATGTCCCTGAACTGGCACTACTCATACCCCTATCGGGTAAATTAGACTAAATATATCAGATATCCCCAAAACTCGGAAGTTAAACAGAAAGCCGGCAGGCTGTGTTTTCTGCTTCCGAAGAACTGCATTCCATTAACCACCATTTCAAAAAAACGTGAAAGGAGAAGGGCTGCATCGCCCTGAAAAGCAAATGAAACGTGCGGTAAAATGTGTTGTAAGCTTTATGTTGGCTATTGTGTGCCTGTTCAGCTACTCTTTGGCTGACACGGCTACGCCTTGTCCAACGAAGTCGGCTACAGAGGATATATAAACTCAGTAGCGGATGAGCTGACGGCTGCCCCGTCAGAGACATTGCCTGATAGTCCGCTTATGTATGAAGATGAGAGCGGCAGGGAAGAAAATATCAAGCGTTTTGTAAGGGAAGACAGAGCCGTAGAGGCTGTAATCTATCCTTACCCCGTCCACTACGACAAAGAAGGGGAATGGGCTGATATAGATAACAGGCTTGTTGCTGAGCAAAGGGCGGACGGAACAAGCGTATATACTAATCAGGCTGCTCACTTCAACGTATACTTCGCGGACAATATCTCAAGCGATGAGCTTGTGCGCGTAGAAAAAGACGGCTATGTTATCTCATGGCGCATGGCTGACAGAAGCGCGAATGCAGTCGCTACAATAGGTTCCCAAGCAAGCAGCCAAATGGCAATAAGCGAAGCATCTGCAAACGACATGCGGATATTGCCCAATCTGTCATCTGTAATTACGTATCCCGGAGCGCTGAACGGAGCTGATATATCATACGTTGTAGGGCCAACCGGCATAAGGGAGCTCATAACGGTGGACAATGCCGCTCAGCTTTCAGCAAACTATACAATGGAAGTTACATGTTCCGGATTAGCACCCATGGCAGAGGGCGGCGAAATAAAGTTCTTTGATGCCGACAGCGACGAGGTGTTCAAAATAACGGCTCCCATAATAATGGACGCTGCCGGAGAAGAAACTTCCGACATAACATTGCAGCTTGTTCTCATGGCGGAGCTGCAAATGATAGATGAGCTTAAGAACTTCTCTGTTGAGGTACAGCCTTCGGAAACGAACGACAATAACCTGTCCGAAACAGAGGATGATATAGCCGGAGACGATATTGCGGAGGAGACTCCTGCTCCGACAGAAGAGACCGGTGAATCGGTTAATGGGGATGACACCTAAAAAGCGGAAGAGACTATTGAAGAAACCAACGAACCGGGAGTAGCCGAGCAGCTTGAGCCGGGTACTGCATTGCCCGTAGATGAAGGCGTGTCTGAACCGGAACCGACGCCATCAGGCAATGAAGATGCTCCTGAAGCCGAGCCTGTATTGCCGACCGAAGAAATCACCGAAGGCGATGAAGCAGAGCCGGTACAGAATACCGATGAGGCCGATTTGCCTGAAACAGGTTTATCGGATGAGCTGATATATGAGCTTGAGGAGCTGCAGGAACGCATAAATGCAGGCGAAGCTATAGATCGCATAAGCGGACTTGTCAGCGACAACGGCATAATAAGCTTTGCATACACCATGATACCCTCTCGGGAGTGGTTGTTGTCCGCAGAGCGAGTATTCCCCATAACTATAGACCCGGACGTTCAAACATCCATGGATTCGTCCCAGGTTCATGATACGTTCGTAAGTTCTCTTGACCCCAAGCAAAACAGCTATACATCGTCAAAGCTGAAGATAGGCAACGGATCGTCAAGCGGTATAAACAGGGTATATATAAAGTTCCCTAATCTGCCCCAGCTTGGAGCAGGCGATATGGTAGTTAAAGCACTGCTGAACATATCGCGTAAAAACTCAAATTCATCGAACGATTTGCGGCTTGATGTACATAGAGTTACCGAGGACTGGACAAGTTCAACAATAACATGGAATAATCGGGCCGCTTACGACACAAGCAAGGTCGAAAGCATATCGTATTCTGTACTTCCCGGCTCGTATAATACTTGGGATGTTACAGGACTTGTGAAGCAATGGTATTCAGGCACGCCCAATTACGGCCTCTTAATCAAAGCATATGACGAATCCTGGGGATATATGGAGTATCACTCCGTAGATGCACAGTACTATTACAGTTCGCACCCGTTCGCATCTATCATATATGTAAACTCCACGGGTATTGAAGGCACCTGGACATATCATAGCCAAAGCGTAGGCCGTGCCGGAACTGCTTCGGTAAACGACTACAACGGCAACCTCGTGTTCACTCATGACGATGTGAGCATTGCAAGCGGTATAATGCCGATATCCATCCAGCATGTATTTAATACGCACGATAAGAGCAGCGATATCGGTTACGGATATGGTTGGCGGCTCAACTACGCTCAAACTGTAGAGAACGTCACAATAGGCGGCACTAACTATTACAAATACATAGATGCCGACGGAACCGCGCATTACTACAGGCGTTCAACTTCAAATAGCTCTCTCTACGAAAATGAGCTGGATAAAGATTCAACCTTAACCGTAAGCGGTTCCGTAAAGACGATAAAGGATAAAATCGGCAATCAGCTTGTATTTGATGCATCCGGTCGTTTATATCAGATTATTGATAACAACGGCAATTCGATGAGCATTGCATATAACTCTGCCGGAAGGATAACAAGCATAGTTGACGGCGCTAACCGTACCACATCATTGAGCTATTCTAACGGCAGGCTCTCGTTTATAGACTCTCCGGATGGGCTTGACGCAAGCTATTCATATGATACTTCGGGGCGTCTTACTGCCATAACATATGCCGACAACAAGATTAGCCAATATGCATATGATTCAACAGGTAATCTTCTTTCCGCGCTGAACCATGATGGCTATTACGTTTGCTACACATATACAGAAGCTGCTCCACATCGAGTAGTCAGTATACAGGAATATGCTAACTCTGTTGCCGGAGGAAACCTGAGCATAGCCTATGGCTGGAACAGCACAACATTTACCGACAACCAGGGCAGAAAGAGCATATACCAGTTCAACAACGCCGGTCAGACCGTTGCAATACGCGATGTTGACGGCAGCGCGCAATACTGCTCTTTCAATAGTCAGGACAGAACTGTTACCCAGCTTAAAACCGTATCCAAGCTGCAAAAGACAAGCATAAACCTGCTTCCGAATCACAACATGGAGAATACCGGTGCGTGGTCGCTTGGATCGGGCGCATCCTACAGCACGGCGGATAAGTTCATGGGCAGCAGGAGCATAAAGCTGAGCGGCGCCGGAGCATATGCAGCGCAGCAGCTTACGCTTCTGGCGGGCAAAACATATACGCTATCCGCATACTTTAAGGGAAGCGACGGCGCTCGCCTTGCCGTATCATACGGCACGACAACCATAGAGAGCTTAGGCGTAATGGGCGCATCTTCTGCATGGCAGCGCGAAAGCCTTACTTTCACCGTTCCAACAAATGCCGGCTCTTCGGTAAATGTACAGCTCAAGCTTCCCGGCGACGTTTCCGGCAGCGTATATGCCGATTGCGTAATGCTTGAACAGGCAGACGCAATGAATAGGTATAACCTGCTTGAAAATTCGGACTTTAACTCTAACACAATATGGAGCCGCGGGAGCGGACTTGATTCAAATGACGCGATAGTAAGCGTATCCGGTTCACTTCATCCGGATTCTCTGAGCAGCGCGGTATACAAAATAACCGGAAGTACCACCGCAGACAAGGTGGTATCCCAAACGCTGCCCATATCAGGTTCAACGGGCGACTGTTATACCTTCGGCGGATGGGCGCAGATGAACACCGTACCCGCATTCACGAAGAATGCAGGCACAAGCAGCGAAGTCAACTACGGCCAACGCAAACTGAGGCTGGGCTTTGTAGGGGCAAGCGAAACAAAGTATTACGAGGTAAGCTTTAACCCGGACAACAGCGAATGGCAGTATATCTGCGGTGCGGCAGTAGCGCCGTTTAACTACACGGCCATAGTGTTCAGCTTTGAATATAACTACAACTGCAACGACGCCTACTTTGACGGCATGCAGGTATTTAAGGAAGAGTTCTGCCAAAGCTACACATATGATGACGACGGCAATGTTGTAAGCGTAAAGGGGCTTGCCGAAAAGAACAGCTCTTTCGAATACAACGGTTCCAATGACCTGATAAAGGCTACCGACGCCAAGGGCAACAAGTTTAATTATACCTACGATTCCAAGCACAACCTTCTGTCCGCCGTAAGCGAATCCGGCATGAAGTACACCTTCACTTACGACAGCAAGGGTAATGCCCTCACCTCGCGTACGGGCAGCGATTCGGAATACATACAAACATCCGCAACCTACACAAGCGTAGGCAGCTTTGTATCCTCTGTGACCGACGCACGAGGCAAATCGGTAAGCTACGGCTACAATACCGATAAGGGTCTGCGCACAAGCGTGACCGACGCCAACGGCAACGTGGCTGCATACAGCTACGACTCCATGAACAGGCTTTCCGGCCTTACGCAGGGTAACGCGCAGGTCGGCTACACATATGATGACGATGAGCTGATAGGCATATCCCACAACGGCTTCAGCTACGGCATGACATATGACCTGTTTGGGCACACACTGGCGACCAAGGTGAACTCCGATGTGCTTTCGCAGAACACATACGACAATAGCCGCGGCCTGCTGACGAGCGCGCAATACGGAAACGGGCTGAACATACACTACGAATATGATGTACTTGACAGAATAACCGAAGTGCGCTTTGGTTCCACCAAGATGTACAGCTACTCATATGACGGCAACGGCAACCTGCAGCGGATGGTAGACAACCTCAGGGACATAACCACATCGTACTACTACGACCTGAGCGGCAGGCTGATACGTTCCGCGTCAAGCGACGGCAGCGAGTATCTGTATGAATACGACCTGAACGACAACCTGACCAAGCTGCACCAGTCTGCGGGCGGCAGCAGCTGGGTAACGGAATACACTTACGACAAGGACAATCGCCCCGTTACCGTAAAGGTCAACGGCAAGACCATAACCGACAGCTACAATGCTACCGGCACGCGGTCATCGCGCGTATATGGCTTCGCAACGCCTTACACGGTATCCTTCGGCTATCTTGCCGGGGCCAATGGGTCAAAGACCACCATGCTGCAAAGCTACAAGAACGGCAGCGACGCGGCATATACCTATACCTACGACAACAACGGCAACGTGACCGCCATATCCCAGGGCGCTAAGAGCGCAGCCTACACATATGATGCGCTTAATCAGCTCACACGGGTAAACGACGGCTTCACGAACAAGACCACAACCTACACCTACGACAATGCAGGCAACATTCTTGAGCGTAAAGAATACGCCTACACCACGGGTACTCTCGGCACGCCCACAGCCACATTCGTCTATGAATACGACAGCGAGTGGAAGGACAAGCTGGTAAGCTACAACGGAGAGACCATATCTTACGACGAGATAGGCAACCCCGTAAGCTACCGCGGCTACCACCATGGCATGGCAGGGCAAACGGCTGGAGAGCTTATCCGGCGACGGTTTGACCGCAAGCTACACCTATGACGAACAAGGCATACGCTCGGGCAAGACAATAAACGGAGTAACCACATCGTTCAGCTACAACGGCAGTCTGCTCATGGCGCAGGTAGCGCCTGGAAAATCGCTGCTGTTCAGCTACGATGCCAACGGCCAGGCGGTATCCGTGAACTACAACGGCACGGAGTACTATTATCTGAGAAACGGCCAAAATGATATAGTGGGCCTTATGGACGAAAGCGGCGTGCGTGTGGTAGAATATATCTACGATGCGTGGGGCAAGCTGATATCCACCACCGGCACCTTGGCAACTACACTTGGCGCGGACAACCCGTTCCGTTATCGCGGCTACTACTACGATACCGAAACCGGCCTCTACTATCTCACCACCCGCTACTACGACCCCGAAGTCTGCCGCTTCATCTCCGCCGACGTATATATGTCCACCGGTCAGGGCGTCCTCGGCGGCAATATGTGGGCGTATTGCGGAAATAATCCGGTGAATCGCTATGAAGTTGATGGCAAGTTTTGGAACATCGTTGTTGGTGCAGTTCTTGGCACTGTCGTGGGCGCTGTTACCGCTGCTATAAACGGGCAAAATGTATTGGTTGGCGCCGCAGCGGGACTTGTTTCCGGAACAATAGCCGGTGCGACACTTGGAGTTGGGTTAGCTGTAGCTGCTGGCGCTTCAGCGGCGATAGGAACAGGCGCCACGGCAGTTATTGCCGGACTTGGTTTTTCGGCTGCAGGTGGAGCATTTGGTAGTGTAGTAGGTGAGATTATCAATGAAGTAGGTAATGGTCAAGAGCTTAATGGAGAAGCAATCGCTCGTGAGGCAGCGTTAGGAGCTATATTTAATACTGTTGGCTTTGGACTTGGAAGTTTAAGCAGTATGGCATTTAAGGGCCCGAACATTGTTGGGAAGGGCATTATACAAGGTATGAAAACATCAACCCAAGCGATGTCTGGATGCGAGAAGGCAGTAGCTATGTATACCTCGGCTATGTTTGTTAATACGCCACAAGCAGTTACCAGTTTTGCTTTATCATATACGAAACCACAAACAAACAAAGGCAAAAAAAGCGGAGGCGGCAAAATGGGTATTAGAGGATCCTTTAGACGTACTGGAACGTGCGCCATGCTTTACTGAAAAAGGAGAGGCATAAATGAATTTTATCTCGAATCTTTACTTTTTCTGGGTAGGCGGTGTGGTAATGCCATTATGTTGCTTAGTTACCATGGGAATTGGTTTAGATGGCATTTTTAATGACAAGGCAGTTGGTTCATCAATTGTACTTATAGGGCTAAGTGTATTGTGGATTCTGCTTATGATTCTGTTATGGCGTTCGATTTACACATACCTGCATGTGGATAAAAGCGGCGTAACAGAAAAGTGTCCATTCCGCAAGAGCGTGGAATATCCGTTTTCTGAATTTGTTGACTGTGGGGTTGTGGTCTACTATGACATTCCGCTGATATATCTTTCGAAGCATGTGCTGACATATGGCCAGAAAGGCGGCAATAGGCAGCAGCATGACCTGATAAAATGGGGAGAGGATGCATTACAGCTTTCGTATACGAAGAAGGCCGTGCGTGCGATTCGGACATATGCGCCGCCTGAACTTTATGAAATGCTGTGCCACGATATAGAAAGAAATCCCTATATACGGAAAAAGTACAAATAAGCGCATAATGCGCACCAAAGCTGGGGCAGTTAAGCAACTGCCTCGGCTTTTATATACGGCCAAAATGATAATGATATAGTTGGCCTTATGGACGAAAGCGGCGTGCGTATTGTAGAATGATGCACCAATAGCCGGGACAGGTAAGCAACTGCCTCGGCTATATTAAAATTTGCTGCGGTGCTATTTAAGCATCGGCAGGGATATCGTCGGCGGCATTATTGTCAGGGGTGCTTTTCAGCGCATCTATTTCGCACATGCAGTTCAATATACGCTTTATCGCGCGGGCCTGTATGCGCTTTAGCGTGCGCTCGGCCCGGCCGTTCATAATGCCCCATCTTTCATTGTATTCAACTATTACCTTTGCCCAGTCAAGCCCCTGTATCAGGTGCTTTTGAACAAGAAAACGCTCGTCGTCCGGCAGCAGCTCCAGCCAGCATTCTATAATGCCCTTCATAAACACCAGATTGCAGTATTCTTTTTCCAAAGCATCCCGCTCAAAACAGGCGTATTCCGTGTTCTCCTGCATCAGCAGCGTAAGCATGGAGGCCTTTGCACAGATTCTGCGGTAATCGCACAGCGCATTCATTATGGTCAGATTAGTAAGTTCCATTGTACCCTCCTGCGTAGAGTATCTACTATCTTATACGCATAACATAGGCCCTAAAGGGACAAATACCGGCAAAATTATTTGCGGCAGACGGCGTCATGCGCTACCTCACCATCATCATCCTTGCAAACTTACCGACCACAATAACTGCGAACGCCGCAAGCACGCCTTCATTCTTACTTGACTCGCTTTTCACTCAACAAGCCGCGCAATAACCATATACTTGCCCGGCGCATGTCCCGAGTATCTGAACGGGTAGCAGGTTACAAGCACAAGCGTGCTTCTGTCAAGCGTAGGGAGCCGCCAGTCGGATGTGCTTTCGTAGATGGCAACATCTAAAACGGCATATGTGTATGCTATGCCGTCTTTTGTTGCTGTAATGATGTCGCCAACGGTGACTTTTTCGAGTATCTTCAAATGATTACGGTTGCGATGGCCGTAGACAACGCACATACCATTCTCGCCTGGCAATACGGAAGTCGTAAGCCAGCCGGGAGTTTTTTTGAGCGTTGATTCTTCCACGCCGTATGCCACGGATATGGTATCGTTCAGAATACTGAGCGTGAAAAAAGCCTTGCCGTCCTGCACGGGAGCGGGAGTCGCTGCGGATGGGTAAGTCGGCTGCAATGTTGCTTCCGGCGTTGGTGATGGCAGCGCAGTAGGAGAGGGCAGGGGCGTTGATGAAATCATATTGGTTGCTTTTGGAGTAGGTATGGGCTTGATTTCAACAAAAACATCGCCGTTCTCATGCTGCATAGATAAGGCGATGCCTATTATGGCAGCTAAAATAGAAAGAGCGGCAATGAGCGCCGCCCTCGTGGTAGTTTGACTTTTCATTATGGTTCCTTTCTTTCAGCTTGTTGGTCTGCCGAAGCAGACCCATTCCCATTCGGAGCCGCTTCTTCCCCAATGCTTGCGTATCTGTACGGAGTTATTACCGCCGGTGCTGTCAATCAGAAATTCGCCGTTGATGTATATGGCAACATGGTGTATCTGCAACCAGCGTTTGCATTTGCCTGTTCCACAGCGTTGGGTGTCCGTGCAATAACCTTCGCCGCGGGAAGCGTCCTTGCGGGCAAAAAGATGAGGTCGCCTGCCTGAAGCTTGGAAGCGTCAGTAAACAGCACATTCATGTCGCGGCACTTTTGCGCCATGCCTGTGGACGTTAATCCATTCATGTAGTGACGATAGTCGGCATGATAGGCGCAATAACCGCCATATTTGCCCAGCTTGGCGTGTTCATAGCGGGCGCGTACTTCGCGCTGAACGGATACGGGCTTACCCCGGGCGCGGTGATACTTTTTGTAAACCTTATGAACTTCACCATTGAGCCGATAGCCTCCCTGCCCGGGCTGCTGGCGGGGCGCAAGGCGGCGCTTGGCCTTGTGGATAAGCTGGCAAGGGCGTGCTGCATAATGTTTCCACCTGGTTTGAGGCGGGCAAGGCATATGCCATAGTTGGTGGTAGCGGTAGCGGAAAATCCACATTGCTCAATCTTCTTACGGCAGCGAATATCGAGTATTCCGGCAGCATAACGCTTGACGGCATTGAGATACGCGACATTGCGCCGGAATCGCTTTACGATATAATATCCGTGATACAGCAAAACGTGTTCGTGTTCAATGCATCCATAAAGGATAACGTTTCCATGTTCCGCTTGTTTGACAATGCGGAGCTTGATGACGCGATACGCCGCGCGCACCTTGGCGAGCTGATAGCGGAGCGTGGGGAGAATTACCTTTGCGGCGAAAACGGCAGCGCGCTTTCCGGCGGTGAGAGGCAGCCCGTGCGCACGCTTAGCTGCATAACGGCGGACGCGCTTTCGGGTATGTGCCCCGCGGGCGGGGAGAACGTTGCCGTGTGCCGGGCGGATTACGAGGCGGGCGTTACCACGCTTTGGCTTGCAGATACGGCTGATGACGCAATAATTTGCGAAGCGAAGCTGAAGGGTGCATGGGCGCTGAAGGAGCAGACGTTTGCGGACGGCAGGTTTGCCCTTTGCAACCGCGATACCAACACATGGAAATTCATGAGCGCGGAGCTTATGGAAATAAGCTCCGTGCAGACCGAAAATGCGGACGGCTTCTTTTCATATGCCGCGGATAAGTATTATTACCTGAGCGATAATGTGCTTTGCATGCAGGATATAAAAAGCGGCGAAAGGGGCGCGGTTCCGCTTTCACCCGATTTAAGGCTATTGTATATTTCTGCGTTTGATAATAAAAGCGGCCTTATAGCGGCGCAGTTTTTCCTTTCGCCATACAGCAGCGAATGCGGCACGGCTATAATCGATATTGCCGCGGGTAGGCCGGTTATGCTGCAAAAGGAGCGGTATCAGGCGTATTTTACGCCGAACGGCATACGGCTGATGTACTTTGATTCGGATGCGATGGCGTACAGCTTTCTGTACAGCGGCTCAGACGGGCGGGCCATGCTTGCGGATTCCGGCATATTCATTGATGCGGGCGGCGATATTTACTCCGTTGCGGATTCGCCGTACGTTATCGGCATAATCGGCGGCAAAACCACGCTTTATTCAATGGATAATGAAATAAAGTCCTGTTCGCTTGCGGAAAGCGGAATAGCCGGGGAAATGTATAATTCGTGCTGTCTTTATGATGCGGGTGTGCTTGTGGGCGCGGCGTATCACGGCGGGGAGTTCCGCTTTTACGCGGCGGATGTGAACGCGCTTGAGTTTGAATACGTTGCGGATGCGGCAGAGACGGCGTCGCCCTTTACTGTTGATGAATCGCTTGCGCAGGCATACTGGACGGCGGACGCGGGCGCAGGTGTTGCCGAAAGCCTGCAGCAGGCGCGGCAGTATGCGGACGAGCTTGAAGCGGAGTACGGCGTGCGGATACTGCTTTCCGTGCAGTGCCGTGAGACCGCAGCCCTTTGCGACCATGCAATAACATTGACTGATACAATGGGGCAAAGCGAGGAACTAAGCGCCGTAAACGCCGCGCTTGGCGCGCTGAAAAGGAGCCTTTCGCTCTATCCGGAAGGATTCTTTGCCCAGTTTAAGAACGGCATGGGCGAAGGCGGCGTGCGCATACTGCTCATTGAGCAAATCGAAAGCAATTACGGCGCAATAGGCTGCACATATGAAAACGGCATATGGCAGAACATTGCGCTGGACGTGCGCACGGGCGAAGGCATGGACAGCATTATTTGCCACGAAATATGGCACGCGACCGAGAATCATATACTTACCAAGGATTATTCCGCCATATTGCCGGACGAATGGAACGCGCTCAACCCCGAAGGCTTTGAATATTACTGGGACGCAACGCTTGTAAACAACGCGCATGAATGGACGCTGTACAGCGGAAACATAGCTAATGTATACTTTGTGGACAGCTATGCGTGCGTGGACGAAAAAGAGGACCGCGCCCGCATAATGGAATACTTCATGACGCATGACGACGAAGCGGAGCTGCTTATACAATCGCCGGCGATACGCAAAAAGCTGGAGCTTATGTGCCGCGCCATACGCAGCACGTTCGATACATCGTCGTGGGAAAACGTGCGCTGGGAAAGGCTTTTGTGAGCCATAAAGGGGGAACGGAGGACGTATGAGGACTATTCTTATAATAGATGATGACATTGCCATAGGCAACATGGAGCAGGAGGTGCTTGAGCGGGCGGGATACGCCACGCGGCGTGCTTATTCCGGCACGGAGGCGCTGCTTGTGCTCAAAACCATGCGCCCTGACCTTATATTACTCGATCTTATGCTGCCCGGCCTTTCGGGGGAGGAGATATCAAGCCATATATATGAACCTGATAGGGGGTGCGCGCAATGATTAAGCTTATTCGGGCGAATTTTTCACGGCTGCTGAAGGACAAAGTATTTTTGATCGCCTTGACAATAATGGCTGCGCAACAAGTGCATAATGGGCCACAGGCGCGGCAGCATATATGCGGCCAACCTTATCGTATGCATTGCGGCGGGGGCGATTCAGATAGATAAGGCGGCGCAGGAACTTATACACCTGCGCGATGAAATAGCGGCAGAGAAAGACGGTATACCGCCGAAAACGCTCATTGTGCTGTGCGCGCTTACAAACGCGGCATACCAACGACCGGACGGCGTATATGTTGTGCCGATAACGGCATTGAAGGATTAGCATTTATAATTAATCAGCCCCACCTGTCTTTTGCGGACGGGAGGGGCTGTTTTTTTAATCGGGATTTAGATTTTTATCACAGCACAAAGTGCAGGAAGCGCATTGCATCGAGCCAATCGGTGCACTCGAACTCTATCGTGCGGGAGCCGGTTTGCTTTGCGCCGGGGTAGAAGCCGCCTTCGTAGGCCTTGAAATGCTCCTTGAAGTTTATTTCAAGGTGATATTTGTCGCTCATGGGGAACATGCAGTCCTCTTTCTTCTTGGTGGCGATGGCGGCGGACACGGTTTCGCGGATGCGGCGGACGGCTACGTCAGGATGCAGCGTAAGCGCGCCTGCGCCGATGCCTTCGTTTATGGGAACGGTGGCAATATTCGGGTTTATCTCGTTCATCCATTCGCACAGCCCGCGGTCGCCGCATACGCAGTATACGGGCACGCCGAGGGAGCTTGCGATGAGGGAATTGAGCATAAGCTCAGGCGCAAGCATGCCGTTCACCTTAACGAAGTTGTTCTGGGTATTCATGGTGTGGGAAAGCGGATTGCCCGGCATCTGCGCGGCGCTGTGATAGCCGGTGAAAACCACGCCGTCAAACGTTTCGTCAAGGCCGAACATCATGGAATACGGATGGCGTGCCCAGCCGCGATATACGCGCGCATATTCGGGCAGCTTTGCGGGGTTGATGTTGCGCGCGCTGTCGTGCGCATCCTTTACCACTATTTCCTCCGCGCCCGCGTCATGCGCGCCTTCGCAGGCGGCGGCGACCTCGCGGGTCATCTGGTTGGCAAAGTAATCGTAATCATGCGGAACGGAGCGCTCTGTCTCGTTCCAGTTAACTATGCCCGCGGTACCTTCTATATCCGCGCTGATAAACAGTTTTTTCATCGGTGTTTCTCCTTAACGTTTTATTATAAAATGCGTGGTTTTGCGCCGCAGGGGCTTAAAAACCATATTTATCAAGAAATTCGTTGACCACGGCGTAATACTTTTCGCGGTCCGTGCTTATGCTGCGCACATGGCCCGCGCCGGGGCAGATGTAAAGCGCCTTTTTGCCGCGCTTAGCGTCATAAAGCCTTAGCGTATTATCATACGGTATCAGCCTATCCGCCGTACCGTGTATGAACAGCACCGGAAGCTCAGGCGCACCGTTTGCGCGTTTGAGTTCATCAAGCGGCGATACATCGGAATATCCAAAGCCCGCCCGCGCGCGCAGTATCCACTCCGCAGGGCCTTCAAACGGCCATGAGGGCAAATGCTTCATGGAGCCAACGTTATACATGAGCTGATCGTGCAGAGTGGCAAACGGGCAGTCCGCAACCACAAAATCCGGCGGATTTTCCCCAAGGCCGCACAAAAGCACCGTTGCGCCGCCCATGGAATCCCCATGTACGCCAACGGTACACGGCTTTTCGGGATAGCCTTTATCGCGGCGGGCAAGGGCAACAAGCGCGGCCAGATCGTGCCGCTCAAGATAGCCCATTGTGCAGTATTTGCCTTCGGACGTGCCGCTGTTGCGCTGATGATAAAGCAGAACGTCATAGCCGCGCTGCATATATATTCGGGCGTATTTCAATTCCGATTCGCGCCGCACCCAAAAACCGTGCGCCAGTATGCACACCTTATCGGTAGGCTCAGCCGCCCTGTACCAGCAGTAATCCAGCCGCACGCCGTCGCGCGCGATAATGCTGCCCTCCTCATCGGGAAGCATTGCGGCCATTTCGCCCGGGGCAAAGTTGCCGCGCTCTATTTCAAGCTGCTCAACCTCTTCAAGCGAAGAACGCTCGGGCGTGATGACAAGCTTCACAAGTATCCACGATACCGTGAATATGAAGGCGGCCGCAATAAGGGCTGTTATAAGCAATATCCATAACCACATCTGCGCCGCCTCCTTTCTGGTGAAATTGCTTTATTAGTCCTCGTTTATGTACACTCTGGGTACGCGGTTGGTAACAAGGCAGGTGAGTTCATAGTTTATCGTGCCAACCTTCTGCGCGGCATCTTCCCATGAAATGGAGTTGCCGCCGATGAGAGTCACTTCATCGCCGCGCTTGACCTTATCCTTATCCGCAAGCACCATGCACATATCCATGCATATGCGCCCCGCCTGCGGATAACGCACGCCGTTTATGGTAACGGTGGTGTTGTTGGAAAGGCGGCGGGGGTAACCATCCGCATAGCCTGCCAGTACAACGGCTGTGGTGAAGGGCTTGTCCCCCTTGAAGGTGCGGCCGTAGCTCACAGTCGCGCCGGCGGGAAAATCGCGCACCTGGGAAACGTGGCTCTTAAGCGTCATAACGGGCTTGAGCGGGCCATACTGGGGCATGCTGTCAGGATACATGCCGTAAAGTATAACGCCCTCGCGCACCATATCTATCTGCGTTTCGGGATGATAGAGTATGCCGGCGGAGTTGCTGGTGTGGCAGGTTTCGGGCCTTAGACCCTTTTCGGTAAGGTAGTTCATAACGGTTTTGTAGTTTTCAAGCTGCCATGCCGTGAACTCATCCTGATCGGGAGTATCGGCAACGCAGAAATGCGTGTACATGCCCGTTACCTTAACGTTTGAAAGCTTGCTCATGCGCTCGGCAGCTTCGGCGGCCTTCATGGCGGCGTCGTGCCCCTGCGCAAAAAGGCCGGCGCGGCTCATGCCGGTATCAAGCTTTATGTGGCCCTTAACGGTAACGTTTGCGGCCTTTGCGGCCTCGTTCAGCTCAAGGGCGTGGCTCTCGTCCACAAGGGTTTGGGTGATGTCGTTATCGGCAAGCACCTTTGCGTATTCGTGGGAAGTATAGCCCAGTATGAGTATGGTCTTTGTTATGCCGCCCTGACGGAGCTCCAGCGCTTCGCTCAGGCAGGCCACCGCGAATGCATCCGCGCCGCACTTTTCAAGATAGCGCCCGCAGCGCACAGCGCCGTGACCGTAAGCATCGGCCTTTATAACACACATTACCTTTTTGCCCGTGGCGCGCGCGATTTCATAATTGTGCTTCAGCGCGGCCATGTCTATTTCCGCCCATGTACGGGCAGAGGGAGAAAGCAGTTCGTTCATTTTACGCCTCCGATAAATTGGGCATACGCCCTTGACCTGTACAGTTTATTCCATTGCCCTGCCCGTGTCAACCGATGGATTAGGCATTGTTCACGATTTGTTAATGCATAAAATGGATTTATTGTGTTACTATTGCCATATATAGCTATGGAATCACCTGTGCTTTTGCGGTATGCTTTAATTAAGGGATAACTGAAGCAAAAATATTAAAAAAACCATTGACCGGAGCCTTGGGGGATAGCTTATTCTATGCATGGAGGTGAGCGCAAATGCTTATAAATGAAGTATGCAGGGAATGCAACCTGACCAAAAAGGCGGTTGAGTATTACACCGAACAAGGCTTAATCCGTCCTGATATAGCGGAGAACGGATATAGACGGTTCTCGGATGCGGATGTTTTGAAACTCAGAAGAATTGCCGTTTTGCGCGGGCTCGGTTTTTCCGTGCCGGAAATACGCACAAGTCTTGATGATAGCCGCGCGGCAATTTACGATATTCTAAACAGGAAAGAGCTTGAAATCGTTGAACTGCAAACCAAGCTTGCACTGATAAAGCAACTTGCAAACGGCGGCGATTGGGAGCATATTGAAAGGCAGACAGAAGCACTTCAGGGCAGGAAATCCATATTAAGCCGCATACTTGATAAGTTTCCGGGTTTCTATGGCAAATTCGCCTGTCTGCATTTTGCTCCGTTTTTGGGCGAAGCAATTGCAACGGAAGAGCAGCGGGATGCGTTTGAAACGATTATACGTTATTTAGATGGCATTACGATGACCATTCCCGATGATGTGCGGGAATATATAGATGAGGCTACAAGAAATACCGACGCCGCCGTGCCGCAAAACGCGTCCGCAGCGCTTGCGGCAGCTATGGCAGACCCGGAGCGGTATATACGCGACAACAGGGAGATGCTCGATCGATATAGAGCGGTTGCGGAATCGGAGGAATACAAGGCATCTCCCGCTTATCGCCTGCAGGAATGCTTGAAGCGGCTTCAAAGGGAAAGCGGCTACAACGATGTTTTTATTCCCGCAATGCAAAGGCTTAGCCCCGCTTACGGCGAATACTACAAAGCCCTGCAGGCGGCAAACGGGGTTTTCCAGCGGCATTTTCAACAGGAGTGATATTAAATGAAAAGAACGGAAGATGAGAACCCAAAGCAACGACGATACGAGCAAGGAGGAAGCCATGCGCAAAAAGTAAAAAGGGCGCTATGCCTTATACCGATATTGCTCATAGCCGCGCTTGCTATAACCTATGCGGCAATTAGGCATAACGCGCGGAGCCCGCAGGAGCTAATAAAGTCCAAATGGGGGATAGAGCTTCCTCAAAGCTGCGTGCAGGTATATAGCGCAATAGGCGAAATTGGCCTTGACGGGCGCGGTCCTAAATACAGGGTGTTTGAATGCGGCAATAGCGAAGATATGCTGAACCTACTGCATTGGCAGAGTATAAGCGTTAAAACATACGATAATGCCAACGTTTATCCGGTTCTGCACGGCCTTGAAACGGATGAAAGGGAAATTGACGGCGAATATCTTATACCCTTGGGCGAGTACATGTGCTTTAGGCAAACAAAAGGCGAATCGGGAATAGTGCTGCTGTACAGCGAAGAACAAGGCCGGCTGTATGTATTTGAAACGGTTATATAAAAATAAGCGGCGAAAAAGCCGCTTTGCTGATATGCTAACGGGGAACCCTACTCCACGTCATGCTTGCGCCCGTCGCGCCGGCACAGCAGCGCAATGCCCCATATGCCCGCAAGACCGACCAGCGTGTATATGATGCGCGCCACCACCGATGCGCTGCTGCCGCATATGGCAGCAACCAGATCGAACTGGAATATGCCGACCAGGCCCCAGTTTATCGCGCCGATTATCATAAGAATCAATGATAACGTATCCATAAAAACACTCCTTCTTCTTTATTTTCTGCCGTTAGCTTTTGCATAAAGCGGCGGGTATATTTAAGTAAAAGCGTTCCATGGAAAATTTCGGGCAAAAATTACTTTTTCTTCTTTTCCGGGAAAAGCTGAAGCGTGAACTTGGAAAAATCCACGCCTTCCATAAAGTCGCTTGGCAAAAACGCCGTGTGGCGGAAGGTGTTCAATTCGTTCAGGTGCTTTTTCAGCAGCACCGGCCGCGAAAGGTCAAGCTCGTGGCAAATATCGCTAAGCACCGCGTTCCATTCGTCTTCGCTGTGCGCCGCGGGGAAATCCATAACCACTTCTTTTATTATTTTGTCCATGTCCCGCGTTGCGGCCCATATTCTCATAGCCTTAATCTCCTAACGTGTTTTCAAGCATTTTTACGTGCGAAAGAAAGTCCCCGTCCAAAAAGCGCCTTGCCCGTGCGGGGCAGGCTTTTATGCAGGCCTGGCACTTTATGCATATGCCCGCCGTGCTGTCAGGTTCGTCCGCGTCAATGCTGCCCATGGGGCAAACGGAGGCGCATATGCCGCAGCGCGTGCAGCGGGAGGCGTCCGTTACGGGCCTAGCCTTCAAAAAATGCGCGCTCGTGCCGTTCTCCTTCAGCGGGGTGTAATACGGCGCAAGCGGCGTATCCGCGTCAAACGGCAGGGGAGATACCGTATCAGACGCTATGCGCCGCGCGATATCCACGCCGAATGAAGCAAGCTGCGCCAAGTCCGCCGCGTTCGGCCTGCCATGCGCAATTTTAGCGGAAAACGCATGCTCGCACACTATGCTGCGCGCGGCAATGGGCACAAAGCCGTTTTGCGACGCAATGAGCAGCAGCTCCCGCTCCGCGTCCCCAGCGCTGCGCTTGCCGTAAGTACATAGGGCAATCAGCTTCGTGCTGCCGCCGCCGTGAAGGCAGCGCGCTATGTCCGGCGCGATTTTGTTCGGCAGCCTGCCTGCGTATACGGGCATGGCTATGACCACCGTATCGGCATCGGTAAAACGGTATTGAACGCCGCGTGCGGCGGGCGGGGCAAGGTCTATATCCTCAATGTCCGCGTTAAGTTCCCTTTTCAGCGTATATGCAACGGAGTGCGCGGCAAGCCTGCTGCTTCCCGTGGGGCTGAAGTATACGGAATATATTTTGCGCGGGGTCAGGCTCACTTGGCCTCGGCAAGTACCTGCTTCAGGTTGCGGGCAAGCTGATCGGAACAGGAGGTGCTCCTTTCGCCGCAATGTATGCCGTCAAGCCGCTGTATAACTTCCTCAACCGTCATGCCCTCCGCCAGCGCGCCGAGCGCTTTAAGATTGCCGTTGCAGCCGCCAAGATAATGAATGTTATGCACGCGGCCGTTTTCAATATCCAGATCTATCTTTCTGGAGCATACTCCCTGGGGATAAAAAGTGTAATGCATTATTCTCTCTCCTTGGTTTATTATAATATTATTTTGTCCATCTTCCGCTTGCGCCGCAGGGCAGCACAAGCCCCTGACCGCCGCGCGTGATGGGCAGGCCGACCTCGCCCGCCTCTATATTCCCGCGGCCCATGGCGACCTTGAGCGCGTTTGAAAGCACCGTAGGCGCAAGGCCGGTGGTGTACGAATTGATAAGGAAGAACAGCGCTTCGTCATCCATCAGCTTTACGCATTCGGCAAGCAGGGGGTAAAGCCCTTCCTCAATTTTCCACATTTCGCCGTTAGGCCCGCGGCCGTAGCTGGGCGGGTCCATAAGTATGCCGTGGTATGTTCTGCCGCGGCGCTGCTCGCGCAGCACGAATTTCATAACGTCATCCACTATGAAGCGCACGGGCCTATCGCTGAGGCCGCTTTGGTTAAGGTTATCCTTTGCCCAGGCAACCATGCCCTTCGCCGCGTCCACATGAACCACCTCCGCGCCCGCGCTTGCCAGTGCGCAGGTTGCGCCGCCGGTATATGCAAAAAGGTTCAGCACGCGGGGCTTTTCGCCGCTTTTAAGCTTTGCGTTTCTTATTATGTCCTGCATCCATGCCCAGTTGACCGCCTGTTCGGGGAAAAGGCCGGTGTGCTTGAACCCCGTGGGCCGCACAAGGAAGGTAAGCTCACGCCAGCGTATCGTCCAGGATTCGGCAAGGGAAGCGTTGTATTCCCAATGTCCGCCGCCGGAAGATGAGCGGATATAGTGCGCATCCGGCTTGGAGTTGCCGCGACCCATGGGCCAAACGGCCTGCGGATCGGGCCTAAGCAGCGTAACATCGCCCCAGCGTTCCAGCTTTTCGCCGCCGCCCGCGTCAATTATTTCATAATCAAGCCAACTGTCGGCAAGATACATATTGTTACCTCCTCAGCAGCCGGGCATCATGCCCAGCAGAAAATTGGATTTATAGAAGAATTTGGCGGTTATGGAGCTGTTCACTATGTCCGTAATGAACTTGAACTTGCCCTGAAGCACTATGAGCACAAGCGGCAGCAGCATGAAAAGCAGAAATACCGCCAGTATGCCGCACACAAGCCCGAGCCCGCCGGCTATGGCCCTATCCGCCATCCTCAGCTGCGGCAGCGTCCATGCGTAATCGATGCCGTTTATTATAAACGCAAGCACTATGCGCATCAATGCAAAAAGCAAAAGAAATACCAGTATGTTTATGAACAGCGATACTATGGTTTGGTTGAAATAATCGCCCAAGGTAACTATTCCGCTGTCCGCAAACTGCTCCTTGGCAATGTTGTCCGCAATGTTCTTGGCAACGGGATAGGGAAGATCCGCATTGGAAAAAACATCGTTGAGCGTATCGGTACTTATTTCGTTGATATTAGTTTTCGAAAGTTCAACGTTGCCCACATATTCGCTGCCTTCGGTATAATAAAGCATTGTGTTGAACAGCTTTTCGTTGGAACGGATGGCGTTGGAACCGACGGGCAGCAGCACTATTGCCACCAGCCACGCCAGTATATATGCGCCTATGGACAAAAGCGTGGGCAAAAAGCCACGGTATATGCCATGCAGCACGAACAGCACCAGCACCGCCAGTACCGCAATATCCAATAGATTCACTTCGTCTCCCTCCTTTTTGCCATTGATATGGCGTAAGTTTATGTTATTTAAGCTTTATAAGCCTAAGCGAGCCATCCGCGCTTTCGCACAGCGCTTCCGTTTCGCTGAGCTTAGTCGCTCCCACGCAGGCAAAATCAAGCGCGTATGTTCTGCTCAGTTTGCCCGCGGCGGTATAGATATACATATCGGTATTCGAGAACGCCACCATTTTGCCGTTGCACGCCATTACGGTATGCACGCCTTCGCTCAGCTGCACCGTGCGCGCTGCGGCGCTGCTCTGCGCGGCCTCGTCAACGCTATATAGCTTCACTTCGTTCATTGCGCCTTCCCCGCGGGGAACGAACAGGAACAGCGGCCGCGTAAGCGCGGTTGAATAATCGCAAAGCTTATAGCCGTATGTCAGCAGCCGCCAGCTTTCGCCGCTTATGCCCGCATCGCAGCGGATAAGCTGCTCCGTGCCGGAAATGAATATGCTGCTTTTTGTGAAAACCACCCTGTCCACAAGCTGAGAGCTTATGCTTATAACGCCGGACATCGTGGCAACACTGTCGCCGCCCTGCGCGGCGTAGCTGTATGTGGTCAGCGTTGTTACCGGCGTATCGGCGGAGGTTGAAAGCGTGAGCAGCCACATAAGGTCGCCCTCGGAGGAATCATAAAAGCCGCAGTCGATTATAATGTCGTCCTTCTGCTCAATGATGTCGACCAATTCTCCGCTTTTGTTATACACGAGCACAGCGCCCGTGCCCGCGGAATCTATCCTGAGCACGGCAATGTGATTTGCCGCGCAGCGCAGGGACATTATCTGCCCGCCTACGTCTATAAAATCATCCGCGCCTATTATCTGCACCGCGTTCACGGAATAAAGCGCCGCTGTGCCGCCGCCCGCGGCTATTGCAACATCGCTCGTGCCAAGGCTCATGCTCGTTGCGCCTTCGGGATTCCTTGTATCGTAACGGATAAGCTTATCCCCATCGGCATAATAGAATATGCCGTTTGAATAAGCATACGGCGCTTCCGAATAAAACGGCAGTGCGCTTTCCGTGCCGAAGGATGCGCGGGAGCTTAAAAACGCCCTAACGCCAAAAAATCCGCCAACTATCAGCGCAATGCCCAGCAGAATTATAAGCAGTCTTTTTATCGTGAACGCCTTATCGGCGCTTTTCAGCCGTCGTCTTGCCATTATTCACCAATCATAAAATCTATTGCCCCGCTGAGCACCCTGAACTCGGCGGGCGTTTCGCCCTTTATTTCGCCGTCGCATTCCATCAGGGAATGGGTAAGGGTTTTTACCTTCACGCTTTTTTCC
>OGQA01000383.1_pt1 | contig 24053 bp, 17 predicted proteins | sample 1553011 | NCBI WGS metagenome assembly OGQA01 (sample SAMEA2580256, study PRJEB22360) | human gut metagenome | biome: human gut; feature: human-associated habitat; material: faeces | place: Denmark | collected 2008/2010 | reverse complement strand
TTTGCGCCTTAGAAAATATAGTCCGGGTGCTCGGCAGGGCGGTTTTTCATTTCTTCCCGCTTGGCGGCGTGCTTTTCGCTGTCAAAGCCCATCACGGCATAGGCGGCGAGTTTGGATTCCTCCACGCCGGGCTGGTTGAAGGCGTCGATGTCCAGCAGCTCGCCCGCGTAGGCCGTCACCATTTCAAAGAAATACAGCAGTTGGCCTATCGTGCAGGCGTTGACCTGCGGCAGCGTAATCGTCTGGTTCATCCGGCCCGCGCGGTACAGCGCGTATTCCGTGCCCTGGCGCTCCGCCTCGATGAGCTGGTTGTGCGTCTTGCCGCCCAGGAACGCCACGTCCGGGAACTCCTCGCATCCGTGCGGGATGGCCGTTTCCGCCCGGAACTTTTCCACCTTCAGGAAGGTAATCACCTTGTCGTAGGGGCCTTCGGTATAGAGCTGGAGCTGGGAATGCTGGTCCGTCACGCCCAGCGCCTTGACCGGCGTCTGCCCCACGTTGACCGCCATGCCCCTGCGCGTCACGTTCTTCCCCAGGCTCTCCGCCCACAGCTGGCAGAACCAGTCCGCCACGGCGCGCAGGCTGTCCGCATAGGGCAGCATGACCTGAATGTTCACGTCCATATCCTGCATGCAGGTATACTGCAGCGCCGCCTCCAGCAGCGCGGGGTTTGTCCACACGTCGCCGTTGTTCCGGCAGACTTCATCCATCATCGCCGCGCCCTTGAGCATCATGCGGATGTCGATGCCGCACACCGCGGCCGCCAGCAGGCCCACGGGGCACAATTCCGAAAACCGTCCGCCCACGCTGGCGGGGATGACGAAGGACTCCAGGCCCTCGGACTGCACCAGCTTGATAAGATTGCCCCGGGCCTGGTCCGTCGTGGCAATCACATGCTTCTGCCAGCCGTCCCCCACCTCGCGCTTGAGCAGCTCGGTGATGATGAGGTATTGGCTCATGGTTTCGGCGGTCGCGCCGGACTTGGTAATCACGTTGAAGCAGGTTTTCTTCAGGTCAATCACGTCCAGAAGCGAGGCCATGCGCTCGGGGTCGATGTTGTCCTCCACATACAGGCGCGGCCCGCCGCGCTTTTCCGCAGGCAGCTCGTTGTAGCGCAGGTGGCTGAGCGCCTGATGCACGGCGATGGGACCCAGGGCCGAACCGCCGATGCCCAGCACGACGAACGCGTCGAACTGCGCGCGTACCCGCGCCGCAACGGCTTCCAGCTTCTCCAGCACCCCGTCCTGATTGTGCGGCAAATCCATCCAGCCGAGCATCCCTGTGCCGCGGCAGCGCTGCACGTTCTCATGCGCCGCCCTGGCATAGGGCGCCAGCGCGTCTATCGCCGCGGGGTCCACCCCATACTGCGCCCCCAGGTAGTCCGCCATCATGTGGTTTACGTCCAGGCGAATCCGTTCGCAATCGCTCATGTGAAAACTCCTTTCCCCTTCTGTTCCATTGCATGCGCAAGACCGGCGCGCCTGTTCTGTCGCCGGCCGCGAATCCGTCATGAAAATGTCCAGAGGACCTCGCGAATCATCTCCGAAACCGTCGGATGCGGGAAGACGATTTTGCGCGCATCCTCCACGCGCAGCCCCGTTTCTATCATCGCCGCCGCGCCCCAGATGATTTCGGAAGCATAGGCGCCTATCATATGGACGCCAAGGACGGTGCGCCGCTGCGCGTCGATGAGCATCTTGCACAGGCCGTCGCCCTCGTTTTCCGCCACAAAGCGTCCCGAATAGCGCATGGACAGCTTCCGGCATTCGTATGCGACGCCCTGCTCGCGCGCCTGCTCCTCCGTCAGGCCCACGCCCGCCACTTCCGGCATCGTATAAATCACGGAGGGAATGGCGTCGTAGCGCATGGCGTCCTGCCTGCCGAGCATCGTGTTGACGCACACTTCCGCCTCGCGATAGGCCGTATGCGCCAGCATGGACACGCCGTTGACGTCGCCGGCGGCAAACACGTCCGGCACGTTGGTCCGGCCGCAAGCATCCACGCGCACGCCCGCGCGCGTGATCTCCACGCCGAGGGTTTCCAGCCCCATCTCCTGCACGTTCGCGCGCCGTCCGACGCAGAGCAGCACCTTGTCCGCCTCCAGCCGGACGGTATCTCCGCCCGCTTCGACAACCGTCACCCGGCCCTCGCCCAAGGCGACGACTTTCGCGCCCAGGCGGAAATCCACGCCCTTGCGCCGGTATTCCTTCAGCAGCAAATCGGAGATTTCCCTGTCCGTCGCGCCGGCGATATGGTCCAGCATTTCGACCACCGCCACCTCGCTGCCCGCCGTGCGGTAATAGGCCGCCATCTCCAGGCCGACGACACCTCCGCCGATGATAAGCAGCTTTTTCGGCGCCTCCGGCAGCGCCAGCACTTCCCGGTTCGTCACGACCCAGCCGCTGTCCAGCCCTTCGCGCAGGCCCGGAATCGGCGGAACGACGGGCGAAGAACCGGTCGCAATCAGGAGCCTTTTCCCCTCGTAGACCTGTCCGCCCGCTTCCACCGCGAAGCCCCCGTCCACACGGCCCCGCAGAACCGCGCGCTCGCGCACCACTTCGACATGGTGTTCGCGCATCTTTGCCTTGACGCCTGCGACCAGCGTCCGCACGACCCTCGCCCGCCGCTTCTGCACCAGCGCATGGTCCAGCGCGATGTCGTGCGTCAGCACGCCGAACTTCTCCCCGTGCAGGGCGTGCTCGTATACCTTTGCGCAGTTCAGCAGCGCCTTGGAAGGAATGCACCCCTCGTTGAGGCATACGCCGCCCAGCTCCCGCATTTCAAAGCAGCAAACCGACATTCCCTCATGACCTGCGCGCTCCGCCGCCAGGTAGCCGGCCGGCCCGCCGCCCAACACCAGCAGATCATACATGACCCATTCCACCTCCCCGATAGATAGCCGCCCGCCGGAATGTACGGCCGTCGTTTCCCGGCCTCCGCCCGGGAAGCCGCACCGGCCCGGGTAAATTGTACCATTTCCACAGGGCGAGCGTCAACGCGCCGGCGCCGATTCCGGAAAAATCGGGCCGGCGTCCGTCGGGGCGTGCGCGGAAAGCGCGATTCAGGGTTTAAACAGGTGGAGCCGCAGCGCGTTGAGCACCACGGACACGGAGCTGAAGGACATCGCCGCGGCCGCCAGCATGGGCGAAAGCAGCGGCCCGCCGAAAACGTGCAGAAGCCCCGCCGCAATGGGGATGCCAATGATGTTGTAGCAAAACGCCCAGAACAGGTTTTCCCGGATGTTGCGCATGGTCGCGCGGCTCAGGCGGATGGCCAGCACCACGTCCTTCAAATCGCTGCGCACCAGCACCACGTCCGCCGATTCCATGGCCACGTCCGTTCCCGAGCCTATGGCGACGCCCACGTCCGCCTGCGCCAGCGCCGGCGCGTCGTTGATGCCGTCGCCGACCATGGCGACGGGCCCGTTGGCGTCCATCAGCTTTTTCACGCGCTCCGCCTTATCGCCCGGCAGCACATTGGCCTCAAAATCGTCCACGCCGGACGCCCGGGCGATAGCCTCTGCCGCCCTGGCGTGGTCGCCGGTCAGCATGACGGTGCGCAGCCCCATGCGCCGCAGCGATTCCACGGCTTCCCGGCTGCTCTGGCGCAGCTTGTCCGCCATGGCCAGCACGCCGCGCGCCAGATAGACCGGCGTTTTGCCCTGCGCGGCCAACGCTTCCGCCTGCGCGCTCAGGGCGCCGGTATCGATTCCCGCTTCCCGGAGCATCTGCTCGTTGCCCAGCCGCAGCACATGGCCCTCCGCGCGGGCCAGCACGCCCCGCCCGCTGACGGCCTCAAAACCCTCCGCGGCAGGGATGTCCAGCCCGCGCGCGGCGGCCTCCTCCAGCACCGCCGCCGCCAGCGGATGCTCGGAGCCCTGTTCCGCCGCGGCCGCCCAGCGCAGCAGCTCCTGCTCGTCCGCCCCGGGCGCGGGCAGCAGGTCCGTCAGGCGCGGCGTGCCCTCCGTCAGCGTTCCGGTCTTGTCCAGCGCGATGCAGCGCACCTTTTCCGTCTGCTCCAGCGCCTGCGCGTTTTTGAACAGGACGCCCAGCTCCGCGGCGCGGCCGGTGCCCACCATAATGGCCGTAGGCGTCGCCAGCCCCAGCGAACAGGGGCAGGCAATCACCAGCACCGAAACCGCCGCCTTGAGCGCGTCGGCGAACGGCTCGCCCGCGGCTATCCACGCGGCCAGCGTCACCAGCGCGATGCCCAGCACCACGGGAACAAATACCGCCGCAATGCGATCGGCCAGCCGCGCGATGGGCGCTTTGGAGCCCTGCGCCTCCTCGACCAGGCGGATAATCTGCGCCAGCGCGGTGTCGCGCCCCACATGGCTTGCCTCAAAGCGGAAGTATCCGTGCTTGTTGATGGAGCCGCCCGAAACCCTGTCGCCCGCGCGCTTGTCCACGGGCATGCTTTCCCCCGTCAGCATCGATTCGTCCATGGCGGTTTCCCCTTCGGTGATGACGCCGTCCACCGGCACGCGCTCGCCCGGGCGCACGCAGACGATATCGCCCACCGCGATTTCCGCCACCGGGATTTCAACTTCCTCGCCTTCGCGCAGGACCGAGCCTGTCTTGGGCGTCAGGCCCATCAGCTTTTCAATGGCGCTGCCGCTTTTGCCCTTGGCCCGCATTTCCAGCGTTTTGCCCAGGAGCACCAGCGTGAGGATGACGGCCGTGGACTCAAAGTAGAGCTGATGGACCGCCTGCTCGTTGCCCATGGCGATTTGCACCAGCGCCCAGAGGCTGTACGCATAGGAAGCCAGGGTCCCCATGGTAATCAGCGCGTTCATGTTCGGCCGGCCGCGCAGGAGCGACCGCACACCGTCGGTATAAAAGTCATGGCATATGACCATCACCGGCGTGGCCAGCAGGAGCTGTACCACCGCCAGGACCAGGGGAGGCACGGGCAGCGTCACGCCCAGCACCATAGGCCCCATGGACAGGCAAAACAGCGGAATGGTCAGCGCTGCGCAGGCAATCAGGCGCTTTTTCTGCCGCCTGGCTTCCCGCTCGCGCGCCTGGCGGCGGTCCGCCTCGTCGTCCACAAAGAACCCGGCCTCCTCGACGGCCCGGCGGAGGATGGCCATATCCACCCGGCCGTCGTCATAGGAGACCGTTGCCTTCTCCGAAGCAAAGTTGACCTGCGCGCTCTGCACGCCTTCGATATCGCCGAGCACATACTCCAGCCCCGACGCGCACGCGGCGCAGTGCATGCCCCCGATGGGCAGCGTGACCTTTTGCATGCTCATAATCCGCTCTTCACCCGAAAGCCCAGCCCCTGCACGGCCGCCTCAATGGCCTTGGGGTCGTAGGCGTCCTCGTCGCACACCAGCTCCGCCGTCTTGTCCGGGAAGGAAACCTTTACGGACTTGACCTGATTCAGCTTCTTCAGCGCTCCCTGCACGCCCAGCGCGCAGCCGTTGCAGCGCATGCCCTCAATCTGCAATGTGACGGTCTTCATGGTCCTTTTTCCTCCTTTTTACCGCCAAACCGCCGGAAACCGACGTGGCGTAGATTTTCAGCCCGTTTTCTTCGCCCCGCAGCGCTTCGTCCAGCAAAAACTGCCCGCTCAGGGAATGCAGCTGCGCGCAGGCAGTGCCTTCCACTTCCACGCTCACGGCGCCCGAAACGGATTGCAGCTCCAGCGTGCCGCACCCTTCGCGCAGCATCAGCTCCGTCGTGCCGCTGACCGTGAAGGCCCTGGCGCTGTCAAAGCGCATCTCGCGCAGGCCGATTTGGCCCGCCGCCGTCCGTACAGCGAGGCGCTCCGTGTCGATGCCCACGCCGGCAATGGCGCCGGACACCGTGCGCAGGCGCAGCAGCCGCGCGCGCATGTCTTCCAGATGGATGGGGCCGGAAACCGTCGCGAACACCAGCTCTCCGCCGTCGAGGCCATGCGCGCCCACCGTGCCCGACACGCTGTCCACGTCGATATCGCCGCTCCAGGCCTGCGGCACGCGCACGCATATCTGGAGCCAGCGCTTGTGCGCCATGCTCTGCAGCGCCGGCTGGCTGATTCCCAGCGTCCCTTCCTCCATGTCCACCTTCAGCGCCTCCAGGCTGTCCTCATCCCCCGCGGCGAACACCTGCAGTTCCTCCGACGTTCCCGGAATCATTTCCGCCTGCGCCCAGACCAGCCTCATCCGAATTTGCTTGACCTGGTCCGCGGAAAAGCTCATGTTTCGCTCCATGTTTCTCCCCCTATCCACACAATCACATCCGACGCGGCCCTCTTGGGCACGCACAGGCTGTCCGGTTCCTCCAGATAATAGGCCGTTTCCCCCCGGCGCGCTTCCACAGCGCGCGAGCGCATCGCCGGGTAGCCCAGCGCGACGAGCGAGTGCAGCGCATAGCGCGCCGCATCCTGCCGCAGCAGCGACAGCAGCGCTGAACATCAGAAATTTACCAAATTTTTTAGCCATATTGTAAACCCCTTTCTATGGAATCTGTTTTCTTTATTTTAAAATAATTTTGCCTGGAACACAAGGAGTTTGTGTACAGTTTATAAGAAGTTTATGGAATTGCAAGAGTAGTTGTTCTGTGGTAGGATAAAGTGACCGCCGGAGTCAATGATACGGAAAAAGAGGAACTACAATGAACAATCGTTTTTTTGAACTTCCAAAGGAAAAACAGGATCGTTTTATCAATGCAGCACTGCAGATCTTTGCGAAAAATGGCTATAAAAAAGCAAGTACCGATGAGATCGTGAAAGCAGCCGGCATTTCCAAGGGATTGTTATTCCATTATTTCGGAAGTAAGCAGGGGCTATATGAATTTGTCTATATGTACAGCGTGAAATATATCAGTATGGAATATTCCCGTACCGTACCGCTGTTTTCCATTGATTTCTTTTCCCTGCAGCGCAAGGTAGAAGAAGCAAAGCGCGATATCATCCGCAATTATCCGTACATGAATCTGTTTGTGACGCTGGCATTTCGGGAAGAAAAAGAAATCCTGACACTGATCGCAGACAGTATGGATCAGTATTCCACAATGCTTTCCGGTATTTACCAAAAGGCGGATCTGAGCTGCTTTAAGACAGGAATTGATGCATCCGCCGTTCTGAAAATGTGTCTGTTTGTAGCGGATGGGGTATTAAATGAACAATTCCGCAACGACAGTATCGATGCGGAATCGTATTTTACGGAAGTGGAAAGTTACCTGCAGCTGTTAGAAGAAAATATGTGCTGGTAGCTTCGGCTTATTTGGACTGCTGATAAACCGGATCAGCCGGGTAACCGCCACGCAGCTTCTGCATGCCACGCTGTACGGCGTCTCTGGAATTTTTCCAGTCAGCATCTTTGTTCCGGTAATCATATTTTTCAACAAGCCATGCAACATCTTCGCCGACACGTTTCAGATTGTCCAGCATCTGATTCAGGATCAGCGGATAGAATTCAGCCTTCTGCTTGTCATTCAGCTCTGTTTCCGCGCGTCTGCAGATATCACCAAAGTGATGCAGGCAGAAGCCTTTGCTGCCTTCAATCATCTTTTTCATTTCGCCGTCCTTCTTATACATAAAGAAGAAGGTATCCAGATATCGTTCATAAGTTTTCTCAAAGTTTGTACAGATATAGCAGGATTTTTCTTTTTCCTGTACCCAGTTATAAATGGCGTTATCTGTGGTGTCTGCCTTTTTCAGACGGTTCATAAAGGAAGCTTTGCCCGGTGCAAACATCTTGATCTGACCTTCCAGCTCTTTCTGCATCTGGATATAGTGTGTTTTCAGAATCCAGGCATTTCCGAGAGAGTTACCGTAGTCAAACATTTTTTTGAAATGGGCACGGCAGAAGCCCGCCTTGTCTGTCATTTCGCGCATATCACTTTCCATATAGGAGGAGCTGGAGCCGAGCACCAGATCTAAAAGGTCCTGTTCTACTTCCCGTTCCACAAAACAGAGCGGACACTCGTCATTTGCATGAAATGCATCGGTTAATGGTATGGTGTATAGTGTTTCTTTCATTTGCCTCTTCTTTCTTCCTGCGCAGATCCGGATATAGGTACAAATCTGGCGGGAAACAGGATATTCATTGACATGTATTCCTTTTCAGTTTACCTGTGAGCGGGGAAAAAGACAAGCAAAAAAAGAGTGCAAAATCGAAGTGTCTATGTTAGAATGGTTAGCGGTAACAGAAATTTATCTTATGAAGGAGGATGTGTATTATGAATACGGAAGAAAAAACCTGCATTCGTGATGCGAGGGAGCTCGGTGTTCCCAAAATGCTGCTACTTGGTCTGCAGCACATGTTTGCCATGTTTGGCGCAACTATTTTAGTTCCGATCTTAGTGAACACTTATTTTGAAGGAGAAGGGTTATCCGTTCAGGTGACGTTGTTTTTTGCCGGCGTTGGTACACTGTTCTTCCATCTTTGTTCGAAATTTAAAGTACCGGCATTCCTTGGTTCGTCATTTGCATTCCTTGGTGGTTTTGCTACAGTAGCGAATCTGGATACCGGTATTTTTGCGGATATGACAATGGGAGAAAAACTTCCATATGCCTGTGGCGGTATCGTAGTGGCAGGTCTGTTATATCTGGTTCTGGCGCTGATCATCAAGCTTGTCGGTGTTAAGAAGGTTATGCGTTTCCTGCCGCCTGCAGTAACAGGTCCGATCATTATCTGTATCGGTCTGAGTCTTGCACCGTCAGCAGTATCAAACGCTTCCACAAACTGGTTACTGGCATTGATCGCTCTTGGCGTCATCGTTATCTTCAATATCTGGGGCAAGGGTATGTTCAAGATCATCCCGATCCTGATGGGTGTTGTGATCTCTTATATTGCAGCGCTGATCATGCACTTTGCAGGTATGACAAATGCAGATGGCTCCGCTATCCTGAATTTCTCTCAGGCAGCAACAGATGCGGTAGTCGGTCTGCCGCCTTTCCAGCTTTGCAAATTTGACCTGACAGCCATTCTTGTTATGGCACCGATCGCGATCGCAACTATGATGGAGCATATCGGTGACATGTCTGCCATTTCCGCAACAGTTGGTTCTAACTTTATTGAAGATCCGGGACTTCACCGTACACTGATCGGTGACGGTCTTGCAACAAGTTTATCTGCTCTGTTCGGTGGTCCTGCCAATACAACATACGGTGAAAACACCGGTGTACTGGAACTGAGTAAAGTATACGATCCACGTGTTATCCGTCTGGCTGCTGTATTTGCAGTTATCCTGAGCTTCTTCCCGAAGATAGCTGATCTGATCAGTACATTACCTTCCGCTATCATCGGTGGCGTCAGCTTCATGCTGTATGGTATGATTTCTGCAATCGGTGTAAGAAACGTAGTAGAAAACCATGTAGATCTGACAAAATCAAGAAACCTGATCATTGCAGCAGTTATCCTTGTCTGCGGTCTTGGTTTCTCAGGTGGTCTGACATTTACGATCGGTGGTACATCCATCACATTAACAGCACTTGCAATCGCAGCTATCGCAGGCGTTTTATTAAATGCGATCCTGCCGGGCAAGGATTATGAATTCGGTAAAAATCCACAGGCTGATAAGAACCGTGGTCTGGACATGAACTTCATGGACAACAAATAAGTTGTTGCATAGTAACCAAATATAGGAAAATAGGAACCGGGCATGTGGAAGCTTCCACATGCCCGGTTTTCGTCTCTGTCTCTGATAAGGGATTAGACCCTTTGGGCGGATGCTTTTGCCAGCTTCCGCTGAAAATAGATGAAAAAGAGTACATTCAGCACAATGCCCACTGACGTGGAAACAGGAGCGGCAAGCCCGATCTTTGTCAGGCTGGCATCTGGCTGGATGCTCATAAAGTAAGCCAGAGGTAATCTGACAAGCAGTGTCTGCGTGAGTCCCTGGATCATAACCCAGAGCGTCTGGTTATTGCCGTTGAAATAGCCGATCATGCTGAACAAAACAGCGGTCAGGATCGTTTCGGGGGCAAAGCCTTTCAGATAAGCAAAGCCGTTTTGGACAACCTCTGCATCGGTAGAAAAAATACCGGTCAGCAGGTCGCCCTTCAGCAGAATAAGTGCAAATACAAAGCAGCCGAAGACAAGCCCGATCCTAATTCCGGTCAGCATGGACTGGCGGGCTCGCTTTGAATTGCCTGCACCAACATTTTGTGCGACAAAGGAAGCCATGGACTGCATGAGGGCACTAGGGATCAGCATGGCAAAGCTGACGATCTTGCAGGCAACACCGTAACCGGAGGAAGCGGTCAGCCCCAGCCGGTTGACAAAGGCGCAGAGTGCCAGAAAGGAAATCTGGGTCAGACATTCCTGCAGTGCCAGCGGAAGCCCGATGCTTAAAAATTTGCGGCATTGTGCGTTTAATCGGAAGTCTGCCTTTGTGATCGTGAAGGGCAGCTCTTTTTTTGCCAGAATGCAGAGCGCAAATACAACGCTGACAGCCTGCGCCAGAACCGTGGCGAGGGCAGCACCCGATGCATCCATGTGCAGTCCTGCAACAAAGACAAGATCGCCGATGATATTAACGATACAGGCAACCAGTACAAAGAGCAGAGGAGAGCGGCTGTCCCCCAGCCCCCTGAAAATGGCAGCAAGTAAGTTATAGGCAACAATGAAGAGAATACCAAAACCGCAGATCCGGACATAACCTGTTGTGGCTGTCAGTGCTTCTGGCGGTGCCTGCATCAGAATCGAGATCGGACGCGCAAAGCATACCAGTATCACGAGCAGGACGAGGGCAAGTATGGTAAAGACGATGGCACCGCCGCCGAGTACAGCTCCGATCTGTTTCTGCTTTTTTTCACCAAGGTAACGCGCGATCAGTACGGTGATACCCATGGCAAGCTGTATGACCACAAAGGTCACAAGATTCAGTACCTGACTGCCTGTGGAAACACCGGAAAGTCCTGCTGTAGAACCGAAGCGTCCGACAACCAGAAGGTCAACAGCGCCGTAGGCTGCCTGCAGGACAAGGGCACCTAAGATCGGAAGCATAAACAGTGCCAGTTTTTTGAGAATGCTTCCCTGTGTAAAATCAGTTTTATCATTCATGTAAGAGAAATTCTCCTTTCAGACATTATGTTATACATTTTTGTAATCGTGCGGATCGTGCAGTCTGCATCCTCTTCCTTGATATCCAAAAGCAATGGTGCAAGCTGACTGAAAAACTCTTCGTTATATTTCCGGGAAAGTGCTTTTCCGGCTTCCGTCATGGAAAGATAGGTTACACGTTTATCCTGCGCAGAAGAAAACTTCTGCAGATAGCCTTTTGCTTCCATTTCCTTAACAGTCCGTGTTACGCCGGGGCGTGGAATACCCAGCCTGTCGCTGATATCGGATACTTTTACGCGCATGCCCTTTTGCTCCATTGTTTCGATCAGATCAAAGAAATGAATGTAGGAGGGAGTAACGCCATCGGGAAGCGTGGGAAGCATGGCGCGGATCCGCTGCGCCTGATAGCAGGCATCCAGCACGGCTTTTATAGTTGCTATTTCCATTTTTACATGTCCTTTCTGGTTATTGCATGATAATTACCCAAGGTAATTACCGGAAGTAATTATATGGAGATTGCACCATAATGTCAACCATTTTTTAGGAAACAGGCGGGTAACTGACAGAGCTGGCAGGTGATCCGGCTGGTTACGTGAATGAGAATGTCGGCTGGCTGTCTGAACGGAAACAGGTAGATTTTTCCGCAGGATTTTGTTATGATGGTACGAGGTAGGTGATATATACAAATGAGAGCTGAAACAAAAGGCGCGGTAAAAAACAGTGTCAGCAGGCTGATCTTTGCAGCTTTGTCAGTGCTGGTACAGGTTTTATGGATTCTGTATCTTCTGGTCCGGTTAAACGCATATTCCACCTGGATCTCACTGGGAACAAGCGTGTTGTCATTTATATTGGTGCTGCATATTTACGGAAGGGAAATGAATGCAGGCATGAAAATGCCGTGGATCATGCTGATCCTGCTATTCCCTATCATGGGTGTCTGCCTGTATCTGTTCTGCGGTCATTCCAGTGCCACAAAAGGAATGCGGAAGCGTTTTCATGCTACATGGGAAAGGCTGCGCGTGTATCTGCGAAAAGATGATCCGGCTATGGAGAAGCTGAAAGTGCAGGACGTGACTGCTTATCATCAGTGCTATTACATCGGGCATAAGGTAGGCTATCCGCTGTATGAGAATACAGATGTTGTTTTTTATAAAGAAGCAGCTGATGGATTTCATGCGCAGATCGAAGAGATGAAGAAGGCGCAGAAGTTCATCTTTATGGAATATCATGCCATAGAGGACAGAGAGGCATTTGCGGAAATGAAAGCGGTATTGTTTGCAAAGGCAAAGGAAGGCGTGGAGATCCGCATCGTGTATGATGACGTGGGCAGTGTCGGATTTATCAGTCCGGAATTTGTCAAGCAGATGAAGACGCATGGCATTGACTGCAGGATCTTCAATCCGATGATGCCTGTTCTGAATATTTTTATGAATAACAGAGATCACCGTAAGATCACGGTCATTGATGGCAGAGTCGGTTTTACGGGCGGCTATAATCTGGCAAATGAGTATTTTAACATTACACATCCGTACGGTGTATGGAAGGATTCCGGCGTCCGTCTGGAGGGAGAAGCGGTCAGAAGCCTGACGCTGATCTTTATGGAAATGTGGAATGCCATCCGGGATACGGATACAGAGTATGAAAAGTATCTGCCGGACGGCGTATTTGAAGCAAAGGGCGGCGGTTATGTACAGCCATATGCGGACAGCCCATTGGATAGAGAGCGCGTAGGTGAAAATGTTTACATGAACATTATCAAGGGCGCAACGGAATATGTATATTTTATCACACCGTATCTGATCATCAGTGATGAAATGAAGCGCGAGCTCGGGCTGGCAGCCAAACGCGGTATCGATGTGCGGATCGTCACACCGGGTATTCCGGATAAAAAGCTGGTATACAGGCTGACGCGTTCTTATTATGCGGGGCTGATCCGGGATGGCGTGCGTATTTATGAATATACGCCGGGCTTCTGTCATGCCAAGCAGTGTATCTGCGATGGAAAGATTGCGACAGTGGGAACGATCAATTTGGACTATAGAAGTCTGTATTTTCATTTTGAAAACGGTGTGTATTTATATGATGTACCGGCGATCAAAGACATCCGGGAGGATTTTGAAGAAGTATTTGCGGTATCAACCGAGGTAGGAAACAATTACCACACTGCAAGATCTCCGCTCAAGAGACTGGGACAGTACTTCCTGCGTCTGTTTGCACCGCTTCTGTAAGAAGGAGGAAATTATGGAATTTTGGGATATTTATGATGCAAATAAAGAAAGAACCGGCCGTACGATGAAGCGGAACGACTGGATTCTGCAGGACGGGGAATATCATCTGACCGTGCTTGGCGTGGTGAAAAGAACGGATGGGAAATTCCTCATTACAAAACGTGTCATGACAAAGGCATGGGCACCGGGCTGCTGGGAAGTATCCGGCGGTGCTGCGCAGGCTGGTGAGGATTCTAAAGATGCGGTACGTCGTGAAGTACTGGAAGAGACAGGACTTGATGTGGCAAATGCCGATGGCGGTTATGTGTTTACTTATAAAAGAGAAAATCCGGGAGAAGGGGACAACTATTTTGTAGATGTTTACTGCTTCACACTGGATTTTGCGGAAACGGATCTGAAGCTGCAGGAAGCGGAAACAGACGGTTATATGCTGGCAACTGCGCAGGAAATCGCCGCACTTGGAAAAGAGGGCAAGTTCCTGCATTATGACAGCATCAAAAGAGTGTTTGTCTAACGTCTGACATCACCGATGTCCGTTACAATATGATAGCCGGCAGCTTTGACACGCTGCTCTAAACATGTTCTGCACTGTGCGCTTTCTTCGCCGGTGCAGATTTTGTTTTCATACAGTTCATACTTTTTCCTGACACGGACAGGTGACAGATTGGGCATGACTACGTTAGCTCCGGCTTTCAGTCCGAGTTCTCTGCCGTTTGGTGCGATCGTACCGAGTGCGGTCGTGGCGGGGAGCAGTACATAAGGGAACAGAAGCCGTAAAATGGCAAGCAGCCGTAAGGTAAGCGCAAGCGAACCGTTTGGCTGACCGGCAAAAGGTGTCTGGGCGTGGGAAATATAAGGTCCGATACCGATCATATCCGGAGAAAGTGCCTGCAAAAAGCGGATGTCGCAGATAAGCTGTGCGGTCGTCTGGTAAGGGGAACCTACCATAAAGCCTGCACCGACCTGATAGCCGATCTCCTTCAGATCATACAGACAGCGTTTGCGGTTGGCAAGTGACATGGAAGCGGGATGCAGCTTTTCATAGTGCGCCGAATCCGCTGTTTCGTGGCGCAGCAGATACCGCCTTGCACCTGCATCAAAATAGGCCTGATAGTCTTCTCTTGTCTTTTCGCCGATGGAGAGTGTAATAGCACAGTCGGGAAATGCCGCATGGATCGCTGCCACAAGAGAGCAGATCCGTTCTGTTGTAAAATAAAGATCTTCCCCGCCCTGCAGGACAAAGGTACGAAAGCCGAGTGCATAGCCTTCTCTGCAGCAGGAGAGGATTTCTTCTTCTGTCAGCCGGTAGCGGTCAGCATGACTGTTTCCGGACCGGATACCGCAATAGTAGCAGTCATTTTTGCAGTAATTGGTAAACTCGATCAGACCGCGCACAAAAACAGTATCTCCGTACATCTGTCTGCGGACAAGATCCGCTTCTGCAAAAAGGCGGTCGTCATAGTCTGCCGCATTAAGCAGCGCGGCTAACTCTTCGTCAGTCAGCGGCTGCTTACCGATCAACTTTTCAAATGCTTCTTCTGCAGGTCTGTTTTCTGCCATAGTGCCTCCGATGTTATATCAATGAAATAGTAAACGAAACAGTATATATAGATTTCATGCATTATCTTATAAAGCGTGTGTGAAAATGTCAATACGCCCATAGAAAAGCACTCGTTGAAAATGATTTGGAAAAAGAGAGAAAATGTGACAAACCGCTCTTAAAAATGGTACACTGGATAAAGAGACGAAAAGTAGATCAGAACTTTCAGACATGAGGACAGAACATGGGATTACAATTTGTATTTGGCGGCTCCGGCAGTGGAAAGAGCACGCTGGTTTTTCAAAAGGTCATAGAACAGTCACAGCAGGATATGGCAAAGCATTTCTTTCTGATGGTACCGGATCAGTTTACGATGTACACACAAAAAGAAATCTGTGAGATGCATCCGCGTGGCGGCATTATGAATATCGATGTACTGAGCTTTTCCAGACTGATCCACCGGATCGCGGACGAAGTGGGACAGAAAGAACGTGTGATGCTGGATGATACGGGGAAAAACCTTGTGCTCCGTAAGGTGGCAGCGGATGTGGAAGAGGAGCTTGTACTGTTTCAAAAGAAACTGAAGCGGCCGGGCTATATCCATGAGGTCAAGTCCATGCTGTCGGAATTTTATCAGTATGATATCTCCCCGGATGAGCTGGAGGACATGGCAGATGCAGCAAAGGGCAGAGGGCTTCTTCCTTATAAGCTGCGTGATCTGAAGCTTTTGTATGAAGGCTTTCAGAAGTATATTCAGGAGAAATATATTGTAACGGAAGAAGCACTTGATGAGCTGTGCCATATGATTCCGCAGTCTCATATCCTGCGAAATGCGGTGCTGGTATTTGACGGATTTACCGGATTTACGCCGATTCAGAACCGGGTCATTTTAGAACTCATGCATGTGGCGCAGGAAGTGATCATTACGCTGGATGCGGACAGCGGGGCGGATCTGCACCGGACAAAGCAGCATCTGTTCGGGCTTTCCGCAGGGACGTACCATAAGCTGTCAGGGCTTGCCCGGAAGGAAGATATTACGGTAAGACAGAATATTTATCTGACAAAGAAGCCGGTCAACAGGTATTTGCATAACCCGGAGCTGGCATTTTTGGAGGCGCATTTGTTCCGCTATGATAAGGCATTTTATCCGAAGGAAACGCAGATGATCCGGATCGGTGAGGCAGAAACGCTTGTCAGCGAAGTACAGCAGATGTGTATCCATATCAAAAGACTTGTCAGGAAACAGGGGTATTGCTATCGGGATATTGCAGTTGTGACCGGTGATCTGAGTGGATATGCAAGCATTGTGGAGAAGGAGTTTCTGCGTTACAAAATCCCGCTGTTTTTAGACCAGAACCGGAGTGTGTTGCACCAGCCGGCGGTAGAATATGTCAAAGGTGCCCTGCAGCTTGTGCGGGATAACTTTTCCTATGAAAGTGTGTTCCGTTTCCTGCGGACAGGTATGACGGCTTTGACGATGGATGAGATCGACAGACTGGATCTGTATGTGATGAAAATGGGAATCCACGGCAGAAAGCAGTATGGACAGCTATTTGCACGCGGAGAGGAAGCAGGCGGGATGAATGCGCTGCGGGAGAAGCTGATGGAGGAGATCGCACCACTGCTTGTCCGTTGCAAAACAGCAAAGGAATATACGATGCAGGTATACAGCCTGTGTGAGAAAAACAGCCTGCAGAAAAAGTGCCGGGAGTTGGCGGAAAAGTTTACAGAGACGGGAGATCTTGTCAAAGCAAAGGAATTTGAAAAGATCTATCCGGCGCTGATGGATCTGCTTGACCAGATCTACGGACTGATCGGAGAAGATCCGCTTTCCCTGGACGAATTTATCCAGATTTTTGAGGCGGGTGTTTCGGAGATCCAGATCGGAACGATCCCGCAAAATGTCGATCAGGTTGTGGTAGGCGATATGGAACGGACCCGTTTAAAAAAGATCAAAGCATTGTTTTTCCTTGGTGTTAACGACGGGGTGATCCCTGCGCGTGGCGGCAATGGTGGCCTGCTATCGGATATGGAACGGGAATATCTGATCGAGAGCGGCAGAGAACTGGCACATTCCCCGCGGCAGAAGCTGTTTGAACAGCAGCTTTACCTGTATCAGAATATGACAAAGCCGGCGGAATATCTCTTTTTGTCCTATGCCAAGGTGGACAGCGCCGGAAAGACAAGACTGCCTTCCTATCTGATCCGCGTCATGACAGGGCTGTTTCCAAAGCTGCATGTACAGACGGAAACAGAGGAAAACGAAGGATTTCTTGCAGAAGTGGAAAGTGCAGAGGACGGACTGGACGATTTTGCAGGACTACTGCGCAAATACAGGGAAGGCAGTCTGGAAAAGACAGCACTTCCTAAGCTGCGTGTCCTGCAGAAGGTGTATGATACACCGGATGCGGAAAAGATCCGGGAAGCAGCTTTTTACCGATATGAGCCGGGCAAGCTGTCCAGACAGGCGGCAGACAGCCTGTATGCGGAGCGGAATCAGGGCAGTGTCAGCAGACTGGAGCTTTTTGCTTCCTGTGCCTATGCGCATTTCCTGCGCTATGGACTGGAGCTGATGCCAAGAGCGGAATATACCTTTGAGGCGGTGGACTTTGGCAGTGTGTATCATGGCGTGCTGGAGCTGTTTGAACGGAGCCTGAAAGAGGATGGCATTTCGCTTCGGACGCTGAGCGAAGAAGAAATGGAACAGCGGCTCTGGGATGCATTTTCCGTACTCACGAAGGAATATGGTGAAACGATCCTGTACAGCAGTGCCAGAAACGAAAGAAGAATCCGGCAGATGCACAGGCTTTTGCTGCGTAGTGTCAGGACAATGCAGTATCAGATGCAGAAGGGCAGCTTTGAGCCGGCTTATTTTGAGCAGAAATTCCGTATGAAGGGTGCTTTCCCGCTGGTCGGCAAGATCGACCGGATCGACATCCGCAGGGAAAACGATGCGGTCTATCTGAAGGTTATGGATTATAAATCGGGCAGGAAAGAGTTTTCACTGGATGATGTATATTATGGGCTGTCCATGCAGCTCCCTGTTTATATGAATGCGGCGGTTTCGTTTTTGCAGGAACGTTACCCACAGACAACTATTATACCGGCGGCAATGCTGTATTACAGACTGCAGAAGCCGATCATTGAAATAGAAGGTACAAAGGCAGAAGAGGAGATCGAAGCAGAGATCCGCAAGCAGATGAAGCCGGATGGGCTGCTTCTGGGAGAGGATTGTGTCCTTACCATGCTGGATCAGGGCTTTACGACGGATTCGGATGTCATGCGTGTCGGCAGAAAAAAGGATGGCAGCTTTAAGGCGGCTTCGCAGGTGATTTCACAGGAAGATCTGGGGCTTTTGCTTTCCTACACGCAGAAAAAGGCGGAACAGATGATGCAGCAGATGGCAGAAGGAGAGATTGCGGTAACACCGTTGAAAACAGGAAATCATACAAGCTGTGATTTTTGTGAATACCGGGAAGTCTGCCGGATGGATGAGAGAATAGACGGCTATCGTCTGCAGGAGCTTACGCCGCTCACAGACGAGGAAAGAAAGGAGGCGATGGGGCGTGCAGTTTACGGAGGATCAGAAGAAGGTCATCGAGACGAGAAATAAAAATATACTGGTATCCGCTGCGGCGGGAAGCGGCAAGACAGCGGTTCTGGTACAGCGTATTCTGTCACGGATCACGGGAAAGGATCCGATCGATATCGACAGGCTGCTCATTGTGACCTTTACGAGTGCAGCGGCAGCGGAAATGCGCGAAAGGATCCATGCAGCCTTATTGCAGGCACAGACAGAGCACCCGGAGGATGAAAATCTGCAAAGGCAGGCAGCACTGATCCATAATGCGCAGATCACGACGATTGACAGCTACTGTATGTTCCTGCTGCGCAACCACTTTCATGAGATCGATCTGGATCCGTCATTCCGGATCGGAGATCCGGGAGAGATCCGGCTGCTGGAAAAGGACGTGATGCAGTCAGTATTGGAAGAAGCGTATGCCAAAGCGGAGCCTTCTTTTTTGGAGCTTGCGGATGCGCTCAGCCCGGATGCAAAGGATGGCAGGCTGGAAGCGCTGGTGGATGAACTGTACCGTTATGCGGACAGCCATCCATGGCCGGAGGAGTGGCTCTTACACTGTAGAAAAGAACTGGAACATATAACGGCGGATACGCTCTGGCAAACGCAGTGGATGCAGTATTTGCTGCAACGGCTGGAAAAGACATTGCAGGCGGCTGTTTCTCTTGCAGGGGCAGCACAGAAGGTATGTGAAAAGCCGGCGGGGCCTTATATGTATGCGGAATGTCTGGAACAGGATGAAGCTTTTCTGCAGGACTGTCTTGCGCAGAGCAGACACATTGCGGGGATAGAAGATCTGTATGCACTGGGAGAGCGGATCAGCAAAGTGAAATGGAGTATGCTTTCCCGGAAAAAGGATGAAAGTGTCGGGGAAGCAGAAAGGCAGCAGGCAAAAAATCTGCGCGATTCCTACAAGACACTGCTTGCAAAGCTTGCCGTGTACTTTTCGGATCCGGCAGATATTATGCTGGAGAGGGAGCAGCAGGCGGCAGCCCTTTCCGTGGCACTGATTGATCTGACACTTGTATACAGAGAATCACTTGCGCAGGCAAAGAAGGAGAAAAACATACTGGATTTTTCCGACGCGGAGCATGCGGCATTATCCGTTCTGATCAGAGACGATGAGCTGACAGAAACGGCAAAGAGCTATCAGGCATTTTATGAAGAAGTCATGATCGACGAATATCAGGATTCCAATATGGTACAGGAGCTTCTGCTTTCGAGTGTTTCCCGGAAGGGGGAAAAGCCTGACCGTTTCATGGTGGGCGATATGAAGCAGAGTATTTATAAATTCCGCCTTGCCAGACCGGAGATTTTCATGGAAAAATACAGAAGCTATCAGAGCGGAGAGGAAGAAAGCTGCCTCATCACGCTGAAGAAGAATTTCCGTTCCTGTGCAGAAATCTTAGAGAGTGTCAACGACGTATTTTCTGTGATCATGGAGCCTGAGATCGGCGGGATCGCATATGATGCGGATGCCCGGTTATATCCGGGACTTTCCATGCAGCCGGGTAGCACGGAGCTGCTATTGTATGAAAGTCAGGAAGAAGATACGCTCACAGTCCGCGAAGGCGAAGCCTATATGATCGCAGAACAGATCCGTGCGCTTGTAGGCAGGGAGCAGATCGAGGATGTCAAAACCGGACAGATGCATACGCTGTCTTACCGGGACATCGTGATTTTGGTGCGTGGCGGCGCAAGTGCGATCGAGCAGCTGCAGGCAGTGCTGACAGAGGAAGGGATCCCTGTGCACGTTACCTCGAAAACAGGGTATTTTTCCGCGATGGAGGTCAGTCTGTTCATGGATTTTCTGCGGGTGTGCAACAATCCATATGAGGATATTCCGTTCTGCAGTGTGGCAACTTCTCTTTTCATGGGATTTACGGAAGATGAACTGGCAATGATCCGGGCAAAGACGACGCGTGGCAGAAGCCTGTACGAAAGCTTCCGGGAATATGTGCTTCTGGCAGAAGATCCGGAGCAGGCAGAAGATCCTGTGCTGGCTGAAAAGATACAAAAAGCACTGCAGATGCTGACAGAGCTCAGGGAGCAGGCAGTGACGGATACTATGCCTGAGTTTGCGCAGGCAGTGATGCGTCGTTTTCATTATATCGAATATATGACAGCACTTCCGGGCGGAGAGCAGAGACGTGCCAATCTGGAAATGCTGCTGGAAAAGACGGTGGAATTTGAAGCAACCAGCTATCATGGGCTGTTTCAGTTTATCCGCTATATGCAGCAGCTGCAGAAATATGACGTGGATTTTGGAGAATCGTCTCTCCTTTCCGAGCAGGCGGATGTTGTCAGGATCATGACGATCCATAAAAGTAAAGGACTGGAATTTCCGGTCTGCTTTGTGGCGGGACTGGATCGTAAATTTAATCTGCGGGATACGACAAAGCAGGTGCTGATGGATGCGGACTGGGGCATTGCCATGAACTATATTGACAGTAAGCGGCAGGTAACCGGGAAGACACTGCACAAGCAGATGCTGGCGGAAAAACTGAAACGGGACAGTCTGGGAGAAGAGACCCGCGTATTATACGTGGCAATGACCAGAGCAAAGCAGCGGCTGTATCTGACGGCGGCGACGAAAAAGGCAGAGGAGCGCCTGTTAGAATATGCGTATCTGCAGGGAGAAGATACCGCCGTATCCGATTATGAAAGAAGCAGCGTGGGCTGTTTTCTGGATGATATTCTGCTTGCCCGGACAAAGCATGCGGAGCATATCGGACTTCGGATCGTCCGGGAAGAAAATCTCCGGTATCAAAATCTGGCAGCGCAGGCGGCGCAGCTCGGAAGAAAGGAAGCCCTGGAGCTTTTGGAGCAGGGGACAGAAGATCCGCAGTATGAGAGCCTGCAGGAGCGTTTTTCTTATGTATATCCACATGCGGGTCTGCATGGACTTTACACAAAGACAAGTGTGTCGGAATTGAAGATCGCGGCAATGGATGAGGAAGTCCATCAGATGTTTGAGACAGAAGATGTGACAAAGCCATATCTTCCGGCATTTATGCGTGAGGAAGAAAAGAGTGGCGGAACTGCACGGGGAAGCGCCTTCCACAGACTGCTGGAGCTTTTGGATATTGCGGCTTATCGGAACTATGACAGTGCGGCAGAAAGAAAAAAAGCGCTGCAGCAGGACATAGCATCTTTTGTGGCACAGGGCAGAATGAGTGAAGAATATGGCAGCCTGATCGATATCCGGAAAATAGATGCGTTTCTGCAGTCCGATGTGGCAGGCAGAATGGCGGCGGCGCAGGAAAAAGGACTGCTGTTTAAAGAACAGCCATTTGTGCTTTCCGTGGCGGCAGACGAAGTACAGGAAGGATTTCCGGCTTCGGAAAAGGTACTGGTGCAGGGAATCATCGACGTTTACTTTGAGGAAGCGGACGGTATCGTGATCCTCGATTATAAAACAGACAGGGTACAGAGCATGGAAGAGCTTTGGAACAGATATGAGACACAGCTTGATTATTACGGACAGGCGGTAGCGCGCCTGTCAGGGAAATCTGTGAAAGAAAAAATAATTTATTCGTTTGCGAAACTGGAAGAGGCATCCCACATATCATAAAGAAACCCCCTTTTGCCGGACAAAATAAGTCTGACGAAAGGGGGGTATTTTTGTGCGATGACACATTTTATTCAGAAAGTTTTCCCTGACATTTTTGCAGAGCGGATTCCGCCCTTTTGTGTACCTCAAGTTGTAGAATACAGGGAGCGGACAGAGCGGCGGAAAGCCAGATCGATGCTTCCTGCGGATCGGAGACTGACAGATAATAGCAGCCGATCTCATAGCAGACCTCTGCACAGCCGTCTCCTTCAAAGGTTACTGCCTTCATGGCATATTTGAAAAATGACGGAATATCGTTTTTCTCCCGGTAAGCTCTTGTCAGAACGCAGCAGGCTTCCATCCATTCATCCAGACTGCGCGTATTGTCCTGCAGTGTATCGGTAAAAACCGGAATGGCGTGCATCAGTTCGCTGTACTGCCCGGCGATCAGAAGCTCCTTGGCATAAAGCGTATGGAGCGAAGCAGGGATTCTCAGCCCATCCGTATACATTTTTTCAAATGCCTGAATATCGCGGGAAGCATGGGAAGAGGTCGGGAAATGTCCGATCTCTATGTCACTGTCATAGATGACGGGCTGGATCTGTACTGTCTCGTGGATCGGATTGACCCAGGTAAAGGTACGCAGCCGCTTATACAGCTTGGGGCGGTATTCTTTATCATAATTATAGATCGTATTATAGGAAAGCTGATTACAATAGTACATCTGCACGATGTCGATCTCTGGCAGAAGTCCTTTTTTCAGAAGCCGGAATTTGGCGTGATTTTCCGCATCCAGCACCTCATCCGCATCTGCACAGTAAATATACTGGGCAGATGCCTTGGAAAAGGAATAGTTCCGGGCATCGGCAAAATTGCCTGTCCATGTGAAATCGTAGATCTTTGATGTGTAACGCCGCGCAATCTCCTTCGTGCGGTCTGTGGAACCGGTATCGACAATGATGATCTCGTCCATCAGATCTGCGATGGAGGAAAGACAGCGGTCAAGTACTTCTTCTTCGTTTTTGACGATCATGCAAAGACTGATTGTGATCATAGGCATTCTTCCTTTCCTGCTGTATCGACGGGATACAGCGCTTCATACCAAATGGATAAGGAAGAACCGGCATCAGGAATGTGCCATATCACTTACCTTATCGATGGCTTTTTTTACAGGCGGCAGGTTAATGACGATCAGTGTGATGATCATTTCTGCCAGTACATAAGAATAATTATAAACGATAGGGTAGATCGCTGACAATGATTTTGGGAAAGATTCCGGCATATAATCCATCCAGTAAATATAACCGCCGATCGTATGGAACAGACCGCGGACAAGCACACCGACGATATAACCGATCGTCAGGCCGTGCTTTTTGCCGTACCAGAGACCTGCAAGACCAAGTGCGGTGAACGCAAAGAAATAATCACAGCAGGTCTGGAAAGGAGACAGGAAGTAGCTGCCGCCTGACTGGATAAACTGCAGGATACTGTAAGCAAAGGCTGTGATCAGACCAACCTTGATGCCATACAGATAACCGATATAGCAGATGAAAAACATACTGAATAAAGTAAGGGAACCGCCCATCGGAAGCTCATATTTGATATAAGAGGTGATGAAAGCCAGTGCCAGGGCGATACCTGCAAATGCAAGCTGCTTTGCCTGAAACTTCTTGGCATTCTGCTTTTTATCCACGATAAAAGCAGTCAGGAACATGATGATGAGCATCAGGATGACAAGGGCGATATAGCCCGGTTTGGTAAGGGCGAAGTAACCGTCCTCACGGGTGATAAATGTAGACATAAAAAAATCCTCCTTTGTGTGCAGGAGGGGAGAATGAAACAGAAAAAGGACACAGCCATGGCTGTGTATTTTCGGCTTCCCTTCGCCGGCATTATCCGGATCAGGTATTGAGGGTTAGACCATAGGTCAATCTCAGCAGTTGCTCCCCTAGCGCTTGTTTAATTTTTACACAACAACTATAACGACATTTTCCGGTTGCGTCAAGAGGAAGTTTACGCGTATAATGTAGAGCGCAAAGGAAAAACAAGCGGCTGCGAACGAATATCCTGCGGAAGCAGGATGAGGAGTGCGGAGCACGGATTCGTGAGCCTAACAGAACAAAAAGTAAACGGCTTATAAGGGATGAGTGGCCGGA
>OGQA01000382.1_pt1 | contig 24082 bp, 18 predicted proteins | sample 1553011 | NCBI WGS metagenome assembly OGQA01 (sample SAMEA2580256, study PRJEB22360) | human gut metagenome | biome: human gut; feature: human-associated habitat; material: faeces | place: Denmark | collected 2008/2010 | reverse complement strand
AAACCGGTGAGGCACCACTGCGGATTTCGCGCTCATTCTTAAATGAGGCACCTCGCCAGCCACATATTCGGCGCGTTATTCTCGCATACGAATAAACAAAAAGTCGGGTAATCCCCCACATGAATGAGATCAGAAGAAATCAAGCCATCTTTAATTTTGTATCGCAAGCACCAGCAAAAAGCATCGATAAGGGGCTGCGGACGTTTTCTTGGAGACCGAACGGAAAGATTTTCGTATGTCCGGTCTTGAGGAACGAGAGCGTGCGGTGGAGTTGTATTTCACCACGCCGATGACGACGGCCCAGGTGGTGGAGCATCTGGGTTATCCGACCAGGCAGTGTCTGGAGCGTTGGCTGGCGATGGATTCCCGGTATGCTGGCCATATGGCCAAACCCATCATCCCACTGGAGACCAGGCGAAGGGCAGTCGAGCTGGTGCTGGGCGGCATGCAGCAGAAGCAGGCCGCCAAACAGCTCGGCGCGGGCGTCGGCGCGGTGCATGGCTGGGTCAGGGCGTACCGCAAGGGCGGCATGGCCGCGTTGCAGCCCAAAAACAGGAACTCCGCGCAGGGCAATAAGCCCGCGGACTCCCGCCGCCGGCCATCCGCAGCCGATGATGATGACGCGGAGGCTTTGCGCCGCAGGGTCGAGGAACCGGAGCCGGAGAACGCGTTGATGCGGGAGGTGGCGGAGGTCGCAGAAAAAGACCCCGGCGCCGACCTGCGGCGCCTGTCGAACAGGGAGAAGACCCTGTTGATCGACCGGTTGAGGCCGGCGTATTCGCCCGGCTCGATGACATGCCTGCCCGGCATCGCGCCGAGCGGCCACCTACTGCCGCCACGCCCGGCTCGGCGTTGGCAAGTACGCCGGACTCGGGACGGAGGTGGCCGGGGCGTTCGCCGATTCCAAGGGCAGGTACGGGTACCGCAGGATCAAGGCGGTGCTCAAGACCGGCGTATCGGAGAAGTCGGTCCGCGGGATCATGGCGGAGGAAGGGCTCGTGGCGCACGTGCCCAAGCGACGCAGGTATGGTTCCTACGAGGGCGAGACGACGCCGGCTCCCGCCAATCTCGTCGACCGGGACTTCACGGCCGAGCGTCCGAACGAGAAGTGGCTGACGGACATCAGCGAGATCAAGGCCAGGGACGGGAAGGGCGTGCCTCTCGCCGCCGGTCGACTGCTTCGATGGCAAGATCGTCGCATACACCGCCGGCTTCAGCCCCAACGCGGAGCTGGCCAACCGGATGCCGGAGAAAGCGGCCTCGACGCTGCCGGGGAACGCGCGTCCCCTGGTGCATTCCGACCGTGGATGCCATTACCGGTGGCCCGGATGGCTCGGGCTCATGGAACGCTTCGGGCTGACGCGCTCCATGAGCGCGAAGGGCTGTTCGCCGGACAACGCGGCCGCGGAGGGATTCTTCGGCAGGATGAAGACCGAGGCGGTCTACCCCGAGAAGTGGGAGGAACACACCCGCAACGAGGTGCTCGCCTTGGTCGATGAGTACATACGCTGGTACAACCACGAGCGCATCAAACAGTCGCTTGGTTGGATGAGCCCGGTACAATACCGTCAAAGCCAAGGAATGGCTGCGTGATTATCTCCAAGAAAATGTCCGCAGCCCCTTATCTATGCTGCAGGCACCATGCACACGATGGACAAGGAAACAGCAATAACCGAAGCAAGGCAACGCTTCAAGGCATGGCGCTGCCGTCCAGATTCCTTTCTGTTCCTCCGTTAAACCCGCAACGGACGAACTTCAATTTCGAGCCCATTGTTTCCCCTCATAGATTCGCAATCTCCTTTTCGGGAGGTTACTGCATATAATCATACAATTGGGGACAAAAGAACAAAAAACGTTCATTTGCGGGGGCCGGTTAGCGTACGTTTTCTAGGCAAAAAGAAAAGCCCCGCAGCTATGCAGGGCTTTTCCAACGAGGTCATAAGAGAGGAAGAGAATAACCTCGTTTAATGGTTGACGAAGCGATTAGACCTCGCCAAGTATCTATTAGTTCAGACGCAGCTCAGTCGACGGAGCGAACAGGTGCATCTTGGCCGGGTCAATCTTGATCTTGACGGTCGCGCCAACCTTCGGCAGCGCACGCGGATTCACACGAATCGTGGTGAGCTTGTTCTGGTCGGACATGACCTGGGAAGCCTCAGCGGCGGAGCCATCGGTGATGATGTTGCCGTAGATGTAGCCATCGGAGCCCAGATCCTCGACGTTCACAACCTTCAGGGAGAAGGCGTTCGGGTCGTCAGCCGGGGCCAGGCCAGCGTCCTCAGGACGGAAGCCGACCACGATCTGGCCGTTGTCTTCGGCGGTGAGCTTGGCGACGGCCTCAGCCGGCAGGTCCACGGTGTCCTCACCGATCTTCGCCTTGCCGTTGACCACCGGGTGGGTGTTCAGGTTCATCGACGGGGAGCCGATGAAGCCGGCGACGAAGACGTTGGCCGGACGATCGTACAGCTCAGTCGGAGCGCCGACCTGCTGCAGGATACCGAGCTTGATGACGGCGATGCGATCGCCCATCGTCAGAGCCTCGGTCTGATCGTGGGTCACGTACAGGGTGGTGACACCCAGCTGGCGCTGCAGAGCAGCAATCTGGGTACGGGTCTGGACACGAAGCTTGGCGTCCAAGTTGGACAGCGGCTCATCCATGAGGAAGACCTTCGGCTCACGGACGATTGCACGACCCATGGCCACACGCTGACGCTGACCACCGGACAGAGCCTTCGGCTTGCGGTCGAGGTACTCGGTCAGGTCGAGAATCTCAGCGGCCTTCTCGACGCGCTTGCGAATCTCGTCCTTCGGAGTGCCGGCGATCTTCAGGGCGAAGCCCATGTTGTCGGCAACGGTCATGTGCGGGTACAGAGCGTAGTTCTGGAACACCATTGCGATGTCGCGGTCCTTCGGCTGCATCGTGGTGACATCCTTGCCACCAATGAGGATGCGGCCCTTGTTGACCTCTTCCAGGCCGGCGAGCATACGAAGGGTCGTAGACTTACCACAGCCAGAAGGGCCGACGAGGACGAGGAACTCGCCATCCTTGATATCAAGATTCAGATCATCCACGGAGGGCTTATCGTTGCCCGGGTAGATACGAGTGACGTGGTCGAAAACGACTTCTGCCATAATTACTAATCCTTTCAGAGGCAGGTACGTGCCTCACGATCCGTTGTAAAGGGATTTGTTCTTTACTGTGCTTCCGCCCTCGCCACCGACGTACAACTTTGCTTTCGGAAACTGCAAGCTTCAGCGTTTACTTTTTTCCGGTTCAGTGAAGGTTCTCTTCGTTGAGCCGAGAACTACTATACACGGACCGTGGACCAAGGCAAGTGGCGTGTCTGAAATGTAGTTAACTTTATGGGCGTTTCTGGGGGTGTTGTGTGGTTCGGCCCATGACACGCCTGTTTCTCGAACGTGCGAACCGGCACGCCCGACGTAGAGCAGGTCTGCTCTTCCCGGACTGATGGATTCCATCAGTCGCCGACTAATGCGACACAGACTCGAAGGTGACGCCGTTGCGGGCGGCTTTGCGCTCGGCCTTGCGCTCCTCGGCGTCTTCGATGCGCTGGATGCGCAGCTGGCGCCAGTCCTCGCGCATGTCGCGGAAACGGTCGGCCAGCGTTACGTCATCGTTCTCGGCATCGCCATCAGTACTGCTGCCATCGGCCTTACCGAACGTGCCATCGGCCACCTTGGCGATGCCCAGCTTGAGCAGTCCGAGCAACTCACGCAACGTTTCCGGTACGGGCTCATCGCCCTCATCGGCGGACTTGGTCAGGCCCTCGATGCGGCGACGAAGCGCGTCGGCGTCCTCGGGATCGATCTTGAGCCCGGCGATCAGCGACTGGCGCATGGTCTCGTAATCGAGGTTGGCAAAAAAATTCAGCTGTTGCAGCGTCATGAAGCCCTTGAGCTCGGGGAATCGGTGGACGATGTATTCCTCGCGGTCGTCGGCGGCGCGGGTCCAGTCGCGGGTGAGCTGCGGATCCCAGCTGGCGGTAATCGACCCCTCGCGCATGCGGTAGTGGTACAGCGCCTTGGGCAGACGGACCACGCGCGTGGCCTCGCCGATCACGTTGCAGATACGGGAGAGATCCTCGATTTTGCGACCCACCGGGAAGGAGAATCCGGTGCCCTGATAGGTGGAGGCGGGTGCCAGGAAGGCCCAGAAATAGCCGTCAATCTCAGCCTTGACTTGCTTTTTGATGACCTCGACCGGGGTCAGGACCTGCACCTCGGTGAAGTCGTTGTGGCGATAGTTGGACAGCAGCGGCTTGTTGTTCTCGGAGATGGTGTCGAACTGGAACATCACGAGGTCGGCGTCATACTCGCGCATGGCGTTCAGGCAGTCCTCCACCAACGTGGGTGCCACGGTGTCGTCGGAATCGGCGAAGTATATGTACGCGCCGATAGCCTCAGCGATACCGGAGTTGCGGGCGTCGGACAGGCCGCCGTTGGGCTTGTGAATCACGCGTATGCGCGGGTCGCGGGCGGCCCAGGCGTCGCACATGGCCGGGCAATTGTCGGGCGAGCCGTCGTCGACCAGCAGAATCTCCAGATTGGCGTACGTCTGCGCAGCAACGGACGCCACGCATTCGTCGAGGAATTTCTCGACCTTATATACCGGGATGATGATGCTGACCAACGGCTCCTGTTCCATATCTCCAGCGTAGCGCCGCCGTGCGAACGCGGCGGCGCTGCGGGTTCGCGGACCGCGAAACCCTTAGAAGTCCCAGTCGTCGTCATCGGTTTCTTCGGCTTTGCCCATCACATAGGAGGAGCCGGAGCCGGAGAAGAAGTCGTGGTTTTCGTCGGCGTTCGGGCTCAGGGCGGCCAGGATCGCGGGGTTCACATCGCAAATCTCAGCCGGGAACAAAGCCGGGTAGCCGAGGTTCATCAGCGCCTTGTTACCGTTGTACCGCAGGAACTTCTCGACGTCATCGGTCAGGCCCACGCGGTCGTACAGCGACTGGGTGTACTCCACTTCGTTGTCGTACAGCTCGTTGAGCAGGTCGTACGTGTAGTCCTGCAGATCCAGACGCTCGGCATCGCTCAGCTGGGCGATGCCCTTCTGGTACTTGTAGCCGATGTAGTAGCCGTGGACGGCCTCATCGCGGATGATCAGACGAATCACGTCGGCGGTGTTCGTCAGCTTGGCGTGCGCGGAGAAGTACATCGGCAGATAGAAGCCGGAGTAGAAGAGGAACGATTCGAGCAGGGTGGAGGCCACCTTGCGCTTGTACGGGTTGTCGCCCTCGTAGTAGTCGAGCACGATTTCCGCCTTTTTCTGCAGGAACTCGTTGTTCTCGCTCCAGTCGAAGGCCGCGTCGATCTGTTCGGTGGAGCACAGGGTGGAGAAGATGGACGAGTAGCTTTTGGCGTGCACGGATTCCATGAAGGCGATGTTGGTGTACACGGCCTCCTCGTGCGGGGTGAGCGCGTCCGGAATCAGGGAGACGGCGCCGACCGTACCCTGGATGGTGTCAAGCAGGGTCAGGCCGGTGAACACGTGCATGGTGAGCGTGTGCTCGTCCTCGGTCATCTTCTGCCAGCTGGGGATGTCGTTAGAGACGGGGACTTTTTCGGGCAGCCAGAAGTTGCCGGTCAGGCGGTCCCAGACCTCAAGGTCTTTCTCGTCTTCGAGGCGGTTCCAGTTGATTGCGGAGACGCGGTCGATGAGTTTCAGCGGTTTGCGCGGAATGGAGATAGGTGCCATGAGTAGTGTTCCTTTTACTCGTTGTCGTTATCGTCGTTGGATTTGTTTTCGAACTCCTCCGGCGCGGTCAGCCGGAGCAGTGCTCTATAGACGGTTCGTGACATTGTTGGTTCCTTAGATGGTGGAGCCCCCCCTCAGTCCGCTTCGCGGCCAGCTCCCCTCTCTGAGGGGAGCTGTCGGCGTTAGCCGAGTGAGGGGAGTAACAACGGCTCTCTGGTTGTTCAATGCGTGCGGAGACCGCCGTCTGAGGCCGAAGGCGTACGAAGGTACGTCGAGTGCCGAAGAAAGGCGGTATACGCTCCCTCGAACGATCAGAGCATGCAGGAGACGCAGCCTTGGACTTCAGTGCCTTCCAGGGCTTGCTGGCGGATGCGGATGTAGTAGAGGGTTTTGATGCCCTTGCGCCAGGCGTAGATCTGGGCCTTATTGAGGTCGCGGGTGGTGGCGGTGTCCGGGAAGAACAGCGTCAGCGACAGTCCCTGATCCACGTGCTGGGTGGCCTCGGCGTACGTGTCGACGATGGTCTTCCAGCCGATCTCGTAGGCGTCCTTGTAGTACCCGAGGTTGTCGTTGGTCATGTAGGCGGCCGGGTAGTACACGCGCCCGATCTTGCCTTCCTTGCGAATCTCGATCTTGGAGGCGATCGGGTGAATCGAGCTCGTGGAATGGTTGATGTACGAGATCGAGCCGGTGGGCGGCACGGCCTGCAGGTTCTGGTTGTAGATGCCGTCCTTCAGAATCGCGTCGCGCAGGGCCTCCCAGTCGGCCGCAGTCGGGATCGCGATGCCGTACTGTTCGAACAGCGCACGGACCCGTTCGGTGCGCGGAGTGAGCGAACGACGACCATCGGTGTACTTGTCGAAGTAGTTGCCCTGGCCGGCCGGCTTGGCGTAGTCGCTCGTAGCGAAGCTGGCGAACGTGCGGCCATGCTCCACGGCGAGCGCGTGCGAGGCACGGTAGGCGTGGTAGGCCACGGTCATGAAGTACATGTCGGTGAAGTCGAGGCCCTCTTCAGAACCGTACTGGATGCCTTCGCGGGCCAGGAAGCCGTGCAGGTTCATCTGGCCGAGACCGATGGCGTGGCCCTCCTCATTGGCGCGGCGAATCGAAGGCACCGCGTTGATGCTGGTGTGCTCGGCCACCGAGGTGAGTGCGCGGATCGCCGTCTCCACCGTGTGGCCCAAGCCGCCATCCATCGCCTTAGCGATGTTGAGCGAACCCAGATTGCAGGAGATGTCGCGGCCGACATGCGCATACGTGAGGTCCTCGTTGTATGCGCTCGGCTCCTGAACCTGCAGGATTTCCGAGCACAGGTTGGACATGGTCACGCGACCTTCGATCGGGTTCGCGCGGTTGACCGTGTCCTCGAACACGATGTACGGGTAGCCGGATTCGAACTGCAGTTCGGCGATGGTGGTGAAGAACTTACGGGCGTCGATGTAGGTCTTCTTGATGCGGTCGTCGGCCACCATCTCGTCATAATGCTCGGTAACGGAGATGTCGGCGAACGGCTTGCCGTACACGCGCTCCACGTCGTACGGGCTGAACAGGGCCATCTGGGCCTTCTGTTTGGCCAGTTCGAACGTGATGTCCGGAATCACCACGCCAAGAGCCAGCGACTTGATGCGGATCTTCTCGTCCGCGTTCTCTCGCTTGGTATCCAGGAAGCGCAGGATATCAGGGTGGTGGGCGTTGAGGTACACCGCGCCCGCGCCCTGACGTGCGCCGAGCTGGTTGGCATAGGAGAAGGAGTCCTCCAGCAGCTTCATGACCGGAATCACGCCGCTGGACTGGTTCTCGATGTGCTTGATCGGGGCGCCGAGCTCGCGCAGGTTGCTCAGCAGCAGGGCCACGCCACCGCCGCGCTTGGAGAGCTGGAGGGCCGCGTTGATGCCGCGCGAAATCGACTCCATGTTGTCTTCGATGCGCACCAGGAAGCAGCTGACCGGTTCGCCACGCTGGGCCTTGCCGAGGTTCAGGAAGGTCGGGGTGGCGGGCTGGAATCGGCCGGCGAGCATTTCGTCGGCGTATTCGGTGGCCTGCGCTTCGTTGCCGGCGGCGAGTTCCAAAACCACTGCCGCACAACGCTGCGGGAAGTCTTCAAGGTAGAGACGGCCATCGAACGTTTTGAGGGCGTAGGACGTATAGAACTTGAAAGCGCCGAGGAAGGTGCCGAATTCAAAGCCGGCGGACTCGACGTGCTCGTAGAAGCGGTCGAGGAATTCAGCGGAGTACTGGGCGAAGACGTCGGGGTTGTAGTACTGGTTGCTGATGAGGTAGTCGAGGCGTTCGGCGGTGGAGGCGAACCGCTTGCTGTTGGCGGCCACGTGCCCGGTCACGTATTCGCGTTCGGCGGCCTTGTCTTTGTCGAACTGGATCTTGCCGTCGGCGTCATAGAGGTTGAGCATCGCGTTGAGCGCGTGGTAATCGTGCGCCGGGTCGTACTGTTCCGCTGCGGTGTCGGCAGTATTGTCGAGCGGCAGGCCGGTGGCGGTGAGGTCAGTCATTGGAAATCCTTGGAATATGGCAGAAGTGTGTTTACTCAGACAGTTGCTCCCCTCAGTCAACTTCGTTGACAGCTCCCCTCGGAGAGGGGAGCCAATACCTCGAGGGGGTCAAGATTTACTGTTCGGTGAAGAAGCGGACGAGGCCGTTTCGCACGGCGGCAGTGTCTTCCGGGGTGCCCATGAGTTCGTAACGGTAGAGGTAGGGCACCTTGCATTTGGCGGCGATGATGTCTCCGGCGGCACAGTAGGCCTCACCGAAATTGGTGTTGCCTGAGGCGATGACGCCGCGAATCCACTCGCGGTTGGCTGGATCGTTGAGGAAGCGTTTGACCTGAATCGGCACTGCTTTCTTGACCACGCCGCCGCCATAGGTGGGCACCATGATGACGTACGGTTCGCGGACGTTTAGCGCCGGGTCGGCGGCCCGCAACGGGATGCGGTAGACGTTGATGCCTTCGTCCTGCAAACGGCATCCGGCCACGAACCGTGCGGTGTTTTCGGAGGCCGACGAGAAGTAGACCAATGCGCCGATCGTCTTGCCTTCGGCCGCGAATTCGGGCTGGCTCAGACTCACGCGGACACCGTGGCGGCGGCGCGGTTGTCGGCGGCCACCTGCTGGGCGACTTCGCGAATCAGGTCGGGGCGGTAGCCGGTCCAGGAGTTGTCCGGCGTGATGACCACCGGAGCCTGCTGGAAACCGGCGGCCTGCAGCTGCTCAAGGGTGGAGGGGTTCTGCGTCAGGTCCACGGTTTCAAACGGCACACCCAGCTTGGTGAGCTGGCGCTTGGTGGCATCGCACTGCGGGCAATGCGGCTTGGTGAACACGGTGACGGTCATGGCGACTCCCCTTGATGTGGTTCTGATGAACAGTGAAGCGAAGGCCATATTACAGCGGTGTGATTTGAAATCAAGGCACTATATGTAGTGGCGCGTGTCACATAACAAACCTAGATATAGGGTTTTTCGTTGATATTCCGCCATTCCCATGCACCCCCGAAAATCGGCGTGCAGCGACCCGCCCAATCACATGTGGCATTGTTCACATTTGCGTTTGAACCGCTCTTCGACTGATCCTCAACCGCCCTGCAACCGCCATCTTGAGTTTCGAGGGGCTGTTTTGCCCCTTTCCGGAGATCTATCTCCGTTTCGAGGGGCTGGTACTCAAGTAAGCGCATCCCCAAAATGGCGGAATGACGGTGGGGCGAAGCCGTTTATACCCGTGTTCTAGCGGGCCACCAGCCCCTCGAAACGGGAGTAAACCTCTACGGAAGGCCAAATCAGCCCCTCGAAGCGGAGAACGGATACCTCGGCACCCCGTGTGGAGCCAGAAGGCCCGGCCGGATGTCCAAACGAGCATCCGGCCGGGCCTTAAAAGTAGTTGTTCAGTTATCAGAATCGATGCGGCGCGATACTACTCCGCGTCTTTACGGCTCCAACAGATCTTCGATGCGGCAGCCAAGCGTGCGGGCCAAAGCGAGCACGGTGGAGACGGCAGCTTTGCCAAGGTCTTTGCGGCGCTGCTCGTACATTTGGATGGAGCGCAGGGTAACGCCGGAGCGGCGGGCCAGCCCGGATTGGCTGAGTCCGGCGCGCACGCGGATCGTGTGCAGCCAGGAGTCGCCCTCGGTGCGATTATGGGCGGCCCGCTCGTCGTACACGTCGACGAATCGGCTTTCGTCGGCTTCGTGCAGAGTCGGGTGCAGTCGCACGATATCGTCGAGCGACAGCACATCGAGAATGTCCGAGAACCGCACTCCCCTGGTCCATTGGCAGTATGCGAGTACCCATCCGGCCCAGTATTCGGGTGTTGAGCCGGCGCGCAGTGCGGCTGGCGGCATATCGAGAATGCGCGCCCAACCGGTTTGCCGCATGATTTCGGCCACCAGCTCCTCGCCGGACATGCCACACACGTATTTGGGCGTGCCTCGCCCGAAAAGCGCGGCCGCCTCGGAGGTGGCGAAGAAGTCCATGAATAGGCCGACCGGCAACCCGCAATCGTTCAGCGCATAATCGAAGGCGCCGGCCAAGTTGGCCATGGCGTCCGGCAAGTATGTCTCATCATAGGCGGGGATCATCGTTGGTCACTTTCTCGCGGATGATGTCGCGCATGAACAGGCCGTCGAGATCGGCTTCTGCACTTTTGCGGCGGTAGGCTTCGCGAGCTGTGCGGTCGCGCTCGTTACGCAATCCGTGGTAGGTCGAAGCGCGGGCGATTTCGCAGCCTTGGAACCGCAGTGCCGCGAATGCCTGAGGACTGGCGAGTACGATCTGCTTGCCGAGCTCGCCCAACCGCATCGCCTCAGCGAGTTGGTCGATGGAAATCGCGTTATTGACAAAAGCGCGGGCGAACGAGAAATACGAATCGTCGGCACGATATCCGACGATGACGTCAGCCTGACTGGCATCCGGCAGAAACACTTGTTTCAGATATTCGATGCCTTGCGCGGCGACGGCGGTGGTCGGCTGGAAACGACGGTTTTCGACCAGCATGGCCAGCCAGTTCAGGATGGTGTAGGGCGGCTGGGACAGGTCCAGGAAGAGGAGCCCGTCCGTGGTCAACGTGTACCGATTCGCGAAACCGTCATCCAGTCCCGCGCACGCCCATTCCTTGGCCAGCTCGACGCTGCGCGTGCAATAGAATCCGCGGCCATAATCGTTGTTCGGCTTGACCAGCCCGTATTCAGGATGCTTGATGACATGCGAAGAGCCATGCCACAGTTCGATCGATGCGGTCTCCATTGGCCGGCTCCTTCTCTCTCTCCTTACATATTCTTGATTATATCACTGTGGTGATAGTCATAAGGGAAATGCGAGATGAAAGATACCGTTGTATACGTTCGTACACAACGTGAAATGTATACGAACGTATACAACACTGACGTCCGGAGTCATGCTCCGCAGTGGCGCAGCGGGCGCGCCACTACAATCGGAATATGGGACTGAAGACGTGGAAGAAGTGGACGGACTGGCCGCTGATGGTGCTGTCCGTGGTGTTTCTGGTGGTGTATTCGTGGGAGATTCTCTCCCGCACGCATATCGCGCATACGCGAGACAGCCCCCTCGTCAGAGGGGGCTGCATATCCGCTAAGCACTAGGTCTTAGCGTATCTGTTTTCTCTCAGGCCTCGGTCGGTGCATCGGCGGGAACCGGTGCGGCCACGGCCTTGCGGCGCTTGAGGTACTTCATGATGGTCAGGACCTCGAGGCCGACTGCCAGGACAGCGGTCACGCCCCAGACCACGTACATCGCGATGCGCCAGACCGGGGTATCAACCTTAGGCTCACCGTTCTCGTACTGCCAACCGTTAGCGGTGGTGTACAGGATGTTGTGGGCGGCGGTGCGCATTGCCTTGACGGAGGTTGCGGACTTGTCGGTGATGTGGTTGGTGATCTTGGTGGTGGCCAGCATGGAATCGTTGCCGTTACGGATCTCCTGATCACCATTCTGGTAGCCGTAGCCGCCGAAGTAATCGGTCAGAACGAAGCCCTTGAAGCCCCACTCGTCACGGAGCACGGTGTTCAGCAGGTTGTTGGAGGCACCGGCATAGGTGTAACCGATGTAGTTGAAGGAGCTCATCACGGCCTGAGCGCCGCCTTCCTTCACGCTCATCTCGAACGGCTTGAGGTAGATCTCGCGGATGGACTGCTCGTCCGCCCAGGTGCACACCATGTTAGTACGATTGGTTTCCTGATCGTTCAGAGCGAAGTGCTTCATGAAGGAATACACGCCCTTCTCCTTAGCGCCGGCGATCTCGCTGGAAGCCATAACACCGGAGATCAGGGGGTCCTCAGAGAAGTACTCGAAGGTGCGGCCGGAGAAAGCGCCACGGTGGATGTTCATAGCCGGAGCGTACCAACCAGCAACATGCATGTCGTGAGCCATATCGCCGATCATCTCGCCGAACTGCTTGGCCAGATCCTTGTTCCAAGTGCAGGCGAATGCGGTGGAAGCCGGGAAGCCGATGGAGCCAACGCCGGTGAAGTTGTTGTTCAGCGAGGCCGGGCCGTCAGCGTCGGTGAGCTGGATCTTGCCGACGGAGGAGACGGCCGGGGTTCCGTAGCCACCGTTGGCGATGAGGTTGTCCATATCATCGAAGGTCAGCTGGTCAAGCAGCTTCTCCCAATCAGCATCGTCGTAATCCTTGCCGTACATGTCAGCCAAGCGGAGACCATTCTTGGCACCGGTGGTCGGCATTTCGTCGGAATCATCGTTATACTTGGTCGGATCATAGTTGCCGTTGTTGGTGAAAGCAGCCTTGACTTCGTCGCTCATGGAGAAGTTGGTCGGGGCTGCGGTGGCTTCAGCGTAGTTCGCGAAGTGGTTGGCACGGGACAGATAGGTCACATCGCCAGCGGCATAGTCGAACTGGTTGGTAGCCACGGTCTGATCATCGTTGTGGGTGTTCGACTCGGAGTCGTAGGTGATGGTGTCAGCAACGTTGATCTTCTCGGAATCGATCACATGATGGGAATCGGACTGGATGGAGATGGCGTAATCACCCTTCTCCAGCACCCAAGCCTTGGCACCCTTGTTGTCATAGGAAGCCATATCGTCATCATCGAACTCAATCTTCACAGTCTCAGAGGCGCCCGGCTCAAGCTTCCCGGTCTTCTCGAAAGCGACGAGGTTCTTGGAGGCCTTCTCGATACCGCCATCGGTGTACGGCGGGTTGTAGTAGACCTCAACAACGTCCTTGCCAGCGGTGTCGCCAGTGTTGGTGACGGTCACATCAAACGTGACCTTGCCATCCTTGTGGGAAACGTCACCCATCTTCTGCTCAAAGCTGGTGTAAGACAAGCCGTAACCGAACGGATAGATGACCGTGTCATCGTAGTTGATCAGACCTTCATCGGCTGCAGTCTCATAGAACTTGTAACCCACATAAATACCTTCGACATAGTTGACGAAGGACGGAAGCACAGTACTTTCCTGACCGGTGAAGCCGGTGTACTTAGCAGCCAGATCGTCGACGTTATCGTAGACGAATGCACCATCGGCACCAACGGAAGACGAGCTGGCAGCAGCAGCGCCATCAGTGTTGTTGAACACTGGGGTCTTGGTCAGATCCTTAACGAACGTGTCGGAAGTCTTGCCGGACGGGTTGGTTTCGCCAGCGAGCACGTCACCGAGTGCGGAGAAGCCGGTCTGGCCTGCAGGCGGGCACCACAACACGGACTTGATCTGCGGGTAGTTGCTCAGGAAGTCGAACTGGAAAGCATTTGCACCGTTATAGACGAGCGTGACCTTGTCGAAGTTCTTGGTGACCAGGTCAATCATGTCGTGCTCAGTCTTGCTCAGCTGCAGGAAGTGCTCACCATCCTGGAAGTCATCATAATCCTTGGAGTTGTTCTCGTAGGTAATGGTTTCGGCCTTCATGTTGGTCGGCAGGTCAGCGCCTTCGCCGCCGACACGGGTAATCACCACAACAGCCTCATCGGAGAAGCTCTTGGCGTCAGAAATCAGCGAATCGGAATATTGGTCGGCCGGAACCTCAGGCAGGGTCCAATCTTGGGCCCACATAGCAACAACCGGACGGTCCGCACGGTAGTCGGTGTACAGCTTGCTCAGATCGGCGTTGGTTTCAAGACCAGCTTCCTTCATGCCATCAAGCAGGGAAACGGTGTCGTACTGGTCAGACATGGAGCCGGAGCCGGTGCCTCCATAGACCGGGTTGGTGGAGCCCCAACCGAACACGTTGACCTTCTTGTTACTCAACGGCAGGTTGGAATCATCGTTCTTCAGCATGGTGATAGCTTCCGACTGCACTTCCTTGGCCAGCTCATTAGCCTTGGAAACAGTAGCGTCAGACAGCATGTACTTGGTGATCGTCGCGTTGTTCAGCAGGGTGGCCAGCGGGCCGGACAGCATCATGGAGATGGCCACGACGATGCCCACCAGGGCGACAATCCAGGATTCAGAGTGAATGAGCTTGCGAGAGCCCACGTTCTTGACCGTCTTCTTGTTGACGGCAAAGGTGATGATGATGGCCAATACCAGCAGCACGCCGATAACCACCAGATAGGGGACCAGCGAACCAACGACGTTCATGACGTCGGCCATGTTGATCTGCAGCATGGTGTTTCTCCTCCTTGTTTCTTACCAAACTGCGGCATCCGAGTCCGATTCATCGAGTTCGATCAGCGATTGCACGATACTGCCCTTGCACCGTGGTCATCGCATGAGATATGTCTGCTTGGCTCTCCATCGGGTTGCTACGCCGACACATCTTTGATGCCGATGATTCTAGGGTGGCAGATTCGCTTGGCCCGTACCCGCCCGCACACCTATCCTGTCATTTCGAGCGCATAATCTGCTACCACATTCGTGCCCATGACTCATCCAATATGACGTAAATGGCACTTCTTGATACGTAAACGGCATCTTTACCAAATTTCTGTCGCTGAACGCCCCAAGCACCACCCCAAAGACGCCACCAAGCTAGGATGGAGGGCATGAGCGATTTGAACGCGTTGAATCTTGAACCGGGCGAAGTGGTTGGCGGATACACACTGGTCTCCCGACTCGGCGCGGGCGCCATGGGATCGGTATGGCGTGTGCACGACGATGGCGGCACCACCTATGCCATGAAGATCCTACGCGATTCGCTGGCCGACGAATCGGGAACCCCGAACTCCGCCAGCACGGCAGCGCACGACCCGGACCTCAAACCCAACATCACGCCACGCGAGCGCCTACGTCGTGAGGCAATGGCTCTGAAGAAGGTCAATCATCCGGGCGTATGCGGCATTGTTGACATGGAGCTCGATGATTCATTGGCGTTCATCGTCACCGAGCTCATCGAGGGCCGTAATCTCAAGGAAGACGTGGAGGTCAACGGCCGTTATATCGGCGACGACCTGGAACGTCTGGCCCGTAAGCTCATCGACGCCACCAAAGCCGTGCATGCGGCCGGCATCGTCCACCGCGACATCAAACCCACCAATGTGATGGTCTCAGCAGCCGGCCCGGTGCTGGTCGACTTCGGCATCGCCATGGGCGAGGGGGAAAGCCACGTGACCCGCACTGGACTGGTAATGGGCACACCCGGATTCATAGCCCCCGAAATTATTGAAGGGGCTGAATCAGATGAAATGACCGACTGGTGGTCCGTAGCCTCCGTGCTCGCCTTCGCCGCGACCGGCGCACCGGTGTTCGGCACCAAACCGATGATGGCGGTGTTAGAGCGTGAAGCATCAGGCAACGCGAATCTCACCGGGCTGCCGGCCAGCACGATGGCCGCTTTCCGATCAGCGCTCAACCCCGATCGGTCGAAACGCTGCACGCCAGATCAGCTCTTGAATGCCATCGCCGTAGACGCTCTGGATCCCAACGTCTGGCAAGGCACGCAAGCCGGCCCATTCGCCGCAGAGGCCGTCGCCGGTTCGGCCGCCACAATCGCCACAGCTACGACTGACGGGACCGAGGCGATGCCCCCTTTTGGCGCAACCGCCGACGCGGATAGCGATAATCCGCGGGCCATCTGGCGTCAGGATGATGAGGCAACACAACTAGTAGGCAGCACCGCCGAAAACGCCACCGAGGCGATACACCCTGACGTCGAACGTACTGAGCCAATAAGCGATGAGCCACCGGTCGCCCCGACCACGCCGCTGTCTGAACGCACCGCCGCGCTGCCCACACCACAACCAGTGCCGCAGCCCATCCCTCAGCTAGCGCCGCAACCAGTCCCATTCGGGCAAAACGGGTGGAATCCGGCTGGCGTGAATAACACAGCGGTGGATCCGGCGATCCGCCCTGCCATGCAGCACATCATCAACCAAGCCGCGCAATCCGTGCCCACCGAGGCACTGATGCAGGGCCCGCCTGCGCCCAACCCCGCGGATGTGCGCCGCGGAATGTATTTGCATAACGGCGTATTGCCACTGTTTCTGCTTGCCGTGCCGGTAGCCGTGCTGGCCGCAAGTTTCCCGCTCATCGCCCTCATTGTGGCCGAAATACTGCTTTGGCTGCTATTGACGCTGGCGTACAACACCGAACCTCAGCTGGAACGTGAAGGCCGGCGCGGCGGCGAGCGCAAAAACTCTGATTCGCTGATTCGCGTGGCCACATTGCCTTGGCATATCGTCAAGGCCCTGCTGCTGTCAGCGCCAAGACTGCTACTGCTGGCTATCGTCTATCTCGCCGGTATCGTCGTCACCACAGTGCTCATGGGACTTCCCGTACGCGAGCTTTCCTGGTATTTCACCACAGACCGGAGCATTCCGATTCCACTGCTTGATGATGTGCCATTCTCCATGTGCGGACTGACACTCGCCGGATTCATGGCTATCGGCTGGCTCATCACCGTCTTCGGACCACAGTCAGCTATGATTCGCCTCGGCGCCGGCGTACTGCGCGGCATCACCAGCACACGTCAGGAGCCTGTGACACCGTTGCCGGCGAATGGTTCCCCCGCAACGCCGACCACCGAACGAGGTGGTCGCGGCACGGCACTGTTCACAATTTGGATTATCGTTACGCTGGCGCTCTGCGCACTGCCGCTGCTAGGTATGCCCATTAGCTGGACTCCATTGGCATAGTTCGGCCGCAGCCCTCCCTGTTACACCAATCACACTTTTACAGGGAATTCACCTTCCAGCTGATCTGAGCACGGTCTTCCTCAGGACTGGTCATTATGATGGGGCCAAACACCGAAGCGATCTCAAGGGGATAGCTATGTCAGATCCGAAGCGTCAGGCCAAGCGTGCCACACGCGCTGAGCGCCGAGCGGCCGAGGAGGCCGCACAACAGGCACGGGCCGAGCAGGCAGCCAAGGAGCGTAAGCAGCAGACCATCATCGGCTGCATTGTGGTGGCCATTATTGTGGTGCTGGTGGCCATCGCTGGATTCGCCGTATACAAGGCTATGCGGCCGTCCAACACCAGCAGCAGTAGCCAGCAAAGCAACATGACCGTGGACGAGGCCTATAGCAAGCTCAAGAAAGTCAGTACCCAGCCGGCTAACGCCGACGACAAGGCCGGCTTCGTAATCTCCAACAAAGGGTATGGCCAGAAAGCCGAGGGGGCTCCCACCGTATCCATCTACATGGAACCGCTGTGCCCCGGCTGCGCCTCGGTGAACCGCCAACTCGACCCGACGCTCGTCAAGCTGATGAACGCAGGCCAGCTCAACATCGATTTGCACTTCCTCAATTTCCAGAACAACAAGAGCTCCGACAACTACTCCAACCGCGTGTTCAACGGTGCCATCTACATTGCCGAGCATGATGACGATCCCGACCACCTCATGAGCTACCTCTCCAACATCTACGCTGAGGATTTCCAGCCGGGCGAATTGTCCAATTACGAGCCGGTAAACAACGCCAAGCTGGAGAAGCAGGCCGTCAAGGCCGGCGTGAGCGAGGATGTGGCCGCCGCGGCGTTCAGCGGCAAGAACGAATACCTCGACTGGCTCACCGCCTCCAACAACTACACGATCCTGCGCCCCGAACTGTTCAACAGCTCCGGCGCCTTCTCCTCCCCCACACTCACCATCAACGGCGAATACTGGGATCTGAAGCAGCTCACGCTGGCGGACACGAATATGGTGGACGGCTTCCTCAAGTCCATTGGGCTGGATGCTGACCAGGTAGGCGTGGAAGGCAAAATGCCATCCATCGGTGCCAGCGGAAAGCCGATTTCGGTCGCCTCCTGATGCTGCGTGGCCGAATAAGTTGACGCCGCGACATATGCAATACCGCCTGCGGCTCGGCTTAAATTGACCACTCGGGAAGTACCGGTATACTAGTCATTTGTTCGCAACGATTTACGCGTTAAGAACAATCGCCTCTTTAGCTCAGATGGCCAGAGCGGCCGCCTTGTAAGCGGCAGGTCGTCGGTTCGATCCCGACAAGAGGCTCGACGCGTAGAAAAGTGGCGTATTATATGATACGTAGATTTTTCTACGCATATAATTCTTACCTTGGGTAAGTACTCCAGAAGCCTTCCCCCAACTATGGGCTTCCTGGAATGAGGGCGGAGCGTCCCCCAACCAGCTCCGCGCCTTCAGGGGGGCGGGAACATCCCCTTCTCTCCCGCCCCCTTTTTCTTTTTTTTGAGCTCAGAACAATCTGACGAGCAGGAATGGTGACGGTGGCCGGTGAAACCGCAGTACGGGCCGGAACAACCGTTACGATGGGTGGCGTAATCGTTCACCCAGCAGGAAGAGTATGGCAATGGCACGGCGTTGGACCCCGCAGCGGTTTGTTACACTGCGTCGCATCCGCGTAATCGCCTGTATCGCGGCGACCAGTATCGCGCTGGCTGGATCATTCGCGTTCACCGCGCGTAAATCCGTAGCCCTGAACATCAACGGGCAAACCACCCAAGTCACCACATATGCGATGACGGCCACCCGTCTTCTGGAGGAACAAGGGGTGGATATCAAGACCCACGATATCGTCACTACCTCGTCCGGCGATCAACTCGCCAATCATGCCGTGGTCACCGTACAGTCCGCCTACCAGACCACCATCAACATCGACGGCACCGCCGTGCCGTTCTGGACCGTGGCCACCAGCGCCGACCAGCTACTGGGATTTTTCGAGGAAAACCAGAACAACGCCGCGAAGATCACCGTCGACATCAAGAACGTGTACAACCAGCTCACCGGCGGCCTGGTGATCAACCAGTCCGGGCCGGTCACCGTCATCGCCGACGGCAAAAGCTCGGTGGCCCCCAATGGCAAGCTGCCGGCCGCCTCCATCCTCGATTCCAAGGGCATCGTGCTCAACAAGGAGGATCGCGTCAGCGTTGAGAAAGACAGCGACGAGACCATTCTGCGCGTACGCCGCGTGACCCACGGCGAGGAGACGCGCACGTCCGTGATTCCGTTCTCCACCCAGACCATCATCGACCCGAATCTGGCTGAAGGGCAGGCCGATGTGCGCCAGCAGGGCGTCAACGGCGAGAAGACGCAGGTGTACGACGTCACCTATGTGGATGGCGTGGCCGAATCGGAGACGCTGAAATCGGAGACCGTCACCTCGATGGCCATCGACCAGATCATCGCCGTAGGCGCCGCCAAGTCTGATACCGATAAAGGTTCCGATAAGAAATCCGACTCCGCCGATAACGGCAAGGCCGATTCCGGTTCCAACAATCAGCACGAGTCGTCCAACAACAATGCCGGCAACTCCGGCAACACCAGCAATTCCGGCAACACCGGCGGCAACAACTCCGGCAACACCGGCAATTCCGGTAACACTGGCAACACCGGTAACACCGGCAACTCCGGCAACTCCGGCAACACCGGTAACACCGGCGGCGGTACGAACAACAATTCCGGCTCTTCTGGCTCCGATTCAGGCACAACCACCACGCCCTCCGGCCGCCTGTGGCACGCCACCGTAGCCCAGGCTCAGGCCTATGCCGCCGGTGCCGCCGCGCAGCGCGGGTGGACAGGCAACGACTGGGATTGCCTGGTCAAACTATGGAACCGCGAGTCCAGTTGGCTGTGGTATGCCGAAAACGCGAGCTCCGGTGCCTACGGCATTCCTCAGTCGCTACCAGCAGACAAAATGGCTGCGTTCGGCGCCAATTACCGTGACGATGCCGCCGTACAGATCGATTGGGGTCTGTGGTACATCGCACAAGCCTACGGCAGCCCGTCCAAGGCATGGCAAAATTCCGAACAAATCGGTTGGTACTGATCGGTTACGAAGCCCACAAGGAACACACGCTTATGAACGACACCATTCCCGCCACCGGTCACCTGTTAGGCGCCGCCGATATCCGTCGTATCGCGGCCGATGCCGGCATCAGCCCCACCAAGAAATTCGGGCAGAACTTCGTCATCGACCCCGGCACGGTCCGTCGTATCGTACGAGAGGCGGGAGTGACCGCTGCCGATCATGTCATGGAAGTCGGCCCCGGCCTGGGATCGTTGACGCTGGCGATTTTGGAAACCGGCGCCACCATGACCGCAGTCGAAATCGATCCGCCGTTGGCCGAACGACTGCCGGGCACAGTCGCCGAATTCATGCCCGAAGCCACGTCACGACTCACCGTCGTCAATCGGGATGCCTTAACCGTCACCCCGGAGAACGTGCCTGATTTCAGCGATGACGCATCGTTTACGCTGGTCGCCAATCTGCCGTACAACGTGGCCACACCGATTCTGCTCACGCTGTTGGAGCGTTTCGACAACCTCGGCTCGTTCTTGGTGATGGTGCAAAAAGAGGTGGCCGACAGACTCGCCGCCAAGCCCGGTTCCAAGATCTACGGCACGCCGAGCGTGAAGCTCGCCTGGTATGGCACCGCCGAACGGGTGGGCACCATCGGCCGCAATGTGTTCTGGCCGGCTCCCAATGTGGATTCCGCGCTCGTCAAATTCACCCGGTATCAGGCCGATGACCCGGCCGCCCCGGGAGCCTCGAACAGCACAGACGACGGCACACAACGGGAACTCGTATTTCGTCTGATCGATGCGGCATTCGGTCAGCGTCGCAAGACCCTGCACGCGGCATTGAAGACCATTGCGCCCTCCGAGGCATTCTCCATCGCCGGCATCGATCCGACCCGTCGAGGAGAGACGCTCACCATCGCCGAATTCACCGCTCTGGCCAAGGCCATCGAATCGTGTGGAGATGGAGATGAGGCACAATGAGTCCGGTAATCTCACATCCACGCTCAGCCGCTGCCCGACATCAGTCCGATGAGCTCTCCCCCATCACCATTACGGTGGATTGCCCGGCGAAAACCAATCTCACCTTGGAAGTGGGACCTGCTCACGACGAATGGGGCGGACGCCACGAACTGGACACCATCTACTGCGCAATCGGCGTATACGACACCGTCACCGCAACCGCCAAGCAACCCGGAGCAGGATTCTCTCTGGAGCTCGAAGGCGCTTATTTGGGCGACTTGGCCTCCTCACGCAGCGACATGCGCCGCAACCATGCGGTACTGGCCCTCTTCGCCATGGCCCAGGCGGCCGAGCGCGAGCCGGATGTGGCGTTGACCATCACCAAGCGCATTCCCGTGGGTGCCGGACTAGGCGGCGGTTCAGCCGACGCCGCGGCGACCATGCTGGCGGTCAATCGTCTCTGGGAGCTGAACTGGCCCATAGAGCGCCTGCGCACCATTGCTGCCACGTTGGGCGCGGACATGCCGTTCTGCCTGACCGGTGGCCTTGCATACGGCACCGGTTTCGGCGAACGCATCACGGATATCGCCCCCGGCAGCCGCGATGAGCTGGCGCTGATAGAACAGGGATTCAGCGGCGAAGTATTGGTCGGCGCATACCAGTCGCAACTCAGCACTCCTGAGGTCTACCACACCTTTGACATCGTGGGAGCCGCAGAAGGCGACCGCAATCATCTGCAGGCTGCGGCAATCAGCCTGCATCCCCGCAGCGGGCAGGCCATCGACGCCGCCACGCAGGCGGGTGCCAGCCATGCATTCGTCTCCGGATCCGGCCCCTCAGTGGTCGCTTTCGCCGCCGACGAGGCAGCGGCACAACGCATTATCGAGGTGTGGCGCGATACAGCTGTGGTCGATCGTATTATTCGAGCCAAATCTCCCGAACACCCCAATATCAGCGTCAGACAGTGACGCTAAGGTAGCAACCAGCCACCCGACCCATGAAAGAAGTCCACCGATGACGTATCAGGTTGATGAACGTGAAGCCCGCAAGGCGTACGTGCGCCGCCGCCAGACCATCGTCTTTTCCATCAGCGGCGCGGTATTGGCAGTAGTGCTGGTCATAGCCCTACTGTTCAATTTCCACGTTTTCGGCCTCGGCGAAGTGGAGACTCCGGCCAGCCAGCCGAATTACGGCAACGCGGCGCCGTGCGCGGTCAAGGACAGCAGCGGCAAAGCGCAATACGTGTCCAACGCTTCGGTCGGCATTCGCGTGATGAACGGCACCTCTCACGGCCAATTCGCCAAGGCCGTGGGTGAAGCTTTGGCCAATCGTGGATTCAGCGTGCAGAAAATCGATAACTATTCCAGCACCGACGTTGAACGCACCACCATCTACTTCGGCAAGAACGCCATTAATCAGGCGTATACGCTGATCGGCAATTTCACCGACGCCACCATGATCATGACGGCTCGCGAGGATCAACTCATCGATGTGGTCATCGGCGCCACGTTCAACGATCTGCAGGACACCAAATCCTCCCCACAATCCGGTAAGACCATCACCAATATCGAGGGTTGCAAGGCCGCCGATAGCATGACCAAGCTGCCCGCCGACACCAAACACGACGCATACACGGCGGAGTAAGGCGCATACAGCTTCATCTTCGCGAAAAACCGTACGCTGACACGTATTCAGCGTACGGTTTTTTGGTATCGGACTACTATCGGACTACTGAATCTCGGAGTACCAGCGCTTGAGTTCTTCGACGGCCACATCGTGGTCCACCGGACCGTTATCCAAGCGGTATTCCAGCATGTGCTTGTAGGCGCGGCCGATCATCGGGCCGGGCTCCAGGCCCAGCAACTCCATAATTTCGTTGCCGTCCAGATCCGGGCGGATCGCGTCGAAGTCCTCTTTCTTCTTGAGTTCGCGGACGCGCTCCTCCATCTCATCCATGGCCTGGGAGAAGATCATCGCCTTGCGCTTGTTTTGTGTGGTGGCGTCCGCGCGCGTGAGCCTGTTCAGCCGCTCGTACAGGTGCCCGGCATCCTTGACATACCGGCGTACGGCCGAGTCGGTCCACGGCTCGTCCACATAGCCGTGGAAGCGCAGGTGCATATTCACCAGTTCCGAGACGTCCTCGACCAGATGGTGGTCAAAACGCAGCGCCTTCAAACGCTTGCGGGTCATTTTGGCACCCACCGCGTCATGGTGGTGGAAGCTCACTTTGCCGCCCGGCTCGAACCGGCGGGTCTTCGGCTTGCCGATATCGTGCATCACGGCGGCCAAGCGCAGCGTCAGGTCGGGGGCGGGCACCGGGCCGTCCGGGCCGGTTTCCAGGGCGATCGCGCGTTCGAGCACAATCATCGTGTGCTCGAAGACGTCCTTGTGGCGGTGGTGTTCGTCGATCTGCAATTGCAGGGCCGGAATCTCCGGGAAGACGATGTCCGCAAGACCGGATTCGACCAACGCCTCAAGGCCGGCGCGCGGACGGTCGGAGAGCAGCAGCTTGGTCAGTTCGTCGCGCACGCGCTCGGCGGATACGATGTCGATGCGGTCGCGCATCGAGGTAATCGCCTCGCCCGCGTCCGGCGCGATACGGAAGCCCAGCTGGGCCACGAATCGCACGGCGCGCATCATACGCAACGGATCGTCGTCAAAGGACTGTCGCGGGTCCACCGGCGTGCGCAACACGCCCTTGGACAGATCACTGGCACCACCGAACGGGTCCACGAATTGCAGGTCGGGCACGCGCAGAGCCATCGCGTTGACGGTGAAGTCGCGGCGGGACAGGTCGCCCTCAAGCGTGTCGCCATAATTGACCTCGGGCTTACGCGAGTCCGGATCGTACGTGTCGGAGCGATAGGTGGTGACCTCCACCTTGACCTCGGTGCCGTCCGGGCGGCGGCGCATGGCACCCAGCGTGCCGAACTTGCGCCCCATGTCCCAGAAGCCGTCATGCCCCCACCGGCGCAGTATCGGCTCGAACTGCTCAGGCCGTGCGGATGAGCAGAAGTCCAAATCGTGGCTCTTTCTATGGAGCAGCAAATCCCTGACCGGGCCGCCGACCAATGCCAGCTCGTAACCCTGTTCGGCGAACAGTCGACCAAGTTCGATGGCTTCAGGCCATACTTCGAAATCCAATGGGCACCTTCCCGCGTGCGACGTTTTTCTGCCCTACCAGCATACCGTTACCCCACCTGCACACGGGGTTGCCCGGATTCAACTTGTAAGTGCAACGGCTGGTTTCGGGTCGGCTTGTTTTGAT
>OGQA01000380.1_pt1 | contig 24124 bp, 23 predicted proteins | sample 1553011 | NCBI WGS metagenome assembly OGQA01 (sample SAMEA2580256, study PRJEB22360) | human gut metagenome | biome: human gut; feature: human-associated habitat; material: faeces | place: Denmark | collected 2008/2010 | reverse complement strand
AACATCTAAATGATTATATAAAAATTTGCCCCGCTTGTAAAGACGAGCGGGGCAAAAAGTTACAAATTGTTATTATTTGGCGTCCACGACCAGCGTATCACCCTCGAAGTGGGCGGGCTTGACGTCGTTTCCGGTGAACTTGGCGATGGCGTCGAGCCGCATCTTGCTCGGGTAGTCCGCCACGAGCGTGTAGGCGACGCCGTGACGCTTCGCGCGGCCCGTGCGTCCGATGCGGTGGACGTAATATTCGTTCTCCTGCGGCACGTCGTAGTTGAACACCGCGTCCACGTCGTCCACGTCGATGCCGCGGGCGGCGACGTCGGTGGCGACGAATACAGGCAGCTCGCCGCGGCGGAAGCGCGCCATGACCTGCTCACGCTTTTTCTGCGGGATGTCGCCGTGGATGCAGGCGGCGTCCAGTCCCTCCATCTCAAGGTACTTCGTCAGGCGCTCGACCATGCCCTTGGTGTTGCAGAACACCATCACGCGCTCCAGCTTCTCCTGCCGGATGATGCGCGCCATCGCCGCGACCTTGTCGGTCTGCTCGACCGTGACGGCATACTGGAGGATGTCGGGCTTATTCTGCTCGTCCGCGCGGACGGTGATCTCCTCGGGGTCGCGCTGGTAGACCCAGCTGATGTCCATGACCTCGCGCGAGATGGTCGCGGAGAACATACCGAGGTTGCGGCGGGATGGGATTTTGTCCAAAATACGGGTCACGTCGTGGATGAAGCCCATGTCGAGCATTCGGTCGGCCTCGTCGAGCACAACGGTCTGCACCCGGTCGAGCCGCACGGTGCGGCGCTTCATGTGGTCAGACAGGCGGCCCGGGGTCGCCACAACGATCTGCGGCTTTTTCTTCAGCGCGTCGATCTGCTTGCCAATGGGCGCGCCGCCGTAGAGGCACACCACGCGAATGCCGCTCATAAAAATGGCCAGGTCGCGCAGCTCCGCCGTGATCTGCATGGCAAGCTCGCGCGTAGGCACCATGATGACCGCCTGCACCTCCTCGCTTTCGGGGTCAATGTGCTCGATGATGGGAATGCCAAAGGCAAAGGTCTTGCCCGTTCCGGTGGGGGCCTTGGCGATCACGTCCTTCCACTCGCGCATCGGCGGGATGCAGCCCGCCTGCACGGGGGTGGACCATTCGATGTTTTTCTTTTCCAATGCGCGCGTCATTTCCGGCAGCAGGCCAAGGCTGTCGAAGCGCACGCCCTGTGTGAATTCCATAGCGTTTTCCTCTGTTCTCGTGATTTTCAGTCAGAGAAATTATATCATGCCTGTCAATAGCGCGGAAAAGAGACGGCGCCGCCGTCTCTTTCCTCCGCTTTGCTTACTTGTGCGGGACGTGCCAGATGTTGTCCGCGTACTGCGCGACCGCGCGGTCGGCGGCGAAGATACCGCTGCGCGCGATGTTGAGAAGCGACATGCGGTCCCACGCCGCGCGGTCGGCGTAGGTCTTCGCCATGCGCTGCTCGGCGGCGCAGTAGGAGGCGAAGTCCTGCAGGAGCATATATTCGTCGCGCTGGAGCAGGCGCTGGGCGAGATCGTCGTAGCTCACACCGTCGGAGAAGCCCGTGCGGAGCTGATCGACCACGCGCTTGAGCGCGCCGTCGCGCTCGCAGAGCCGCTGGGGCGCGTAGCCTTGCGCCTTCAGGCGCGCGACCTCGTCCGCGTGCAGGCCGAAGAGGAACATATTCTCGTCGCCAAGCACCTCGTGCATCTCGACGTTCGCGCCGTCGAGCGTGCCAACGGTCAGCGCACCGTTCATCATGAACTTCATGTTGCCCGTGCCGCTGGCCTCCTTGCCGGCGGTGGAGATCTGCTGGCTGACCTCGCTCGCGGGCATCAGATGCTCGGCGAGGGACACGCGGTAATTCTCCAGAAAGACGACCTGCAATCTCCCGCGGCACAGCGGATCGCTGTTGATCTGGTTCGCCAGCGAATTGATGAGGTGGATGATGCGCTTGGCGACCGCGTAGCCCGGCGCGGCCTTCGCGCCGAAGAGGAAGGTCCGCGGCTGCAGCTCCATGCTCGGATCGTCCTGCAATTTCTGGTATAAATAAATGATGTGCATGGCGTTGAGCAGCTGACGCTTGTACTCATGCAGGCGCTTGACCTGCACGTCGAAGATCGCATCTGTGTTGAGTGCCACGCCCTGCGTCTTTTTGACGTAGGCGGCAAAGTCGAGCTTGTTGGCGCGCTTGATCTCGTCCAGCCGCGCGAGCACCGCGCCATCGCCGGCGAAGGCCTCGAGCTTCTTAAGCTCCTCGGGATGGAGCAGATAGCCGCGCCCGCCGCAGAGGTCGGCAATCAGGCCGTCGAGCCGCGGGTTGATCTGCGCGAGCCAGCGGCGGTGGTCGATGCCGTTGGTGACGTTCTTGAACTTCTCCGGCTCCATCTGGTACTGCCAGCGGAATACGTCGTGGCGCAGGATGTCGGAGTGCAGCGCGGAAACGCCGTTGACCGCCATGCCGCCCGCGATGCACAGGTTCGCCATGCGCACCTGCCCGTCCCAGACGATGGCCAGCTCCGCGGTCTTGGCGGGGTCGTGGTAGAAGTTCTCGATCTGCTTTTGATAGCGGTGCGCGATCTCGGTGATGATCTCCCACACGCGCGGGAGCAGCGTCTCCATGAGCTGCTGCGGCCAGCGCTCGAGCGCCTCAGCGAGCACGGTGTGGTTCGTGTAGGCGACGGAATTTTTCGTGATGTTCCACGCAGTATCCCAGTCGAAGCCCGCATCGTCCATCAGAATACGCATCAGCTCGGGAATGACGAGCGCGGGGTGCGTGTCGTTGATCTGGATGACGTTCTTCTCGTGGAAGTTCGCCGCCGTGCCGTAGACCTCGATGTGCTTGCGCATGATGGACTGCATCGTGGCGGAGACGAAGAAATACTGCTGCTTGAGGCGCAGCGACTTGCCCTCATAGTGGTTGTCCTCGGGATAGAGGATCTTGGCGATGGTCTCCGCCATCGCCTCCTGCTCGCTCGCGCGTAGGTATTCGCCCTGCGAGAACAGGCTCATATCCACCGGCGTCGGGGACTTCGCGTCCCACAGGCGCAGGGGGTTGACGTGCTCGGTGCCGTAGCCCGTGATCTCCATGTCGCAGGGCACGGCGAGCACCTTCGTCGCGCCCTCGGGCACGACGTGCAGCCGTCCGTTGTCCCAGAACTTGCGGACCGTGCCGCCGAAGAACACCTCCTCCGTCTCCTGCGGCTTGGGCATCAGCCACGCGCCGCCGATGTCCTTCCAGTTGTCCGGCAGCTCGACCTGCTGCCCATCCACGATGCGCTGGCGGAAGATGCCCAGCTCATAGCAGATGGAGTAGCCCGCGGCGGGGATGTCGAGCGTGGTCATGGAATCCAGATAGCAGGCGGCGAGGCGGCCGAGGCCGCCGTTGCCGAGGCCCGCGTCGGGCTCGACCTCGAAAATATCCGCCGCGCGGAAGCCCAGCTCGCCGATCGCCTCGCGCAGCACGCCGCTCACGCCGAGGTTGTAGGCGTTCTTTTCCAGGCTGCGGCCCAGCAGGAATTCCATGGAAAGGTAATGCACCTTCCTCTTTTCCTCGCGGCGCGTGGCCATTCGGCTCTCCACGCCGCGCTCGGTCATCACGTCGCGCAGCACCAGCGCCGCGGCGCGCATCACCTGCGCGTCGTCGGCCTCCTCGGGCGTCACGCCGAAGCCCAGGCGCAGCTTATCCGTAAGCGCCTGCTTCATTCCCTGTGTCGTAGTGATATCCATATTTCTTTGTACCTACCTTATTTGCAGATGGAATCGTAAATTTCGCGGTATTTTTTCGCGCTGCGCGCCCAGCTGAAATCCTCGGCCATGCCGCGCTTGCACAGAGCCTTGTAGGCCTCCGGCTTCTGATGGTAAAGGTCCACCGCCTCGCCGATGACGTAGCACATATCGCCCGCGTTATAATTTGTAAAGGAAAAGCCATTGCCCGCGCCGTTCCACGCCTCGTAGGCGTGAACGGTGTCCTTCAGCCCGCCGGTCTCGCGCACGATGGGCACCGCGCCGTAGCGCATGGCGATCATCTGGCTCAGGCCGCACGGCTCGCTCTTGGACGGCATGAGGAACAGGTCCGCGCCCGCGTAGATCTGCATGGCAAGGCTCTCGGAGTAGCCGAGATGCACCGCCACGCGGCCCGGATACTTCGCCTGCGCCCAGGAGAAGAAGGACTCGTACTTCCCGTCGCCCTTGCCGAGCACGACGAGCTGCATATCCTTTTCCATGAAGTAATCGAGCGTCTCGCACACGAGGTCGAGTCCCTTGTGACTCACGAGCCGCGAGACCATCGCGACCACGGGCGTGTCCTTTCTTTCGGCAAGGCCCATCATGCGCTGCAGCGCCGCCTTGTCCTTCGCCTTGCCGGCCATGCGCCGGAGCGAGTAGTTCGCCGTCAGGTTGGGGTCGCTCGCGGGATCGTAGCGCTCCATGTCGATGCCGTTGAGCACGCCGTGGAGCTTGCCCTCCACCATCTGCATCACGCTCTCAAGGCCATGGGCGAAGTAGGCGTACTTGAGCTCCTGTGCGTAGGTGGGGCTGACGGCGGTCACGGCGTCCGCCGTGACGATCGCGCCCTTGAGCAGGTTCACGTCGCCGTCGAAGGCAAGCGTGCCGCCGGTGAACCAGCCCGCGTCAAGGCCGAAAAGGTCCTCGACCGTCTCGCGGCCGTAGCGGCCCTGATACTCGATGTTGTGGACGGTGATGACCGTGCGGACAGACTTGTAGAATTCCTCGCGCACCGCCTCGTCGCGGATGTAGATGGGCACGAGCGCAGTCTGCCAGTCGTTGCAGTGGACGACGTCCGGCTTCTCCGGCAGCAGCGGCAGCAGCTCCGTCACCGCGCGGCAGAAGAAGGCGAAGCGCTCACCGTCGTCATAATAGCCGTAAAGCTCGGGACGCTTGAAATACTGCTCGTTGTCCACGAAGTACCACGTCACGCCCTGCCGCTCGTAGGAGAAAAGTCCGCAGTACAGGCTGCGCCAGGCAAGGCGCACATAGGTGTAGCGCTCAAAGTGCAGCCGGTCGCGCCACGCGTCCGCGACGCTCTGGTAGAGCGGCAGAATGACGCTCACGCGGTCGCCGTTCGCGGCAAGCGACTGCGGCAGGCTGCCCGCAACGTCCGCAAGGCCGCCGGTCTTGCAGAAGGGAACGGCCTCGGATGTGACATAGAGAATGTTCATAGCTTTCCTCCTTATTCCGTGTATGCTTCAGACGATGCTGCCCTTGGAAATGACGATGGGGTAGCTCTCATGCCCCATGAGCGTGCGCCCGGGCAGGACCTCCACATATTTGTCGGTGATGACGTAGCGGAGCGTCACGCCGTCGCGCACACGCGTACCCTTGAAGAGAATGGAATCGCGCAGCTCCGCGCCCTTTTCCACCGTCACGCCGGGGAAGAGGATGCAGTTCTCCACGCTGCCCTCGATGGTGCAGCCGTCGGCGACGAGCGAATTTTTCACGCGGCTGCCCGGCGCGAAATAGCTCGACGCCTCGTCGTCCTCCTTGGCGAGGATGGGCCGCGCGGCGGCAAAGAGCTCGGCGCGGATGGAGCCTTGCAGCAGCTCCATCGAGCGGTCGTAATACTCCTGCACGGAGCGGAGCTGGGCGGCGTAGCCGTCCCAGACGTAGCTCTGAAGCTTCAGCCGTCCGGTCATGCCCGCGAGCACGTCGCGGCGGAAGCTGTATTTATCCTGCGCGGAGCACTCGTCCACGAGCGTGAGCAGCAGCTGCTTGCTGAGAATGTAGATCTCCAGCGAGCGGTGGCCGCGCGGCGTGGTCGGCGCGCACCAGACCTGCCCGATCGCGCCGTCGCTCTCGAGCGTGAGGTAGGTCGCGTTGTCCACGAAGCCGCCGTTCGCCGTGCAGACGGCGGTGATGTCCGCGCCGCTCTCCAGATGCGCGGCAAACACGTCCGCGAGCGGCAGATTGATGATGAGATCGCTGTCGGAGAGCACGACGTAGTCCTGCCGTATCCCCTGTAAATATGAGCGGACGCCGGCAAGGGCCTCCATCTTGCCGCGGAACTCGCCGCTGCGGTAGGCGCGGGTATCGGCGAAGGGCGGCAGGATACGCAGCCCGCCGTACTTGCGCGCCATGTCCCAGGTCTTGCCGTTGCCGATGTGGTCAAGCAGGCTCTGGTAATTGCCGTGCAGCACCACGCCGACGTCGGTGATGCCGGCGGCGTGCAGATTGGAGAGCATGAAATCGACGACGCGGTAGCGTCCGCCGAACGGGATGGAGGCGGGCATCCGGCGTTCCGCCAGCTCGCGCAGTCCCGGCTCCTGTTCGTAGGAGAAAATAATTCCGTGCAGTCCGTTCATCGTACCGTCTCCTTTCCTTCGCGGTTGAGCATCCGGTTCGCCTTGAGCGTGCGGCCCGCCTCGATCTGTGCCTCGGGGCCGACGACCGTGATGCCCCACTCCTCCGGCGGCGGCGCCGCCTCGGGCGACGCGCCGACGCGGGCGTTCTCGCCCACGCGGACGTTCTCGCCGAGGATGGCGTAGGCGACCCTCGCGCCGCGCTCGACGACCGCGCCGGGCATGAGGATGGAATACTCCACCTCCGCGCCCTCGGCGACGGTGCAGCGCTGCGAGAGCACGGAATTGCGCACCGCGCCCTCGACCTCCGAGCCGCGGGTAACGACACTGTGGTCGACCTCCGCCGTCTCGCCGAGGTAGGCGGGCGGCTCGCTCTCCGCGCGGGCGTAGATGGGCCAGTCCTTATCGAGCAGGTTCAGCCCGCTGCCCTGCGCGAGCATATCCATGTTCGCGTCCCAGAGGGAATCGAGCGTGCCGACGTCCTTCCAGTAGCCCTCGAAGCGATAGGCGGACATCTTCTCGCCGGCATTCAGCATGGCGGGGATGATATTCTTGCCGAAGTCGTTGCTCGAGTCCGCGTCGTTCTCGTCCGCGATGAGATAGGCGCGCAGCTTCTTCCACGAGAAAACGTAAATGCCCATCGAGGCAAGGTTGCTCCTGGGCTGCTTCGGCTTTTCCTCGAACTCCGTGATGGTGTCCTCGCCGTCGACGTTCATGATGCCGAAGCGGCTCGCCTCGTCCCAGGGCACCTCCATCACGGCGATGGTGCAGTCGGCGTGCACGCGCTTGTGGTGCGCGAGCATGGCGGCGTAGTCCATCTTGTAAATGTGGTCGCCGGAGAGAATGAGCACATAGTCGGGATCGTACATGTCCACGAAGCCGATGTTCTGGTAGATGGCGTTCGCCGTGCCCTTAAACCACGTCGCGCCCTTCGCGCTCTGGTAGGGCGGGAGGATGTGTACGCCGCCGTCCGAGCGGTCAAGGTCCCAGGGCTGGCCGTTGCCGATGTAGCGGTTGAGCTCCAGCGGGCGGTACTGCGTGAGCACGCCGATGGTGTCGATGCCGGAGTTCGCGCAGTTGGAAAGGGGAAAGTCGATGATGCGAAACTTCCCGCCGAACGGGACGGCGGGCTTTGCCATGTTCTCCGTCAGGACGTAAAGGCGGCTGCCCTGTCCGCCGGCGAGCAGCATGGCGATGCACTCTTTTTTCATGCCGGTAATTCCTCCCTTGCCTTGCTTTTTTTCGCTTTCGGTTTCTTATATTCGCCCGCGCCGCGCAGGACGACCGCGCCGAGCGGGGGGATGGTGATGGCAATAGACTGCTCGCGTCCGTGCGAGGGGATCGCCTGCGTTCGGACCGGCTTTTCGTTGCGCCACTCGCCCGTGCCGCCGAACGCGGTATCATCCGTGGAAAGCTCCTCGCGCCACGTTTTCCGCGGCGGGACGCCGAAGCGGTAGTCCCGGTAGCCGTTGGGCGAGAAGTTGACCGCGACCAGCAGCTCCTCGCCCGCGCCGTCGCGGCGGACAAAGACGACGGTGTTATCCTCGTTGTCGTCCGCGACGAGCCACTCAAAGCCCGCCCAGTCAAAGTCGATGCGCCAGAGCGCGGGATTCGTCAGGTAGTACCGGTTGACAGCACGGAAGAAATCCTGCATCCTGCGGTTGGCATCGTTTTCGAGCAGATACCAGTCGAGCTGACCGGCAAAATCCCACTCGTGCCACTGGCCCAGCTCCGCGCCCATGAAGGTGAGCTTCTTGCCCGGGTGCGTGAGCATATAGACCATGAAGCTGCGCACGCCCGCGAGCTGCCGCCACTCATCGCCCGGCATCTTGCCGCGCAGACTGCCCTTCATGTACACCACCTCGTCGTGCGAGATGGGCAGCACGAAGTTTTCGGAAAAGGCGTACATCAGCGAGAAGGTGAGGTCCTTATGATGGAACTGGCGGAACCACGGGTCGAGCTTGAGGTAGTGGCACATATCGTTCATCCAGCCCATGTTCCACTTGAGGTTGAAGCCCAGCCCGCCGTCCGAGACCGGATAGGTCACGAGCGGCCACGCGGTCGATTCCTCCGCCACCATCATCACGTTCGGATCAATGGCAAAGGCAGCGGTGTTGAGCGCGCGCAGGAAGTCGATGGCCTCCAAGTTCTCGTGGCCGCCGTTTTTGTTCGGCGTCCACTCGCCCGCTTCGCGCCCGTAGTCGAGGTAGAGCATGGACGCCACCGCGTCCACGCGCAGGCCGTCAAGGTGATATTCCCGCAGCCAGTAGGCGGCGGACGAGAGCAGGAAGCTCTTCACCTCGCCGCGCCCGTAGTCGAATACGCGCGTGCCCCAGCCCGCGTGCTCGCGCTTTTTTGGGTCGGCGTACTCGTAGCACGGCTCGCCGTCGAAGTCGATGAGGCCGTGCTCGTCCTTGCAGAAGTGCGCGGGCACCCAGTCAAGAATGACGGAGATGCCCCTTCGGTGCATCATGTCCACGAAGTACATGAAGTCGTGCGGCGTGCCGTAGCGCGAGGTCGGCGCGAAGTAGCCGGTGCACTGGTAGCCCCACGAGTCGTCGAGCGGATACTCGGTCACGGGCATCAGCTCCACGCAGTTGTAGCCGAGGTCGGCGGCGTACTCGCTCAGCTCGTCCGCGAGCGAGCGGTAGTCGTAAAAATCGCCGTTTTCGCGCCGCCGCCACGAGCCGAGGTGGACCTCGTAGATGTTGAGCGGACGGTCATAGACCGGCTGCTTTGCCGCAAGGTACGCGCCGTCGCCCCAGTCGTAGCCCGCAAGCTCGTAGAGCTTGCTCGCCGTGCCGGGGCGCGTCTCGGCGTGGAAGGCGTAGGGGTCGGCCTTGAAGGTCACCGCGCCGCTCTGCGCGGTGACGGCGAACTTATAGGTGTCATACTCTAAAAGGCCCGCGACCTCCGTCTCCCAGATGCCGCCATCGAGACGGCGCATCGGATGCGCGGTGGGGTCCCACGCGCAGAAATCGCCCACGACGCTCACGCTCCCCGCGTGCGGCGCCCAGACGCGGAACACCCAGCCGTCCGGCGTGCGGTGCGCGCCGAGCGTGCGGTACAGCTCCGTTGCGCTGCCGCCATAAAAGGCGGCGAGATCAAAATGCTCCATGGCGCTTGTCCTCCCTCTTTTCAGCATACGCGCCCGCGGGCGCGAAAAACGTCGGATCTACTCGCTCAGCTTGCGGTCCTCGCTCCATTGAGTGAGCTTTGTCTTGTTGCCCTTTTCGTCCATCACATAGGTGTTGTTGAGCTGATTTCGCAGGTCGCCGAGCACGGAATTCACATACTCCTGCCGCAGCGCCGCACGCTCGACCTTCTCCTCGTCGGTCAGCTCCCGCTCCTTCGCGAGCTTGGCAAGCTCGTTGATGCGGTCGATCTTCTTCTGTTCCATCTTGCTTCTCCTTACAGATACCGGCGCAGCAGAATGCCCGTGCGCCCCTTTTTGCTCAGGCCGCCGACCTCGGCGACCTCAAATTTTCCCAGTCCCCGCGCGGAAATGACGTCGCCCTGTGCCACGCTCGCGTCGCCCTTGGTGACCTCGCGATAGTTTTTCTGCACACGTCCTGCGGCGATCAGCTCCGCAGCCTTGCCGCGGCTCATGGAAAAGCCCGCGGCGGTCACGGCGTCGAGCCGCAGCGTCGCCACCGTGTCCCGGATCTCCTTGACCTTCTGCTCCGGCACGCGCAGCGCGTCCGCGCCGATGGCCGTCAGGCGCAGCGCCGTGCGCCCCGCGCCCGTCCAGTTGTCGAGCAGATATTGCGCGACGCCCGCGCTCACAATGAGGTCGGCGCTCCCCTCGCTCACGAGGATGTCGCCGAGCGTCTCGCGCTCCACGCCGAGCGCCATGAGGCTGCCGAGCAGGTCGCGGTGCGTGGGGTGCTCGCTCTCGTGCCACGCCGCGCGGAGAAACGCCATCGCGTCGGACGCGTCGGCCTCCTCCTGCCAGTCGGGCAGGAAAAAGAGCATCCGGCGCTCCGCGCCCTCGTAGCCGCCGAGGAGGGCGAAGCCCTCGTGGATCGCGGCGGCGCGGAGCAGGTCCCGCGCGCCCTGCGCCTCGGCCGGGCTTAAAAATGCTGTGTTCGTGGGCAGGTTCCGCTGCCGGCACTGGTCATATTTATCCAATATGTGCCCCAAAAGCACACGCTCCTCCGCGCTTTTCGCCGCGCGGTCCAGTAAGCTCCGTCGATCCATGGTATCGTTTCCATCCGTTATTTTTCAGTACTATTGGTACAAGGTTATCTTATCACAAAACCAACGCACTTTCAATAGACAGTGTATAAAACTTCATGCACGCGCACCGCATCGCAAATCGGCGCAAATGCCGACGCATGAAGCTTTTGTGCATCCTTTCCGGTTGCCCCACAGGGGCGAGGAAAGGGCGCATTTCAATTTTTGCTGTGCTTTTGCACAGCAAAAAGCAGAACGACCCCGAGGGGTCGTTCTCAGTCTATCGGAAAGCCTCGCAGAGTTTCGCGTCCACAGACGCGAAAGATGTTTGATCCGTTTTCTGCCGCGACCTGTGCGTGGCAGAAACACTTTGCGCGGAGCGAGCATCGAATTGTCCGCTGTCAGCGGACAACCGAGGCGCAGAGCGCAGCGAATCTTTCTCGAAAAAGTGGCTTTGCCACTTTTTCGACAGCCTCAGAGAACGACCCCGAGGGGTCGTTCTCTGTCAGCCTTTAATTGTTGATGCGCACCACGCAGCGGACCGTGGCGCCGCCGACGCTCGCCGTCACGTTGGCCGTGCCGGCCTTGACCGGCTTGAGCTTGCCGTCCGCGCTGACCGTCACCACGGAGGTGTCCTCGCTCGACCAGGTCGCCGCCGCGTCGGTGCCGCGCAGAATGAGCTGAATGGAATCGCTCATCCGGATCGTGCAGTCGAAGCGGCCGCTGTCGTCCTTCTTCAGCGTCGTGCCGACGTTCGTCCCGACCGTCAGCGCCGAGGGATCGACCGTGGGCGTCGTCGGCTCTGGGTCCTCTACCACCGGCGGCGTCGGCTCGTTGGGCGTCGGGTCAGCGGGCGTCGGGTCGACCGGCGTGGGATCGACGGGCGTCGGGTCGACCGGCGCGGGGTCGACGTTCTCCACATCGTTCGCGCGGTCCTCCTGAATTTTTTCCATGAATTTGCCGCCGAAGAGATACCAGGAAAAGACGACCAGCACCACCAGCAGCACCGCGATGAGCGGGCCGCGGGCGGAGTGCGTGTGCTTTCGTTCCGCCACGTGATGCCCGCCTCTGCGCTTGCCGGACACCTTGCGCGGGCGATCCTCCTCTTCGCAGAAGGGACAGCGGCGATAGCTTGAGGAATACTTTTCTCCGCAGACGGGGCATTTGATGAGGTCCATACATTATCCTCCCGAAAACACGGACGCAGGGCGTCCGCGTGAAAATCTTATTTACATAATACTTTCTTTTTGCCCCGCCGTCAACCGTTCTTCCCTTTTTTCGAGGAATTTTTTTCGCCGACGGTCGATCGCCCTTGCAATTTGCCGCCGCGCTTTTTATAATAGAGACAGACAAGCGAACAACGGGGGAGGATATCACGCCTATGAGCACCATTTTCATCGGCATTGCCGGCGGCACCGGCTCCGGCAAGACCACGCTCACGCGCCATCTCAAGGAGCATTTCGGCGACGCCGTCACCGTCATCGGACACGACAGCTACTATAAGCGGCAGGACGGCAAGACCTACGAGGAGCGCTCCAAGGTCAACTACGACCATCCCGACGCCTTTGAAACGAGCCTGCTCGTTGAGCACCTCAAGGCGCTCAAGGCGGGCCGCAGCATTCAATGCCCCGTCTACTCCTATGTGGACCACAACCGCACGGACGAGACCGTTGAGGTCTTCCCCACCAAGGTCATCATCGTCGAGGGCATCCTCATTTTCCAGGACCCGACCCTGCGCGATATGTTCGACATTAAAATTTTCGTCGAGACCGACGCCGACGTGCGCATCCTGCGCCGCGCCCTGCGCGACATCCGCGACCGCGGCCGCACGCTCGAGAGCGTCATCACACAGTACCTCACGACCGTCAAGCCATGCACGAGCAGTACGTTGAGCCGAGCCGCAAGTACGCGGACATCATCGTGCTCGAGGGCGGGCACAACCTCGTCGCGCTCGACATGATCATGCAGCGCATCGCCAGCCACATCGCGAGCGAGGACTGAGCAAGGCACACAGCAAAAAAAAGCAGCCGGCCGGCTGCTTTTTCTTTTTGCATTTACGCGCCCGCAAAGCGGAACACCACGCCCACGAGGGCGGAGAGTCCGATGAACACGATGGGGTGCCAGTTCTTCGTCTGCCTGACCCAGCGCGTGAGCACGAGCAGCACGGCAGCAAGGATAATTCCCTGCCAGAAGAGCACGCCGCCGGTGAGCCAGAAGGTCTCGCGCACGACGACAAGTCCCGCCGCCGTGATGAGCGCGGTGGACGCGGGACGCAGGCCGTAGAACGCACCCGCGACGTACTTACTGTCGCGGAACGCCTGCAGGAAGGCTGCGACGATGAGGATCACAATGACGCTCGGCGCAATGAGGCCGACGGTCGCCGTCACCGCGCCGGGCACGCCCCCGGTCAGGAAGCCGACGTAGGTCGCCATGTTGACGCCGATGGGGCCGGGGGTGGACTCGGACACGGCGATCATGTCCGCGAGCTGTGCGCGGGTGAACCAGTCGGTCTTATCCGCCATATCGTAGAGGAACGGAAGTGTGGCCATGCCGCCGCCGATGGCGAAAAGGCCGGTCTTGAAAAATTCCCAGAAAAGCTGTAAATAGAGCATCATTCCGCCTCACCGCCTTTCTTGAGCGCGACCTGCAGCACAATGCCGCTGACCGCCGCGAACAGCACGAAGATCACCGGTGAGAGGTCGGTGAGCAGCGACGCGAGCAGGATGACCGCATAGAGCGCCAGCGTCTTTTTGTCGACGACGGACTTCTTCCACAGCTTCACCACCGCGTTGAAGATCAGCACGCACACGCACACACGGATGCCCGCGAAGGCGTTTTTGACCCACGCGACCTCGGCAAAGGTCGTGATAACGCCGGCGAGGAGGGATATAATAATGAGCGAGGGAAACACGACGCCGAGGGTAGCCGCCACGCCGCCGATATTGCCGAGCACCTTGCGTCCCGCAAAGGTCGCGGTGTTCACCGCGATGACGCCCGGGGTGCACTGGCCGATGGCGAACCAGTCCGCCAGCTCCTCCTCCGTCGCCCATCCCTTATTCTCCACGACCTCGCGCTGCAAAATAGGCAGCATCGCGTAGCCGCCGCCGAAGGTCATCACGCCGACCTTGGCGAAGGTATAAAACAGTTCCCAGAGTCTCTTTGCCATAGCGTCTCCTTTTTTATTCCACATAGCCGTATAGACCGCGCACGGAGACCTCCCCCGTGCGGATGGTCTCGACCGTTCCATCCGCGCGGCGCACGACAAGGCCGAACTGATCGTCCACGTCCAGCGCCGTGACCTTCTCCTTTACATCCTGCCATAAAAGCTGCACCTCGCGTCCGAGCGTCAGGCAGTCGCGGCGGTAGGCCGTGAGGTAGGACGCCGTGTCGCCGCTTTGCAGCGCGGCGTAGAGCTTGTCAAGCTCCTCAATGAGCGCGGCGGCCAGCGCCGCGCGCTGCACGCGCTTCCCTGTTTCCAGATAGAGCGAGGTCGCCACATCGCGGAGCTCCGGCGGGAAGTCCTCGAGCGTATTGTTGCAGTTGACGCCGATGCCGATGACGGCGTATTGCAGCGCACCGCTCTCACCCTCAAGCGACAGCTCGGTAAGCGTGCCGCTGAGCTTCTTGCCGTTCAGGACAAGATCGTTCGTCCACTTGATCTGCGGCCGCACGCCGCAGGTGCGCTCCACCGCATCGCAGGCCGCCACCGCGCCGAGCGCCGTGAGCGGCAGTATCTTCTCCGGCGCGATCTGCGGGCGCAGCAGCGCCGAGAGATACACGCCGCGCCCCGGGCCGCTGGAAAAGCTGCGCCCGCGCCGTCCGCGTCCTGCGGTCTGTTCATCGGCCACGGCGACCGTGCCGTCCGGCGCGCCCTCCGCGGCAATGCGCTTGAGATAGCTGTTCGTGGAATCCACGCTCTCAAAGCAATGGAGCGTGCGCCCGACGGTTTTCGTCTCGCCGAGGCGGCGGCGCAGCTCGCGCTCGCTGAGCACGTCCGGCGAATCCGCCAGCCGGTAGCCCAGCCCCGTCTGCGCCTCAATGGTGTAGCCGTCGCGCCGCAGGGCGCTGACCGCCTTCCACACCGCCGCGCGGGAGATGCCGAGCTGCGCGGAGATGTCCTCGCCGGAGACGAAGTCTCCCGCCTGCGCGCTGAGCAGCGCAAAAATTTTCTCCTTACTCACCGTCTCGCCCGCCTCCTGTTCATTTCCTGAAATTTGTAACCGTTTTGTTGTTGACGAACGGCGCCGAAGCACCTACAATAAGGTATTGCAGTGGCTTGCGGCGCGGATATTGTAGCACGCATTCCGCCGTTTGTAAACCACTCTTCCTTTTTCATTTTACTGTAGGAGCATCCACCGTGAGCTTTTCGACCTTACCCTTTCTCTTTTATTTTCTGCCCGCCTTTCTGGCGGTATACTATATTGTCCCCGCCCGCTTCCGCAACGCCGTGCTCGCACTGGGGAGCCTGCTCTTCTATTGGCTCAGCGCGGGTACGGGCGCGCTTCTCGTGCTGGTCGCGCTCATTCTCGTCAACTTTGCCGCGGGGCGGCTGATCGAGGACGCGCACGGCGACGAGCGGCGCGCCTGGCTCATCCTTGCGCTCGCGTGCGATGTGGGCAGTCTCTTTTATTTCAAGTACATGGGTTGGTTTCTGGAAAATCTGGGCAGACTGACGAATACCGACTTTTCCTTTTTCCGTGTCGCCCTGCCGCTCGGCGTGAGCTTCTATGTATTTCAGAGCATCGCCTACGTCGCGGACGTCTACCGCGGCGACGCCGAGGCCGAGCGCAGCCTTTTGGACTACGCCGCCTTTCAGGCAATGTTCCCCCAGCTCGTCATGGGTCCCATCCTGCGCCTGCGCGATGTGAGCGCAGAGCTGCACACGAAGCGTCCCTTCTCCCGCGCGGCGGTCGAGAGCGGCTTTTCGCTTTTTGTGGTCGGACTTGGCTGCAAGGTCGTTCTGGCCGACCAGCTCGCCTCGCTGTGGACGGCGCTCGAACGCATCGGCTTCGCCTATCTTTCCGCGCCGCTGGCGTGGTTCGGCGCGGTGGGCTACAGCCTGCAGCTTTACTATGACTTCGCGGGCTACTCGCTCATGGCGATGGGGCTTGCCCGTATGCTCGGCTTTGTGATCCCGCGCAACTTCGACCTGCCCTATTGCTCACGCTCCATCTCCGAATTCTGGCGGCGCTGGCACATCACGCTCGGCACCTGGTTCCGCGACTACCTCTATATCCCGCTCGGCGGCAGCCGGAACGGCAAGCGCCGGCTTCTTCTGAGCCTGTTCGTTGTATGGACGCTCACGGGTCTCTGGCACGGCGCGGCGTGGAATTTCGTCCTGTGGGGCTTCGTGCTCTTTGTGTTCATCGCGCTGGAAAAGTTCTGCATCGGCGGCTTTTTAGAGCGTCACCGCTTCCTCTCGCGTCTCTATTTTCTCTTTCTTATTCCGCAGACGTGGGTGGTGTTCCGCATCTCTGATCTCGGCGAGCTGGGGGACTACTTCTCCCGTCTCTATCCCTTCCTCAGCAGCGGCGAGAGCGTGTTTGCCGGCGATCTTCTGCGCCAGCTGGAAAGCTACTGGTGGCTCTTTGCTCTCGGCATTCTCCTCGCCACGCCGTGGCCGCGCCGCTTCTATGAAAAATACCGCGCGACGCCGCTCGTCTGGCTGCCGCTGTTCGCGGTGTTCTGGCTGTGTCTCTATCTCATCGCAACCGGCCCGGGCAACCCGTTCCTCTACGCCCGCTTCTGAATTTTTCCGAAGGAGGTCTTTCCATGTCCCACTTTTCTCCCCTGCTGTGGCTGTGCGCGGTGAGCGCCGCAGCGCTCAATTCCTTCACCGCGCTCGACCCCACCGGCGCTTACGAGCAGTATCTCGACGCGCTGGGCGAGAATACGCCCGCCATCGCCGCCTTTTTTGATGCCGCCGAGAGCGGCGTCTTTCCGTGGACGATCCCCGGCGTGTCCGAGCCGATCCCAAGCCCCGTGCCCGATCTCCTGCCCCAGCCGCCCGAGGTGGTCGATCCGGTGATCCCCAGCGAGCCGGAGGAGCCGGTCAGCCAATTTACCACGGTGGACGCGAGCTATTTTGACGACGCGCTCTTCCTCGGCGACTCGCACACCGACGGCTTCCACGACTACGCGGGGCTGGGCAACGCGACCTACTTCACCAAGAACGGTCTGACGGTAAAGGACGCCATGGAAAAGAGCTTCATCGAGCTGGACGGCAAAAAGGTCACGCTCGCCGAGGCGCTCGGCACGAGGCAGTTCGGCAAGGTCTATATCCTTCTCGGCATCAACGAGATCGGCGCTTACACCGCCGCGGACTGGGCGGCCCAGTACAAATCGCTGCTCGATCTCGTGCGCGAAAAGCAGCCCGACGCGGTCATTTTCATCCAGTCCATCTTCCACACCACGCAGAAGAAGTCGGATAGCTCCTACTTCAAAAACGAGGTCATCAACGAGCGCAACGCCGCCATCGCGCAGCTGGCGGACGGCAAAACGATCTTCTACCTCGACCTCAATCCGCTCTTCGACGACGAGAACGGCGCGCTGCGCGCCGACTACTCCGGCGATGGCGTTCATGTCCGCGCGCCCTACTATGTGCAATGGCGCGACGATCTCTATCGGTTCGGCGTGGTCAAATAACGTAAAAAATCGCTTCCCTGATCGGGAAGCGATTTTTTATCTGCTGTTTTCGGGAGAAATTACTCCCAGCGATCCGCCTCGGGCGTGCCGTTCACGTGCTTGACGACCAGTCCCGTCAGGGCAAAGAGGGCGATGGCGTTGGGGATGACCATGAGGTTATTGAACATATCGCTCAGCTCCCACACGAGGTCGCTGGAGGTCAGCGTGCCGAGGAAAATGAACACCAGCGCGATGACGGTGTAGACGACCGTGGACCTCTGACCGAAGAGGTAAGCCATGTTGATCTTGCCGAAGAGGTTCCAGCCGAGAATGGTGGAAAAGGCGAAGAAGAACAGGCAGACCGCGACGAACATCGCGCCCGCGCTCTCGCCGAAGACGACGCCGAAGGCGGTCTGGGCGAGGTTGGTCTTCTTGAGCACGTCCTGCGCCGCAGCCGCGCCGCAGCCGTGGAGCGGGCCGCCCTCGGTGTAGAGAGTGGAGATGATGACGAGGGCGTTGAGGGTGAGGACCACGAAGGTGTCGATGAACACGCCGATCATGGCGACGACGCCCTGCTGGTGGGGATTCTTGACGTTGGCCTGCGCGTGGGCGTGAGGCGTGGAGCCCATACCGGCCTCATTGGAGAACAGGCCGCGCTTCGCGCCCTGGGAGAGTGCGATCTTCAGCGCCGCGCCGAAGCCGCCGCCGATGATGGCCTGCGGAGCAAAGGCATACCGGAAGATCATGCCGAAGGTCGCGGGGATATACTTGATGCGGGCGATGAGGACGATCAGTCCGCCGGCCAGGAAAACAGCCGCCATGATGGGCACGATCTTCTCGGTCACGGAGGCGAGGCGCTGCACGCCGCCGAGGAAGATGAAGCCGCAGATGGCGACGAGCACCACGCCGATGATCCACGTCGGCACGTTGAAGGCGTTGGAGAAGGTCTCGCCGATGGAGTTGGACTGCACCATGCAGCCGAAGAAGCCGAGCGCCAGAATGATGGCGACGGCGAAGAAGCCCGCAAGGAACTTGCCGAAGCCGCCCTTGAAGGCGGTGGTGATATAGTAAACAGGGCCGCCGAGGACGTTGCCGTCCTTATCCACGGTGCGCGTTTCCTGCGCGAGCGTGGCTTCCGCGTAGATGGTCGCCATGCCGAGGAAGGCGATGACCCACATCCAGAAGATGGCGCCGGGGCCGCCGGTGAGGATCGCGCCGGACGCACCGACGATGTTGCCGGTGCCGACCTGCGCCGCAATGGCGGTGGCGAGCGCCTGGAAGGAGCTCATGCCGCTCTCCTGCTTTCCGCCGCGGAGACTGAGGCTGCCGAACACGCTGTTCCAGCCCTCCTTGAAGTGACGGACCTGCACAAAGCGGGTCTTGATGGAGTACCACAGACCAACGGCGATGAGCAGCGCGACCAGAATGTAGTCGGACAGGTAGCCGTTGATCTTCTGCACAATGGGGAGAAGTGCTTCAGTCATGGGAAATTTCCTCCTAAAAATATTGTGCCCCGCTTTTCTTCCTCCTCTCGCTTTGCAGACAAAGCAAAAAACAGGGCCGTCGAAGAAATCGACAGCCCTGATCCAAGTTCCCATCCATGAAAAAACAGCGCAGCAAAACCGCATAACGGTTTCCTGCCCTGTCCTCTTTGCCTGAGAGATTCAACCCGCGCGGGGCCTTACACCTTCGGCACTCATTGCTGAGATTTTCCAGAGCCATCTCCACCCCCAGTCTCCCTGCGGATTCAAGGGGCTTCTACGAACTAAGGACAGGATACCCGCCTTTTCGCCGCTTGTCAACAGGGATTTTAACGCGCTCTGAACGGAGAGAGGAGAAAACGGCCGCAAAGCAGCCGTTTTCTTTCTCTTTTTCGGAAATTGTTCAAATCCGCCAAATTTTTCTCTTTTTCGTGCCCGGATTTGGCGATGTATTTAAGTTTTCTATCGAAGATGCAGATCAATTAGAATTGTCTATCAATTCTCCGGATCGCCAGCTCCTCGTAGCCGGTCGCCTCGTCGCGCTCGCGGGTAAAGACGGTGTCCGGCAGCTCGGCGAGGACGATCTCCGCCGTGGTGTTCACAAGGCAGCCGGGGCGCAGATGTCCGCCGAACACGCTCAGGTCACGGCGGGCAAGGCTCGCGTGCAGGTGGCTGCCGTGCTCGCTGACCGTGCCCATGAGCGAGACGATCTCCACATCCTCCGTGCCGCTCTGCACATCGACGCCGCTCGCGTCGCGCAGCTCCCAGCGGTAGACGCAGCCGACGGCGGAGAGCACAACGCCCGCGGCGATATGATGCGCGTCGGCATAGCGTTGGATGCTCTCATACAGATCGTCGCCGCGATGCAGGCGAAAGCAATGGTACATGGCACTTCTCCTTTACACCACCTGAAAGAGGTAGAATTTGAGGTAGTCCGTCTCCGGCACGTTCCAGAGGATCGGATGGTCGGGGGATTGCTGACGGGCCTCGATCTGGCGCAGCTCCACGCCCGCGTCCAGCGCGGCGGAGCGCAGCATTTTTTCAAACAGCTCGCTCGGCATGAAGTGGCTGCACGAGGCGGTGGCGAAGTAGCCACCGCGCGGCAGCAGCCGCAGGGCGCGGAGGTTGATATCCTTATAGCCGCGCTCGGCGCTTTTCACCGTTTTGCGCGACTTGGTGAAGGCCGGCGGGTCGAGGATGATAAAGTCATACGGCTTGCCGCCCTTTTTCTCCAGCTCGGTGAGAAGGTCGAACACGTCCGCGGTCAGGAAGTCCATGCGGCCCTCCAGCCCGTTGCGCACGGCGTTCGCGCGGGCCATGTCGATGGCGCTCTGCGAGATGTCCACGGCGGTGACGTGCTCCGCGCCGCCCCGCGCGGCATTGAGCGCAAAGGAGCCGGTGTGGGTGAAGCAGTCGAGCACGCGGCGGCCGCGGGCAAGGCGCGCGACCGCGAGGCGGTTATACTTCTGGTCGAGGAAGAAGCCGGTCTTCTGGCCGTTCTCCACGTCCACGCGGTAATAGACGCCGTTCTCGCAGATCTCCGTCACGGCGCTCGCGGGCACGTCCCTGCCCTCGAGCGGGAACCAGCCCTTCCCCTGCTCCATACCCTCAAGGGCGCGGATGGCCGCGTCATTGCGCTCGAAAACGCCGTCGATCACAACGCCGTCCTCGGCGAGGACCTCGACGAGCAGCGGGAAAAGCATCTCCTTGATGCTCTCCATGCCGACGGAGAGGGTCTGCGTGACGAGCAGGTTTTCAAAGCGATCCACCGTCAGGCCGGGGAAGCCGTCCGCCTCGCCGAAGATGACGCGGCAGCAGGAAACGTCCGCGCCCATGACCGTCTTGCGGTAGTCCCAGGCGTAGCGGATGCGGCGGCGCCAGAAGTCCGCGTCGAAGCGGTCGTTCGCGTTGCGGGAGAGCAGACGGATACGGATCTTGCTCTCGCGGGAGAAAAAGCCGCTGCCAAGGTATTTCCCTTTCTCGCTCACCGCGTCCACGAGCGCGCCGTTTTCCACGCCCTCGGGCGCGGAGACGATCTCCTGCGCGTAGATCCACGGGTGGCCGCCCTCGACCCAGCGGGTCCCCTTGGCGGTGATGGTGAAGCGGGGATAGGCTCTTTCTGCTTTCATGGCGTGACCTGCCTTCCTGAGATTCTCGGAAAACTATAGCACAGGGCAAGAGAAAAGGCAAGGCGGGCGCCTTGCCTTTTCCGATCGTTTTTTTACTTGCACAGTCCGCTCAGCTCCTCGCAGAAGCTCTGCGCCGAGGCTTCGTCCCGCATGACGACGAGCACCGTATCGTCGCCGCAGACGCAGCCGATCATGGCGGGCAGATCGTCCATCGCGTCGAAGGCCGCGCCCGCCGCGCTGGCAAGGCCCGGCATCGTCTTGAGGACCACAAGGTTCTGCGCGTAGTCCACACTCAGGCTGCACTCGCGCAGGATGCGCTGGAGCCGGTCGTTAAAGTCGCAGCCCGTCGAACGCGCCGAGGAGGCGTAACGGTAGCGTCCGCCGCCGCACGGCTCTTTATACAGGTGCAGCTGCTTGATGTCGCGGGAAACGGTCGCCTGCGTGCTGGGGATGCCGCACTCGGAAAGCCGCTCGAGCAGCTCCTCCTGCGTTTCGATCGCGTACTGCGCGATCAGTTCAAGGATCTTCTCCTGTCGCTTGCTCTTCATAGCCTACCCCCACCGTATGTTATTTCATGCGTGGTTCTGCGGCTATTATACCGTAATATCAAAAATTATGCAACGATGTATGCAAAAATAACCGTTCACTGGCACATGCGGCACACGCCGCGCGGAAATCAGTGGAATACGCGGGCGACGCGGTGCATCAGCGCGGAGGTCAGGCCGCAGCCCTCGTCGTCGCCGATGAGGTTCGCCGTTTCCTGTGAGGAGAGGAAATTGCCGTCGCTGTCATAGCCGAAGAAGGTGATCTCGTCGCCGACCTTGGCATCCTCTACACCGGTGACATCCACGAAGCACTGGTCCATGCAGCACGCCAGCAGCGGGCAGCGCTTGCCGCCCACGAGCACCGGCGCGTGGCACGCCACGAGCTTTTCGTTCAGGCCGTCGCCGTAGCCGACGCCGACGGTCGCCACGACGGTATCCTTATCCAGAACGTACTTGCCGAAGTAGGCGAGCGAGTCGCCCGCGCGGCGCTGCTTGACGTTGGTGAGATAACTGCGCCAGGAGACGACCTCCTGAATGTTGCCGAGCGGCTTTTTCGGATGGTCCATATAGAGCCGGCGGCCAATGCGCACGGCGTCGAGCGCGTACTGCGGGAAAAGCTCGGAGCTCTCCGAGGCACTGATGTGGCACATCGGGACCGGAATACCCGCCGCCCTGAGCTGCTCCGCGCCGGCAAGCAGCTTCTTATACTGCGCCTCGCAGACCTCGGCGTTGCCGGGCCACGTGAAATGAGAGAACGCGCCGGTGACATGGACCCACTCCTGCGCCGCCTTGAGCTCCCCGATCAGCGCGGCGAGCTCCTCGCCCGGCTCCACGCCGATGCGGTGCATACCGGTCTCCAGCTTGATCTGCACGTTCAGCGGCTTGCTCTGCGCCTTGCAGACCTCCGCAAGCTCCGGCACCATGCCGAGACGCGAGACGGTCACGGTCAGGTCACATTCGACCGCAGGCGCATACTGGAACGGCAGCGTGCTGCCCATGATCAGGATGTCCTGACGGATGCCCTCACGGCGCAGTGTCACGCCCTCGGAGACGTTGGCGACGGCAAAGCAGCCGATCTCCGGAAAGGCGCTGAGCGTCCGCGCGACGCCGACCATTCCCATGCCGTAGGCGTCGTCCTTGACGACGGGGATGAGCTTTGTCCCCGCCGGGAGCGAGCGCAGGATCGTGCGCACGTTTTCGCGCAGCTTGTCGGTATCGACGATCAGGCTTGAGTTGTTGAGCACTCCGTAGGTCGTATTCATGTGGTATCCTCACTTCCCGCACATCTCGCGAACGAGCCGAGATGCGCCCTTGTACTTTTGAGATTTCATTCGGCGTATACAGCCGTTTTGCGTATTTTCATTCGGTATTTGCTCAATTTTTTCGTATTTTATCTCTTTTCTTTTTGAATTGCAAGTCTCTTTTGCATCTGCAACGGATTCTTGTCATTTTGCATAAGAAAATTTAATTATTGTGCGTGAATTTTGAATATCAAACCGATTGACTTTGCATGAATATCCTCTTATACTATGTCATCATTTTGATTCGCGAATATAAATTCATATTTATCCGCTACCGAGGAAACTCCGGCCACCCCCATCCCGATCTTCCTTCCCGCCGGAGCTTACTGCGAATGCGCAAGGTCCCTTGAGACTTTGCACATTCGCTGCGTTTTGGGTGAAAAACTGCTAATTTCCGCTTGCTTTTTGTCCGGGACTGTGGTATGATTACATCCTGTGAATACAGCGCGTTCTGCGTTTATCAACTGATTGGAGGTCTCCTGTTATGGAACTGTTTATCACCATTCTTCAGCTCATCTGCGGTCTGATCGTCATCGGCATCGTGCTCTTCCAGAGCGGCAAGTCCGCCGGCCTGAGCGGCGCCATCGGCGGCGTGGCCGATTCCTTTATGGCGAAGAACAAGGCCAAGAGCATGGACGCCAAGCTGGCCCGCTGCACCAAGTGGGTGGCCGCTGTGTTCGTGGTGCTGACCCTGGTGCTGGACTGCATGGTCGCCGCCGGCATCAAATAAATCGCGATAATCCCCGGGGGACGCAGCCGCGTCCCCCGATTTTTGTATGCAGGAGAAGCGTATGGAGTATCTGACTTTTTCCGCCCCCGGCCGGGTGGAGCTGGGGGGCAACCACACGGACCATCAGCACGGCTGCGTGCTGGCGGCGGCCATTGACCGCACCGCCCGGGCACGGGTGCGGCCCACCGGGGAGGGCGTGGTCCGGGTGTTCTCCCGGGGGTATGCGCCGGTGGAGCTGGCCCCGGATGACCTGTCCCCCCGGCAGGAGGAGCGGAACACCACCGCCGCCCTGGTCCGGGGCATGGCCGCCGCCTTCCGGCGGAGGGGTCTGCCCTGGCGGGGATTTGACGCGTGGGTGGAGTCCGACGTGCTGCCGGGGGCGGGGCTGTCCAGCAGCGCCGCCTTTGAGGTGCTGCTGGGCCGCATAGGCAATGCCCTGTTCGCCGGGAACAGCCTGACCGCCCCGGACATCGCCCGGATGGGCCAGTGGGCGGAGAACGTGTACTTCGGCAAGCCCTGCGGCCTGATGGATCAGCTGGCCAGCAGCACCGGCGGGCTGGTGTTCATGGACTTCCGGGACCCCGCCGCCCCGCTGGTGCGGCGGCTGGACGCCGCCCTGCCCGGGTACGCCCTGTGCGTGGTGGACAGCGGCGCGGACCACGCGGGACTCACCGATGCATACGCCGCCATCCCCCGGGAGCTGGGGGCCGTGTGCCGCCTGTTCGGAGCGGAGGTCCTGCGCCAGGTGGAGGAGGCGGAATTTTACCGCCGCCTGCCGGAGGTCCGCCGGGCCGCCGGGGACCGGGCG
>OGQA01000376.1_pt1 | contig 24521 bp, 28 predicted proteins | sample 1553011 | NCBI WGS metagenome assembly OGQA01 (sample SAMEA2580256, study PRJEB22360) | human gut metagenome | biome: human gut; feature: human-associated habitat; material: faeces | place: Denmark | collected 2008/2010 | reverse complement strand
ACAGCCGCCGTGGTGTCGCCGATGATCATATTGCCGGTGTAGCTGTCCGGCTTGCCGTCGCGGTCGAGGTAGATCGTGCCAAACTCGGATTTCTGCTCCTTGCCATAGCAGGTCAGATAATTTCGGCGGTTGTAGGTGTCGCCGGTGATGGGACCATCTCTCGAAACCGCGTCCTGCCCCTCCATGAAATCGTAGACAAAGGGCAGTATCCACGGCACTTTATCGTAATCGTCCCAATAGGCGGCAAAGGGAATGTATGCCTGCCGGTCGGCATAATTGTAACCGCCGTTCATCCAGATTTCGGCAGCATAGTAGGTGTTGGAGGTTCCCCGATAGGTCTTGCCGATGTCCTCCGGCTTCTGAAATATCTGCCACTCCCAGCCGTAGGCGGGTAGCCCCATGAATATCTTGTCAGGCGACATCACCCGCGTGGCATAATCGTAGGTTCCCTCCAGCCAGCTTCGAGGGGAGACCGGTCCCGGAGCGGAGCCGGCCCAAGCCATGCCGTAGCTCATGATGGAAGCGGTGTCGCAGTAAGGATTGAGGTCAGCATACACGCACCAATTCTCGCCTCCGACCGAGCCTTGCACGCCGGTCATGCCGGGCAGACAGATATTCACCAGCTTGGAGCGGTTATAGGCTTTCACAGTGTTATAAATATCACGGAACAGAGCGTTTGCCAGCTCCCGATTCTCATATCCGCCGCCGCGCTCCAGGTCGATATCCACTCCGGCGCACCAGGGGTATTTTTGCATGATACGAACGATTTCCGAGAGGAACTTATCCTTTGCACCGCCGGTGTTATTGCGGAGTGCTGTAAAGATACTGGCCGTACCGTGATTCATAATGGTCAGCAGCCACTTGATGTGCGGCCATTTGTTGATGTAGGGCATCATGCCGCTGATACTGGTGCCGGTCTCGGTGATCGTGCCGGTGATATCCACCTCGAAGGTGAAGATGCCCACCGTATCGAAGCGGTCGCCGTGATTGTTCAGCGCCTGGAACATCCGGGTATTGCCCATGAACGACCAGATCATGCACCGTTTTCCCTTGAGATAATCTCTGCTGCTCATAGGCTGTGTTCTCCTTCCCGCATTTCTTTGAACTCAAAATATACCCGCGCCGATTTGCCCTTTTCCAGTTCCACCCGGTGCTTGCTGTCATAGGCGGCGGTGTATTGATAAAAGCCGTGTTTCGCCGTAGGACTGCCGTTTCTCAGACATCGCCGCTCCGAGGCAAGCAGTGCGAACTCATCACTGGGATTTGCCGCTGAGAGGAATACCGCCTCATGAGAGCCTGCGTCCTGGGAGAGCTTAACGCTTCCGGCTCCCATGGCTTGATTGGGGTAAATGTAGCAATCCAAGCCGGTGGAGGTTTCGCCGCTGGTGTGGATGATCAGGGTATCGCCGGAGCGCACCACGGCGTTGAAATACCTCGAAGGATTTTCCCCGTTCTTCAGCATGGTCGTGGTGTGAGGCGTGTATCCGGTGAGACGGCTGCCTTCCTGCAGCTGAAGGTCGGTGAAGTAAATGGCGCCGGTACAGTCGGATATGAGCGGCCGAACGGTGACGCTGACCACACGCATATCCTCACGGGTTTTGATGCTTTCGCTGAAGCGGATGAAATTATCTATTTTCATAAGCGCCACCTACCCGTCCAGCGTCCACTGAATTTCGCAGACATGGCCAACCCAGCCGGTGGCAACAGAACCGGCTTGCAGCATAATATCCGTAAAATACACCTCACCGGTGCAGTTGGTGATACAGAGCCGGATGGTGATAGAACGCAGCTTACCGTAACCTTTGGGCGAAGCGTCTCTTGCGATATGCTGAAAATATGCCAAATCTCATCACCATCCTCTCAAAATAAATCAATGAATCGGGTTTCAGTCGTCCCATCCTCATATTCGAACACAACCTCAATGCCGACCTGCCCACCCGATCCCTTTTTCAAGTCTTCCGAGCCGATCTGCGCTGAAATGGTATAGCTTCGGCGGGAAGCCGGATAAACCGTCTGGGATATGCTCTTTGTGCCGGTGATGCCGGTAGCCTTGAAGGAAGCCGTGCCGGACACGCCATTTTCAGAGTCCACCTCAAAGCCGGAGTTCTGCCAGTAGGCGAAACCGTTGTCGGCTCGGGAATTTCGCAGATGGTTAAACGGCACCATGTCCTTGACCTCCTGCTGTACCACCGAGGACTGGTCAAGCTGGTCAGCCACCACATCGGTGGAGGAATCGCCCAGCTCACGCAGCTTGGAGGACAGTTCCAGCACCGTTTTCCACGGCTCCTGCAGATTGTACTGCCTGCGGATAATACGCGTCTTGATGGTCATATTCAAATCCCGGTCGTCCACCGTCACGATGTCCCCAAGTTTCCATTGCTCATGTTCGTAGCCGGTGAGGACGGATAAGTCCATGGCGGACAACACATAGGAAACACGGGGCTTTGCGTATTCACCCAGCCGCATCTTGGCAAATTCCAGCATCTGATAAGGGTTCGTAAAATTGGAGCAATCCAGCGTGGATACCCTTACTTCATTAGAATAGGTGTAATCCTCCACATATTCCTTGCCGCCATTGATGGAGGCAAAGGTGATGCCGTCCTTGCCGTAGGCGTAGAGCCGAGTAACAAGGCTTCTGGTGTCCACCACCCGTTTGATACTGGTGAGGTTTTTCTTGTAGGCAAACAGTGCGCCGCTGTCGATGCCGGAAAAGGTCAGCAGGCTCACCATGCGGTTTCGGCTGTCAAACACCAGATCGCCGCCGTGGATATTCTGCACCTGCCGCAGGATGGCAAGGGCATTCTTTTCATCACACGTCCAAGTCCGTAGCGTGCTCACATTCACCGTTCCCACCGACCAGCCGGTGCCCTGCAGGGCATAGCGCATCGGCTCATCGGCACGGGAAGCGTTAAACTCGGCAGGCGGCTTCTCGGCAGAGTAGGTCAGATCATAGAAAGCCGCCTCGGCATACACCGAGGTGAGGATACTGCCGTCCGTTGCCTTCTCATCGGTCAACGTCCGCACCCGGTAAATTTCATCCGCAATCTGCACCGACTTCTCGTTATCCAAGGACACCCGTTTGCCGTCATTGAAAGGAATCTTAAAGTCCAGTGTGTCCGCACCATTGATTTCACCGGTAGCGATGATGTCGTAGGCGTTCTCCAGCACCGCTTCCCAGGCTCCGTCATTGTCCAGCACCACAGGTCGGGCAAAACCCAGCCGTTCATAGGGGGATTTTGGGATGTCGTGTAACTGGATATCTAGCAATCGCGGTGTTTGCGAAGTGTCGGTGGTAGTCAGCGTAATGCGGTATCGGATAAACTCCCGGTTGGGCGATTGTAGTTCGCCGCTGGTGCCAACCGCCTGCCACACAGACCAGTCGGTCATGTTGTTGGAGGTAGAGGTTTCTACCAGCGAAACTGCCGTAACGCCCGCTACATATTCCGAAGTCACCGCCACACGCCCGCTTCCTGATAGGGCACAGAGTGTCGCCGTAGTTTCCAGCACACCGCTTTCGGCATAGGCGTTATTCGTCCGTTTCAATAGGACTGTGCCGGGTTCGGTCAGAGCATCCACATCGGCAGAAGAATCCGCTCCGCTTCCAAGCATAGATTGCCGAAAATACTGCGCCAAATCATCCACGGTTAGCTTGCTGTTCGTTTCAAAGAACCAGTCATCCACGCCGCCCGCATACCAGTAGGTATCGGTGTGGCGTCCGATTTCAATGTTCGCCACACAGGAAGGATTCAGTTCCCCTGTGAAAGTGCGCAGCGGAGCCGTCCAGAATGTGCCGTCGCTTCGGTCGCCCAAGACGTACTGCGAGGTCTTGTTGTCCACATCGATGATGGCGGCGATAAAATACCAGCCGCCGTTTCGCATCGTAATAGCCGGCGTTTCCGTCTGATCGAGAACCATCGTTCCCGATGAATTGTATAGCATCATGCGGGGGCGGCCGCTGTAGAGGGAAAGATACAAAAGGGGCTGGCCGGGACCGCCGCGGGTGTTTAAAATCGGGCAGTAGGTATTGCCCACGCTGTAGGTGGTGGGATTGATCCAGCCGCCCACGGCAATCTTGCCTTTTAAATCGGAAAAGAAGCTGCCGTCATTGACGGCGATGAGGTGCGTCTTTTCCGAGGTTGGATTGCTGATATTCATGCGAAAATACCGGCCGTGCCGTCCATCACGCAAACCGGCGGTCGTTCCAGACCAGCCGGAAACCGTCAGATGCCGCCCGTTGCCGGAGGAATCCATGAGCCGGGTATTGCTGTCGGGAGAGGCTTCATTGAACCGCCACATGGCAGCTGTATTCTCTGTGACAGGGATTTCGCCTGTGAAATCTTCTTGTGTGGTAAGGACTGATTTAACCGCCAAATTTAATCACCTCCGGTTTCCCGCATCCTTTAGTCGCGGGCATAATCGTTTTGTTGCCATAAAAGCCTTGAGTGCGAATTGCCAGCGGCAGCTTGCCGCTCACCTCCATCTGCTCATGGCTTGTATTCGTAATTCTGTAAAAGTATCACCTGTGGCGCTGATTGATATATTGTTTATGCCTTTCCCCAAAACAGGAAAGTTCAGTTCTTGCAAACATGGCAGTCCGTTTCGGAGCGTCTCGCCCTGGGCGTCCACTACCTTAGCAGTCACTTTGCCGGTATCGATCACCAGCGTCTCGTTCTCCGCCAGGGGACCGATGACGCGCAGTTCCTCGTTATTGGTTACCAGAGAAACATAGCTGCTCGTGCCGGAGGGAATCACTCCCCTCAGCAGATACACCGGCTCGGAGTCGGTATTGCCCTTGAGCCGCCGGACTTCATGGTTGCCTGTGCTTGATATGGTGAAGGTCTCATCGGTCAGCGCATAGGCGTGAGGGTCAGGGCAGACAAATTTCAAATCAAAGGCTCCTGCCGACAGGATGAGGCGTTCGCAGTCCACTGCTTCAGAGAGCCGTGCGGTGAAATATCTATCAGGCACATCATCGAAGATGACCTGCTTTGCGCCGTGCGCCGGATCAAGCCACTCCGCCATATCATCCAGCACAGAAACCAGAACGGCGAAGTTCCGCTGAGGATAAATGTTGCACCGGACGGTAACAACCCGTTCCGCGCTGTCACTTCCGAAGTCTGCCACACCAGGCTTTCCGGGAATGCCCACAAAGGAGTTGCGCAGCGAGGGCGACGCCTGCCAGTTGGTAAGCCTCGCCCGTATTTTCATGCTCTGCGACGATATGCCGCCATAAATAAAACCCATCGCACCTCACCTCCTTTATGCCGGATTGAACCGGCCCTGCGCCCTTGAGCCGGTCTGCATCAGGTTATATAGTTCCTGGGACACACGGCGGATATCGTCTTCGGTGCGGACAATCATCTGCTGTACCACAACCAGCGGACTTCCTCCGTAGCCGCCAAAGCCGCCGGCTCCGCCGGAAACATCGCCGTGGACATTGACGCCCGCGTCCACATCAAAGCTGGAGGGGATGGCGTTCTGCATATCTTCGGAAACGTGGGCCATGGCTTTTTCAAAGCCCACGCCGATACCTTCACCCATATTGCCGCCAAGTTCCGCAAACAGCGTGGACGGCGAATGGATGCCGAAGAAGTTCTTGATACGGTCGACCACGCCGCCGAAGAAGCCGGAGATTTTGCCCCACAGCCAGTCGCCCACGTTGGAAATGCCCTGCCAGAGTCCTTTGATGAGATTTGCGCCCACATCCACGATTTTGCCGGCGCTGTCCATGAAGCCCTTGACCAGCGCCGCTATGATCTGCGGTACGGCTTTCACCACTTCCACGATGATTTTCGGAAGGTTTGCAATCAATGAGATCAACAGCTGAACGCCCGCCATGATAATCTTGTCGATGTTGCCAATGATGGCGCTCACCAGCCCCTCAATGATAATCGGGATCGCCGCCACGATCTGCGTGATAATCTGCGGTAATGCCTGAATCAGTGACACCAGCAGATCAATTCCCGCCTGGATAAGCATCGGGATGGACTGGATGATAGCGGTCACGATGGATGCGATAATCTGCGGAATCACAGCGATAATCTGCGCGATGATTTCCGGCAGAGCGGTCACCAATGCCACGAACAGCTGTATTCCCGCGTCAATGATCTGGGGGATCGCCCCGATGATGAAGTCCAGGATGGACTGTATCAGTGCGGGGAGCGCCGCAATCAGCTGTGGCAGAGCGTCCAGTAAGCCTTGTGCCAAGCCGAGAATCAGCTGAAGCGCCGCGTCCAGCAGCATGGGCATATTGTCGATCAGTCCCTGCACGATGGTGACGACAGCGTTCACGGCAGCCGGAATCAGCTGCGGAAGCGCCTCACCGATGCCCTGCACCAAAGCCGTAATCAGCTGTATGGCTGCGCTGATCAGCAGGGGCAAATTGTCTATGAGCGCACCCACAATGGTCATGACCGCTTCGACCGCCGCCGGAATGAGCTCCGGCAGAAGGGATAACAGCATGGTCAGAACCTGCGTGAACAGATTGGTCACCGTTTCAATCAGCATGGGGAGCAAGTCGCCGATTGCCGATAATATCGCGCCCATGGCGGTGGGCAGCGCCGCCACTACATTTTCCAGCACCGGCACGATATTTTTCACCACAGCCTCAAAAGCGTCCACAAGGTTTCCCGTCAGATTGGTCATATCGGCGTTGGCGTTGCCAAGCCCCGCCACAAAGGATTCCGCGGCGGCAGTCAGCAGACCGAGAGAGCCGGTGACGGTTTCGGTGGATTCACGGGCGAAGTTGCCCGCATACTGTTCGGTGTTTTCAAAGAACATCTGCATGGCGACTTCGGCCTTTTCCGCCTGCGTGGCGCTCGCCCAGGTGAAGTCCAGCCCTTTGGCAAGGGCATAGGCTTCGATGTTGGTAGCGTTCATGGCGACGCCCAGGTTATCCATCATGGTGAAGTTGCCCTTGGCTGCGCCCGCAACGGAATCCAGCGCCACCTGCATATCGATGCCCATGACCGAAGCCATGTCCGCCGCTCTCTGCATGGCCTTTTCCGTAAGGTCGGCGGATTTTTGAACGTCCAGGCCGGAGCCCTGAAACAAGGCGCCCATCTTATTGGCGGTGGCAAGATACTGGCTTTGGGATACACCCATATTCTTGTAGGCGTCCTCGCCGATTTTCTGCATATGGTCGGCATATTCCTGAAAGACCGCCTCCGAGCCGCCCAGGTTTTGCTCCAGTTCGCCGAACTGCTGGACGACTTCCTTGCCCAGCTTGATGGCGGCTGCCCCAGCGGCGACGGCCACAGCGCCCATGGTCGCGCCGATGCCTTTGAGGATACCGCCCAGCTTTTCAAACTTGCCGCCGCCCTTTTCAGCGGAATCGGCTGCATCGTCCAGTTCATCGGCAAGATCATCAGCGGCTTCGGCGGCGTCTTCCATATTTTCGGCGCTGTCGTCGGTACTTTCGGCGTGTTCGTCCAGGGCGCGGTTATTCCGCTCCAGCTCACGCTCCATTCCGTTGAGCTCGGCTTTAGCGTTGTTCAGCTGAATCGCCCAAGCCTGTGTGCGCTTATCGTTTTCACCGAAGGAGTCGGTGGCGTTCTGCAGAGCGTCGCGCAGGGTGGAGATTTTCTCTTTCTGCTGGTCGATCTCCTTGTTCAGCACTTGATTACGAGCCGCCAAAGCCTGAATGGATTTATCGTTTTTGTCAAATTGTGAGGACACCAGATTCATTTCCGATGCCAGCACCTTGAAGGACTGGTTGATGTCCCGCAAGGCGTTTTTAAACTCTTTTTCGCCTTCGACTCCAATCTTCAGACCGAAATTATCACTCATTTGAAACGCCACCTCCTTCCATCGCAGATTTCTTTAAATCCCGTCAGGGATTATCTCATCAATAAACAGTTCCCGTTTAGGTTTTGCCATACCGAGGAACTGCTTGTGGCACTCCCACAGGTCAAGCAGATATCCCATGGGCATCAGCCAGGTTTCCTCCTCGGAGCGGCGCAGATGCACCGTGCCGTAATAAATCAGCCGAGTGAAGAGTTCAGCATCTTCGACTCGGCCTCCACGTTTTTTGGATTTTCCTCCGACAGGATATCACGCTTGGTGCCCTTGAACATCGCCTCAGTGATGGCGCTTTTGTAGGTCGCCAGTTCCAAGGGCGAGGTTAGCAATTCCACCTCATTCTCAGTCAGCACCTCCTTGGGATTATCCTTGTTTTTCAGGTTGTGAATAAGGATGCTCTGGTTCGCCAGCACCGTGATGAGCCAGATAATCTCATCCAAGGCCAGTTCAAAGTTCTCAGACTTCATCAGCTTGTCGCCCAAATTTTCAAGACCACCGTAGCGCCTTGCTATTTCCTTGGTGGCGCGGGTGGTGAGTATCAACTCAAAATCCACACCGCCGATATTGATAAAAGCCGACCTTTCGTTATTCGGAATTACATTTTCAGCCATCTTAATCAACCTCCCTCATTGCCGAATGTCGGCTCATACACTTCGTTGTACCAGCCGTTGATGGTTGCCGCCTCCACACCCTGGTCGTCAGCGTTGACCTCGGCTTTCCACGGGTGGTTGCCGTTGCCGTCCAGCTTATTACGACGGGAAACGGTGCCCTCAATAGTGGGCGTGGAAAAGGTAATGGAATCACCCTTGGTGGCAAGGTTGGTGCTGGGCACACCGAATTTCACACGGTAGAGCCAGAAGTAGCGGTATTTGCCGTTGGCCTTTTTCGCTCGGAAGCCCACAGCCACAGGCTTGCCGCCGTCCTCGCTGGTGGAAATCAGCACGCCGTTGTCGTCCGTGGTGGCACCCGTCAGTTCCTCTGCGGCGGCGCGGCCGATGTCGTCCACACCCAAAGAGAGGGTGCCGTTTTTAAACTCCTTGATGATTTCAGCCGCACCGTCGTCCGCATAGAGCGTTGCCTCTGCAAGCTCTATGGATAACTCTGCCGATATTGCCTTGGCGAGCATAACGGGGGTGCCGTAGGTTTCTTCGCCGTTTTCATCTTCCGTAATCGGCGCGTAATGCAGCCGATCAAGACCGATAGTAGCCATAATCAATCCTCCAATTCATATAGTTTTGCGGCGTCAATGCCGTAGTGGTGGTAGCCCGTATCATCCTCATGGCCGATATAACGCCGGTCGGTGATCTCAAACTCCGATGCCAGCAGTGCCTTGACAATCTGATTCTTGCGCTGCTGGTAGTTGTTCTTGCTGAAAAGGGAAATCCGCGCCTCCTGGATTTCAAAGTGGGGAGTATTATCCGCAAAACCCTCAAACACATCCGTCATCGGTGTGATGACGGCGTATTCGTCCGGCGCTTTCCCTTTAAAAACACCGGTCTCGACCGAAATGCCGAGACCGTCCAAAATCGTATTCAATTCTTTCAAAATGCTCATATTTTCTCGATCTCCTCATCCAGCTTCCGCTTTATGGCCTCAATACACGCTTTGCGGGATGAAGTCCGCGCCGGTTTCAGGAAGGGCTTCGCAGGCTGGCCATGCTTGCCGTGTTCGATAACGTTGGCGATCATGGCGTTGGTGATGGTGTAGTAGCTGCGTTTGCCCTTAGCGGCATACTGACGGCGGCGCGGCTCGTTGAAGCCGATTTTCACATTGTGATTGCCATCCCTGTCGAGTTTGGCGGGAGTGACGCCTAAAGACGACGCCAGTTCGCCGGTAGCTTCGGAAGGGTACTTTGTGCCGCTGCCAATGACGGAGTTCAGATTACTGCGCACCTTGGACAGCACAACCTCGGAGCCTGCCTCCAGACAGGATTCGATGATTCTGTCCGTCTGGCCGCCCAGCTTGGAGACCTTGAGTAAAAAATCTTCAGGAAGTTTCACAGTAACTTTTGCCATACACATCACCTCACAGTCGGCTCTATTTTTTCCGCCAGCACTTCCACATACATCCCGCGCCCTTTGACATCCTCAACGGACAGAATCCGAAAACGCCCATCGGCGCAGGTGATATATAATGAAGTAGTTACAGTAAAATCCGGCAGCTTACGAAAGCGAAACAGGGCGGTCGCCGTGGAAAAAGCCGCCCGGTTCGCCCATTTCTCGTTGCCGTGCCGGTCCTCTTTATATGCCCGAAGGCTCGCCAGAACGGTATCGCCAGTATTCACGAACCCCTCATCGTCCTTCACCGGCTCGACGGAGATAATATCAATGAAGGTGTTCATCTTCCCAAAACTCATGTCTGCCACCTCCGATCCAGCCGAAGGAGTAGGTTGACCGTGTTCCACACCTGCTGTCCGGCCTGCACGTTGTCGGCAAAGAAGCCGCCGGTCGAGCCGTCCCTGCTTTCGTAGAAATGGCTCGACAGCATGATGACGGCCTGCTCGGTGGTGGCTGGCATAGCGTTCTCGCTGTAGGTTCCCTCAGGGATATGCTGGTAACTCTCCGCATAGGAAACGGCGGCACAGATGAAGCCCTTTAACAGTTCATCATCCGCGTCATGCTCCAGTATGAGGTTGGCTTTGACCTTTTGCAGTAAACCATCAAGTACAGCCATAATCACGCGCCGCCTGCCATCTTGAGCAGCTGGATGCCCTCGGACAGAATCACCTTGCCATCCACACGCTCAGTGGCAAGGAATCCGACTTGACCGTTTCCGGCATACAGTTCATTGAGCCGCTGAAGCGTCCTGCCCGCACGGTCGGCGATCCAGTAGTTGGAGAAGTCGCCGAACGCCGCCGCAAACGCGCCCGCTGCAATGGTCGGAGCGTAAGGAGTGGTATAGAGCGGATAGCCAAACAAGCGGTCGGGCTGACCCTGCGCCAGGGCGGGCTGCCAGAGATACTGGCCGTTGGAATCCTTCAGCTTGCGGAACGCCGACACGGTAGAATCGTTTGTAAGGAACACGGCGTTTCTGCGGTAGGGCGTTTTCAGCGAATACACCAGATTGATTACATCATCAAAGGTGATCGACGCACCGCTGGAAGTGGCGCCCACATGACCGCCGTTCTCGGTGAAGATGCCGGAGGGACGGCCGGTGCCGTTGCCGACGCAGAAAGCTTCCTCCTCAGCCACGCCCATGGCTCTCGCAAACTCAGCGGCGAGGTAGGATTCCAGATCAAACATACTGTCCGCCAGCAGTTCCACGCTGACTTTTACAAGGTCGGTCAGCTTGTAGGCGTCGAGAGTTTTCTGGTCGAAGGTCACGCCGCTTTCAGGAATCGCGCCGTTTTCAGCCACCCAGGTGGCGACAGAGGGAGTGGCGGCGATGGGCACCTTGCGCTCCACCGAGGTGGTGATGGTCTTTGCCAGCTTACGGATAACATTGTCCTCATCCAAACCCTGGACGATTGTTCTCTCAAACTCGGTCGGCACAAGGTAGCCGCCGTCAGCGTCCACACCCTCGGAGAGAACGTTGGTGACCGTCCTGCCGCGCATAGCGGCGAAGAAGTCACGGCGGTACTCGTCACGGGCGCGCCCGATCTTGTTGTCCTCGCCGGGTCTCTGGGGTACATTGGTGATGGCGTTGGAAGTAGGCGCATTCAGTTCGGCGTCAATGGCCGCCTGACGCTCCAGCCGTTCGATCTCCCTACCCAGAGCCACAACATCGGCCTCCATCTTTTCGTAGGCAGTGGTGTCCTCGGCGGACAGAAGCCCGTCGTTGCCACGCTTGGTGTCCAGGAACGCCTTAGCCGCTTTCCATGCCTTTGCGCGCTTCTCGCGCAGTTCCAAAATCTTAGTCATAGTGATAGTCCTCCTTAAAATTTTCAGTGTGAAATTAAAGAGAGCCGCTTATCCAGCAGCTCTATCGGGGTACCTGTTTTCGGTTTGTCTTGCTTTGGTTTGACTTTGTCGAGCAGGGAGTTTGTGACCGCCCGGCGGCTGAAAGCGTAGGCAAAATCCTCACTGCCATGCCGTTTTTCATCCTCCAAGATGCCATCGGCAAAGCCGAATTCAATGGCCTTGTTTGCCGACATCCAGGTCTCCGCGTCCATGAGATGGGACAGCTTCGTGCGTGACATCCCCGTGCGGATTTCATAGGCGTTGATGATGGATTCCTTCACCTCATCCAGCATACCGATGGCCTTTTTCATTTCCTCGCTGTCGCCGATGGCGATGGTCAGCGGATTATGCACCATCATAAGTGCCGTGGGCGCCATGAGGACTTGTGTTCCCGCCATGGCCACAACAGACGCCGCCGAAGCAGCGATGCCGTCAATCTTGATGGTGACGTTTCCCTTGTAATCCATGAGCATGGCATAAATTTGGCTTGCCGCCACGCAATCGCCGCCCGGCGAGTTCAGCCAAATGGTAATATCGCCCTCGGCGGAGAGCAGCTCGTGCTTGAAAGCTGCGGGCGTGATGTCGTCGTCAAACCAGCTTTCCTCGGCGATCACGCCGTCCAGATAAAGAACGCGGTTATCGTTGGCGTCCCGCGCCCAATTCCAAAATTTCTTCATTCGGGTTCCTCCAATCTATTTTGATTCTGACCTGTGTACTGAATCGTGTTTGTCAGCTTGGTCATGTTGCCGTTGATGAGGTACAGATCGCCGCCTTCCTCCTCCGGAATGCGGTTCATATCCTCCAGTTCACGGATATCATTGGTTGACATCCAGCCGTTCTGCCGGGCGGTGGCATAGCCCTCCATCCGGCTCTTGTAGTCCCCGCGAAGCAGACCGTCCAGATTAAACTTCACAAACACCGAGGACTTTTCCGAAGGCAGCACAAGGGTCTGCTGGAGTGACTGCTCCCAGCGCACCACCCACGGGTCAAGGGTGTATTTCACGAATTCCAGCGACTGTTGCTCAATATTGCTGAAGCTGGATTTTTCCAAATCCCCAACCATATGCGGCGGCACTCGGAAGATACGGGCAATCTCATTGATCTGAAACTTCCGTGTCTCAAGGAACTGCGCCTGTTCCGGCGGGATGCCGATGGCCTGAAACTTCATGCCTTCCTCTAAAACCGCCACACGGTGGGCATTGCCGCTACCGCGGTAGGCGTCATTCCAGCTGTCCTTCACCCGCTGGATATCCTTAATAACGCCGGGATGCTCCAGCACGCCGCCGGGGTTTGCGCCGTTGGCGAAGAATTTAGCGCCGTATTCCTCGGTGGCGAGCGCCATGCCGATGGCGTTCTTTGCCATGGCAATGGGGCTGTATCCGATGAGACCGTCAAAGCCTAAGCCGGGGATATGAAGCACCTCATCCCTTCGCAGCGTGACGGTTTCATAATCGGGACTGATTTTGCTTTCCCCGCTGTCACGGCGGTAGGTGTATATGAGATCACCGTTCCTGGCTCTGGACACATCCATCTTGCTTGGGAGCAGCGGATAAAGTGCCAGCGGTCTGCCGCGCCCGTCCCGGATAATCTGGGCATAGGCGTTACCCCATAATAAAAGATGACTCATCAGTGTTTCCCTGAACACAAATGAAGTCATCTCAGGATTCGGCTCATCGTGGAGCAGATGGTACAGCGGATGATGGGGTATTCGCTCCTTGCTGCTGTCATCACTGTATCGGTAAACATGGAGCGGCAGTCCGGCGACAGCTTCAGCCAGTATTCTAACGCAGGCATACACCGCCGTGGTTTGCATGGCAGTGGTCTCATTGACCGTTTTGCCGGAGGACGTGCCTCCGAACAAAAAGCGGAATGTACTGCCGATACGGTTTGCTGGCTTATCCCGTGAGCGGAACAAGCCTGAAAATATACTCATAAAATCAACAACCCCCTTTCTGCGTAGACGCTTTCGCTCCGGTCGTTGCCGCAGCGTATGGCACGGTCAAGCGCCATAATGGTAGCGACAGCGCCGTCTATTTTCTCAGTTGACTTCTCCTTGTCTGGCTTGATGTTCCCGGCAGGATCGGACTTGATGAAAATATTATCCATCATCCAGCGAAGGACAGGATGCCCGCCGTGCGCCAGTTTTTCCTCCAGCGTCAGCTTCATCAGTTCCTTGGTCGGCGGCGACATATCCTTGAAGCCCTGTCCAAAGGGAACCACAGTGAAGCCTAAGCCTTCCAAGTTCTGCACCATCTGCACAGCGCCCCAGCGGTCAAAGGCAATCTCACGGATGTTGAACCGTTCGCCCAGGTTTTCGATAAACTTCTCAATGTAGCCGTAGTGAACCACGTTGCCCTCGGTGGTCAGTAAATATTCCTGCTTCTCCCAAAGGTCGTACTGCACATGGTCACGGCGCACACGAAGATCGATATTGTCCTCCGGCATCCAAAAGAAGGGGAGGACTTGATATTTGTCCGTTTCATCCTCCGGAGGGAACACCAGCACGAATGCGGTGATGTCGGTGGTGCTGGAAAGGTCAAGACCGCCGTAACACACACGCCCCTCCAGCGCCTCCATGGAAACAGGAAACGCACAGGCATCCCATTTCGCCATGGGCATCCAGCGGACAGCCTGCTTTACCCATTGATTGAGACGAAGCTGACGGAAGCTGTTCTCCTCGGCGGGATTCTGCTTTGCCGAATCGCAGGCCGCCTTGACCTTATCCATGCCAACCGTGATGCCGAGGGATGGATTCGCTTTCTTCCACACCTTGGGGTCAGTCCAGTCCTCGTCCTCCGTTGCACCGTAGATAACCGGATAGAAGGTGGGATCGTGCTTGCGCCCCTGCAGAAGATCAAGCGCCTTTTGGTGGGTCTCAAAGCAGATGCTGTTGGTATCGCTGCCAGCCGTGGTGATGAGGAAATACAGCGGCTGGGTTCTGGCATCGCCGGAGCCCTTGGTCATGACATCAAACAGCTTGCGGTTCGGCTGGGTGTGGAGCTCATCGAACACCACGCCGTGTATATTAAAGCCGTGCTTGGAGTAAGCCTCCGCTGACAGCACTTGATAGAAGCTGTTGGTGGGCAGATAGATAATCCGCTTGGTGGAGGCGAGGATTTTCACCCGCCTCGACAATGCCGGACACATCCGCACCATATCGGCCGCCACTTCAAAGACGATGCTAGCCTGCTGCCGGTCAGCGGCACAGCCGTACACCTCGGCGCGTTCCTCACCATCGCCACAGGTCAGAAGTAGTGCCACCGCAGCGGCTAACTCCGATTTGCCCTGCTTCTTGGGAATTTCGATATATGCCGTGTTAAATTGGCGATAGCCGTTGGGTTTAAGTATCCCGAACACATCACGGATAATCTGCTCCTGCCAGTCGATAAGAGTGAATGGCTTTCCCGCCCAGCGTCCTTTGGTGTGTGATAGGGCTTCTATAAATGCTACGGCATAATCGGCGGCGGTCTGGTCGTAGACCGAATCAGCCGACATGAAGGATGTTGGCTTATATTTTTTCAATTTTCGCATTTCGGCTGATACCTCCTCGCACAAAAAATGACCTGCCCATGGCAAGCCGTCAAATCTATTAATACAAGATACAGAAGCCGATGGGCTTCCGTTCTTGGAATATTCGGTTTGAAAAAATCTTAGTTGTACTGCTTCATCAGAATCGCCAGAGCGATTTGGGCGTCTTCATCGACCGGCTCTATATCCCAGCCTCGGTCGTAGTTGCATACCTCTTTGCCGTCACGCTTTAACGTGACCTTGGAAATTCTGCCTTCATCGATTCCGAAAATGGAACCCTCGTCATAACTTTTCACCCAGTAATGGAAAATGCCGTTTTTAACCTTAATGCTTCCTTCGTGCCACATAGTTTATCCTCCTTACGCTTTTTTCGATGTTGCCCAGTCGTATTCCCATTTTTCAATCTCAATCTTCGCTACCCGCTGGCCGAACCGGTCTGTGTTCACCTTGAAATATTTAATCTCGCCGCCTATGCGTTCTGCGTAGTAAGTTACCTGCATTTTCTCGTCCTCCGTTTGTGGTGTTTTCCCTTTCGGTAGGTACATATTCGCTCTTTTTGAGAGATATAGCAAGTCAATTCCGAGATATATACTACACAATCATTCGAGCCTGGAATTGTGTATTTTATGACCGCTCCCGCTGACTGCGGTGGATGGTTTCCAGAATCGACTCCTGTTCCTCGGCGCCCACACCGAGGCTCTCCAGCGCCTCACGTGTGCCGCAGTCAGGGCAGATGGGCGTTTGGTGGCCCTGCCGTGAAAGGGCGGGTGCGCCGCTGTAAACGCCGCCACAGCGGGGGCAAGTTTTAAGTCTGATTTCATTGGTGCTTTTCATCGCAATTCCTCCTAACTCACATATTCCCAAGCCTTATCCTTGGCGAGTTTCTTATATGCACACCTGCCTGGCAGTTCTGCCTTGTGGCGGGCTTTCCGGTTCAGGTGTTTCTTATTTCGTTTAAGTGAATATTTTATTTCCCCACGCATGGAGCCGGAGCCTCTGCCCCTGCGCCAGTCTCTTTTTGCACTTCGCTTTGAGCCTCTCAATCCGAATCCACCTCCCCGCTAATCGCATATGCCTGTTCAAGGAATGCTTCATCAAATCCGAAGGAGCGGTATCCTTCAAGGCAGGTGCGGACATAGTAGTCGCTGGGCAATCCAAGCGGCCGATCCTCGTGCATGATATACACGAAGGTATTTCTAACTCTGATTTTCCCTGTGCGGATTCCCTTAATAGGGAGCTTCATTTCCGCTTTGTAGTAAAAGTCGGGGTAGCCCTCGTAGCGGTCAAGGGCAAGCTCATCCGATTCCGTCACCTCCCAAGCAGCCACCGGAACCCTGCCACCTTCTTTGTGTTCAATGGTGAGGTAGGAGCCGGTCTTACTGCCTTTGAAAAGGAGTTCATAATCCTCAATCACCGATGTGCCGATAATCCTCGCGCCCGGACACCGCATTTGCATCTGCCGAATGTTTAAATTGCTACCGTAAGCAATGTAATATCTTTTCGCCATTTTTTATTCCATCCTTTCCGAAGGGCTATCCCTTCTACCACCTTAAGACCGCTGATGCGGTCGGAAGGGGGCCTGCGGCTATCTCCTTCAAGCGGCTCTGCCGTTTCTGAAGGCTGTGTCGCCTGCGAGGCGTTTGGTCAGGATGTCCCTTGCGGTTTTGAACTCATCCCCGATGAAGCCGAGGCGGAGGAGCCAAGTCCGCATGGCGTATTTGGGGTTCTCGTTCTGCTGTGGCTTGGGGCTTGCGGTGCGTACCGTTTTTGCCATCTGGCTGAGTGCAAGGCAAAGCTGAATGTAGCTTTTCAGCTGACCGGCGTGCAGGCCGTTCCGCTTGCCGTCTGCAGGTGCGTCAAATTCGAAAAGCCTGAACTCCACCGTCCCTTTTGTGAAGGTCGCATGGTAGTTGAGCATATGGTAGCGGCTGTCGTTGTAATGGTGGTCTCTGCCGTAGTTCGTGCCGTGGGAGCCGTACCAAATGTCCGCCAAGGCTGACATGGTCTGGGGCTTTCTTTTGTTGACCTGCTCTAAAAACCTTGGGTCAACCGTTCTGCAGTAGCGGCTCATCCTGCCCCTGTCGAGGTCAAGGGCGTCGGCGATCAGGCTTTCGTGGCTTGCCATGATGTTGGCGAGGTTGCGGAGGGTCTGCGATGTGTGGCCGTTTGCCCCGATGTGGATGTGGACTCCGCAGCCCCTTGAGGCATCGCTTTTCGCTCCGGCGTGTCGCAGCTTGCGGATGAGCTCCTGCAGGATTTCAATGTCGCTGTAGGTAAGGATTGGGGTGACCAGCTCGCATTTTTCGCTGTCGGGTCCCGCAATGCTGATGTCCCTTTGGAATTTCCATTCTCTGCCCCCATCATCCCATGCCGACCATGTGCTGTAGCCGTTCCTGCCCGCCGTATTCTCATACCGGTGTGTTCCGAAGAAGGCGGCGGCGATCCGTGCTGCCTTTTCCCGTCCGATGCTATTCATCTCGACCTCGACGCCGATGGTCTGTTTTTTCATTTCCTCAATCTGCCTTGCCAGTTTTTCGTTCATTTTGCGTTCCTCCGTTTTGTGTGTTTTCCCTTTCGGTAGTACACATATTCGCTCTAAAAGAGGATAATAGCAAGTCAATTCTGAGGAATATACTACACAATGTTTTCGCAGGATATTGTGTATATTATGGGCAGTATATACCGCATTTAGTGGGTTAGAAATCCTCATCGGTGCAGACCTCTTTGCCCATTTTCAATTGGGTATAAATGTTGACATAGCGGTTGCATTCACTGCCCTCGGAGCTTGCCATGGCTCGGAGGAAAAACTGCTCCGCCTCCTCACGAGTGTTCCATTCATCAGTCTTTTCATAGCAGACCGTTTTGACCGCAGCTACCTTACGCACTATGTCCTCGCCATAGACCACGTTCAATCCGCTGCCGTTGTCCCAGCGCACCAAAAGCGATGCGGTGTCGTCCACACCCCGGATTGTGCCGAGTGTGCCGATGGGCGGAGCCTGGGCATCATCCATCCGCACCAGTTCCACTCTTGTGCCAACAGGGTACTCCCTGCGGACACACTCCACAATTTCTCTGGATGGGAATCCATTATTCATCAGCGGTTACCTCCGAATCTGCCGTTTTGCGGCTGCCGCTTTTAAAGCTACCGTTTCCTGAAAGGTTGCGGAGCAGAATTTTTCGCTCTGCCTTGTAGTCCTCACCGATGAAGCCTAATCGAAGCAGGAAACAGCGGAATGCATACTTTTCATTGTCCACCGATTTTTCCTTGGCAGTGACGCGCTTTTGCTCCTTTGCCGTGGCGCAGAGGGCGGCGATGAACTTTGTGTAGGTTCTAATCAATGCTTCGTCTCCCTGCGGGTGAAACCAGGGGAAGCAAATCTTATCCTCGGTTACCTCAATGGGCAATGCATCCACACCGAAGGCTTTTTTAATGAGCGCCGTTTTGCTCATGACCAGCTTTTCCAGATTGTCGATGGCGGCGTCGCTGAAGCCTTCCCTGGGCATTTCGATGGTCAAGCCGTCAATTTTCGCTGGTTCAGCTTCAGCCGCAGTTTCCTCAATCTCCTCCGAACCGCCCCGGTCGGCAGCCTCGCCGATAAAGCCCCGCTGGTTCAGTTCCTTGATGAGCCTGTCGTTGGCATCTTCGGAGATGGAGCCGTCACCCGTGAGCGTTCCGTTGCGGTCAATAGTGTATTCGCCGACAATGTAGGCGAAGGTGGGTGCGCCCATGTAGTTCATGGGTTCTCCGAGAATCTCATTGACCGCCGTCACCAGCTTCTTGCGCTCTGCACCTGTTACATTAAATCTGATTTCCATGTGCAAATCCTCCTTGTTTTTTGGTAGGTACATATTCGCTCTAAACCGTGATAATAGCAAGCGATATGGGAGATATAAACCTACCAAATATCAAGGCATTTCTGTGGCTTCCCTTTGTGTAAAGTACGCTATGGCGGCCATCACAAAGCGGACGCATGGAAGTGCCACACCGTTGCCCCACATTTTGTATTCAGCGGAATCGGTGTGGGGATTTTGGAGCCACTTGATGATCTGATTGCGGGTTTTGGGCTTCTTGCCGTTTATCCGAGCGTATGTGTCGAACACCTCCGTCCAAAATGCAATATCCTCATCGGTAGGCTTCGGTGTTTCGAGGTCGATGCACCAATCCGGTGGGAAACCTTGGAGCAAGGCGCACTCCGTTGGGGTCAGCCTGCGAACAAGATACTGCGGTTGGTTCACCACCTGCGGGTCTTTATAATCTCGTGCCATCAGCGTGGCCGCTTGTTCTTCGTGTACCTCGGCATAACTGCCGGTGGTCATGGCGTAGGCGACTGCGTGGCGGTCGGCGGTGTTTAAAGTAAACGCCGTTTCCTCGTTGATACCGCTGCCTTGGGGACCGTTCTTTTCCTCACGCCCGATCATGGAGCCTTGAACGCATACAGCAATACCGCCCTGGTTGCAGGTGGGATTGCCGCCCCCGGCGTCCAGTGTTCTGGCGGTGTCAGCTTCATAGATGCCGCTGTGGGGATTATCCGACTGCATGGCGTTGCTGGCCTGAGAGCAGATGCCGTAAGCCACGGGGGCGACGTTCGCCTTGACCGCCAGTTCGTTGCAGCGGTTCTCCCCGGTATCAAAGGTATTTAGCGTATTGGCGGTTTCCGCCTGCTCCCATTTCTGCCCTTCGTCCTTATTGTGCGGGCGGGTGCCTTTGCGGAATGGTACAAACACCGACTGGTCGTTGACAGTGGAAAGCGTAGCCGACTGACCCTCCTGAATCAGCGCGCCTTTGCCGCCGCCCTCACAGCCGGAGCGAATTTTCAGGGTGAGGGGAACACTGCCCTCATCTACAACAAACGGCTGATTATTGCCGCCCATTCCATAATTCGCTGAAACAGTCGGAGCTACTTCAACGGGGCCGGTGTATCTCGTATCCTGACTATGGTTCTCAAACATCGCTACCGCAGCCGGCACGACTCCGGCTCGAAGTGTTGGCGACTTTTCTTTTTCGTAGCCGATACTGCGGGATTTGGCGCTATGCTCGGTGCAGAATCCGCTGGCTTCCAAAACGCAGGGTGAGTGTCCATGCTCCTCCGCTCGAAGCGTACCGGCGATATCCTCCGAAATACTCATCCGGCTGCCGCCCTGGTCATTCAGAACCGTGCAGCCGCCTGTGTTTCCAGCGCGATCCGCAGTACCTCCGGCAGCTCCTTGCCACGGGCCGAAGCCCTCCGCAGAATACCCTGACAGGCGTTCGAACTCGAATAATACTTTTCCGGCACATTCGTCTGCAAAATCTGCGACAAGGTAACAGCGACGCCTTCGCTGGGCGACTCCCCAAAATTGCACGTCAAGAGTACGCCAGGCGAGGGAGAAACCGTTTCCCACGATTTCGCCTGCTGTGAGCCATTTGTCCTTTTCAGGCATAGGAACAACATAGGCTTCATCCGTGATTTTTGTGATCTCGGTAAGGACTTGTCGGAAATCTTGGCCTTTGTTGCTGGAATAGGCGCCGGGGACATTCTCCCAGCAGATCCATCGTGGATATTGTCCATTAGTCGCACACCTCATTTCTTTTATGATTCTCACGGCTTCGAAGAACAGCGAGGACTGCTCGCCATCTAAGCCTTCACGCTTGCCCGCCACTGAAAGATTAGTGCAGGGTGAGCCGAAGGTGATAATGTCCACCGGTTCGATTTCCGCCCCGTTGATGGCGGAGATATCGCCCAGGTGTTTTACTTCTGGCAGCCGTTTGGTGGTCACCCGGATGGGGAACGGTTCAATTTCCGATGCCCACAAAGGCTTGATCCCATTTAAAACGGCCCCAAGCGGAAAGCCGCCGGAGCCGTCAAATAATGAGCCGAGGGTCAATGTTTTACTCATCACTGGTCACCCCCGGCACTTTAGCATATTCGATTTTCTCGCCATCACGGACGAGATACACACCATCCGCGCCGGACTGCTCGATATACCGCTTTACGATGACGTCGCAGTATTTTTCATCCAGCTCTACCGTGTAGCACACCCGGTCGGTCTGCTTACAGGCAATGAGCGTGGAGCCGGAACCGCCGAAGGGATCAAGCACGATGCAGCCGGTCATGCTGGAGTTGGTAATGGGATACGCCACCAACGGCACCGGCTTCATTGTCGGATGATCGCTATTCTTGCGCGGCTTATCGAATTCCCAAATGGTAGACTGCTTGCGGTCGGAGTACCAGGCGTGCTTGCCGGATTTCTTCCAGCCGAACAGCACCGGCTCATGCTGCCACTGATAGGGAGAGCGTCCCAGCACCAGCGACTGCTTTTTCCAGATGCAAGTGCCGGAGAGGTAGAATCCGGCGTCGGCAAACGCCCGGCGGAAGTTCAACCCTTCGGTGTCGGCGTGGAACACATAAATGCTGGCGTCCTTCGCCATAGCTTTTTCCGTATGGGTGAAAGCGTCCAGCAGGAATGTGTAGAACTTTTCGTCCGCCATATTGTCATTTTTGATTTTGCCCGCTGCACCTTCGTAGTTCACATTGTACGGTGGATCGGTCACCACGAGATTGGCATGTTTGCCTTCCATAAGCAAATCGAAGGTGTCCGCTTTGGTGCTATCGCCGCAGACCAGACGGTGCTTACCCAGTAGCCACAGGTCGCCTGCTTGGGTGACGGCGGGGTTCTGCAGTTCACTGTCCACATCGAAATCATCATCCTGCACATCTTCATCATCTGTCAGCAGCTTGTTGAGTTCGGCGTCATCAAAGCCGAGGAGGGCAAGGTCAAAATCCGCACCCTGCAAATCGGCAATCTCCACCGACAGCATTTCCTCATCCCATCCGGCATTGAGAGCCAGGCGATTGTCGGCAATGATATATGCCTTTTTCTGTGCCTCTGTCAGATGCTCGGCGAACACACACGGCACCTCGGAGATGCCTTCCTCCTTGGCGGCAAGGATACGCCCATGCCCGGCTATAATGTTGTAATCCTTATCCACGATGACAGGATTCACGAAGCCGAACTCCCTCAAGGAAGCCCTCAGCTGAAGCACCTGCTCCTTGCTGTGGGTGCGGGCATTTCTGGCGTATGGAACCAGCTTATCAATATTCACTTTTTCAAATCGTTCTGTCGTTTTCATGCGTTATCGCCCCTTTCTTCCGGAGAGCAGCGCCTCCATGATGTCGTCCTGCGGATTGCCCACGAAAGCCGTGGTGCAGTTTTGTTTTACGATATCGAAAATCTCATACCAGATGAGATTGGCCTGTTTCTGAAAGGACTGGCTCATCTGCACGAACGGGCTGGTAATGGCGCCGCCCGTGGTCGGGTGCTTGCCCAGCAGACCGTAAATGCTGATGGCTTCCTCGCACTGGATGTAGCGGGTGAACGCCTGGGCATAGGCTTCAATCAATCGGGGATTGACGAATTTCTCACATCCCCGCTCCTTGAGCCATTTCCAGGTTTCGATGTACAGCGCATCAGCGCCCAGCGGCTTACCGTCCTTTTGCCGTGCGCTGAGATAGTCGCTCGGCGCCGGCATATCCTCACCGGGCAAATCCGATGTAACCTCTAAGTCCGGCGCTTCCAACACCGTTTCCGGAGGCATGGTCACCTCCAGCACCTGTGCCGCCTTGCCCGCAGAAATTTTGTCCGCCAATGGCAGCGGCTTATCACCGGCGCGCACACGGCGACCGCCCCTGTTTGTTCCGTCTTTCGCCACGTGCATCACCTCCTTCGTCGTCGCGAACTCCATATCGTTCGTTTTCGTGCAAGCACGAAAAGCTCACTCGTTCCGTTGCTTCTCCTCTCCCACAAAGTCATGCGACTTTGTGGGGTCCCCAAAACAGGCAGGGGTTAATCCCCCGTTTGAACCGCAATTTTTGTGTGCGTGACCCCATGCCCGTTCTCCTGCGATAAGGTCACAGAGATTCGGATACCCCCTCCGGGTCTGTGGAAAAATCATCACTTACCCCAGCGACCGCCTTCACGAGCGGTAATCTCGGAATGGCAGGAGGTACAAAGGCTCATAAGATTATCAAAATCATGAGTGCCGCCTTGGGAGAGGGGTCTGATGTGGTGTACCTCCTGAGCGGGCGTGACCTTGCCGTACTTTTCGCACTGTTCACACAGCGGGTGGGTAGAAATGTAGCGGTCACGGATTCGCTTCCAGGCGCGGCCGTAGCGTTTCTTGGCGGCGGGGTCGCGCTGGTGTTTTTCATAGTGTTTGTTTTCCTGCTTCTCATGCTCCGGGCAGAACCGGGTGGCGGTCAGCTTGGGACAGCCGGGATGGGAGCAGGGTGTCTTGGGTTTGTACGGCACTTGAATCACCTCCTGGGCAAAGCAAAAGCCCCTGGAGAGTGTGTCTCCAAAGGCTTCTGCGGTCTTCATAGTTTTTGATAATATCAGTATAGCGCCTTCAAAAGCAAAAATCGTCTCATAAAAATCTCATTTGCCATACAGCAAGAGGGTGAGATGTTCCAATGCTTTATCTTTTTTCCGGTAGACTTGAGCGCGTTCCAGATACAACCGTTCACCGATATTCAGGATGGCTTCGGTCTTGCTGATATCATCGTGCAGATAAAACTCCGTCAGAATGAATTGCTCATCCTCCGTCAGCGCATCCCATGCCGGGTGAAACCACTCCATGTATTCCAATGCCCGGCGGTAGCGTTCCTTCAGCACATCAATCTCATCCAGTGATGCCGCCAGCCGTGCCTCCACAGCGTGAGGGTCTTTCTGTCTCGGTATGCCGGTGGGAACAGAAGAAGGGAGCGCGGTCATGCGGTCACGCACATTCTCCACTTCATCCGGATGGTTCTGTATGATATACTCCATGCTGGCGTAATCCTTCAGCGCGTCAATCGCGGCTGTCTTTTTATCTAAATATATCCAAGCTATCGTCATAAGCGGGTACCTCCAAGGTTTTAAGGATTTTCCTCACTTCCTCGACACTGGTAACCTTGCAGGCTTCGCCCTTGGCGGCTTTAATTTTCGCAATCATTGTTTCCTGTAGCTTCGTCAGCTTCCCAGATGGTGTCTTGACCTCAAAGGCGACGAACCGCCCTCGAAAGCAGACAATCACATCGGGGATACCGGCTGTACCGTACATTCCGCCATGCTCTTTCCAAGCAAAGCACATGGGCACAGTCTTTAAATACCGCAGGATAGCGGCTACAATATCTTTTTCAAGCATAGTCTCACCTCGTGTTTGACAGGCTTTGACGGCCTTGGCAGCCAGTCTTTGACCATCGCAGCCCCTGTCCTTTCAATGCATGCGTCGTTTTTTACGGATTTGACAAGTAATCCACACCCTTTATATATTCT